>JAEEGL015280404.1_pt1 | contig 16729 bp, 15 predicted proteins | sample 9134231 | NCBI WGS metagenome assembly JAEEGL01 (sample SAMN16246548, study PRJNA631951) | gut metagenome | biome: gut microbiome; feature: rumen; material: fiber-attached | host: Bos | place: Iran: Karaj | collected 2018-10 | reverse complement strand
GGTATCTGCGGAGAGCACGGTGGAGATCCTTCATCAGTTGAGTTCTGCCACAAGATTGGACTTGACTATGTATCATGCTCACCATTCCGTGTACCTGTTGCTAGACTTGCTGCTGCTCAGGCTGCTATCGCAGATAAGAGCGCAAAGGCTTCATCAAATGATTCTGCTAAGGCTGTAATCGATGATGAGACAAAGGAAAAGCTTAAAGAGGCTGCTGAGAAGGCTCAGGAGATCGCTAAGGATCTTGCAGAGCAGTCAGCTGACGTAGCTAAGGCTGGTCTTGAGAGTCTTAAGGCTGGTTTCGAGGCTGCTAGAAAAGCTTACAAGGATACAAGAAACAAATAATTCATAGAATTATTCAGGAGGGACTGCCCGATCAGATCGGGCGGTCTCTTTTTGTTTATTAAGATTTAAGAACTTGTACACCGGGTATTTCGTTGAGGGTTACGCGTTTTAATGATAAAATTATTATGAAAAGTTGTGTACACCTACTCTTTCAAAGGAGTGCATATGGCGACTAACGACAAGGATCTGATCAACGAACTTAATGTATATACCGGTCTGGATTCCTTTAACAGCTCCGTTATTGATAAGGAGCTTAAGTTGTGTGCAGATCTGGGAGCTGATGCAGAAAAACTAAAATCCTTAAGGTTTAATGCGCTTCAGCTTGCTGAGATAAGAAAAGGACTTGAAAATCCCAAGGTTGATGCTACAAAGTACATGGATCCAAAGTATTCATGGACTGATATGGAAGAAATGCGCCTTGAAATGCAGCAGGGAATAGATATGAGCAGTTACAGGGAGCAGGGATTCGATAATCAGCAGCTTTATCAGATCAGAGCCGGTTTGGTTGACGGTATAGACGTATCAATTTATGCCAAGAGAGAGTACCTGGCGGATCAGATGAGAGAGCTCAGAAAAGGTCTTTCAAAAGTTAACGGAGTTCCTATTATCTTTTTCCAGGATCCGCAGTTTGATTCTCTGCAGATGAGAGAAATCAGAAAGGGACTTCAGGCAGGAATTGATATCTCAAATTATGCAACTTTGAATGTTCCTTATATGAAGATGCGCGCCATAAGGCAAAGTGCTGAGGATGGGCTTTATTTTGATGATTTCGAAATGAAGAGGTATAATGCCGGAGTCCTAAATCAGATGCATAAGGCGTTTCTTGAAAAGGTAGATATAAGCGGATATGTAAAGAAAAGGTTTGACGCTGAGCAGCTTGAAGAAATCCGTATTTCCTTAAAGCAGAACCTTCCTATCGATAAATACGTCACCCTGGATATGCGCGGTGATTCAATTAAAGAGATCAGGCTTGGACTTGAAGCCGGAATCGATGTTAGCAGATACGCCAGCGGTTCTTACGGCTGGCAACAGATGTATGAGATGAGAATCGGTCTGGAGCATCAGATTGATATACAGCCCTATTGTAAGCCCTTGTACCGCGCTGAGCAGATGCGGGAGATAAGGCTTGGAATTGAAGAGGGCCTTGATATAACCAGGTTCTCATCAATGATGTACACCGCCAAAGATATGAGGCGCATCAGAGAAAAGCTCCTTTCCGGTGAACTTCAGACGGTGATCGTTGAGGATGGAGCTGCCAGCGCTACGGCTTCCGGAACAGAAGGCACGGTACTTGACAGAACTGCCGGAACTCCCGGAACTAATGATCAGAGTGCGCTTATTTCCTCCATGATCCAGAATAGGGATAAGCATCTTTCAATTTCCCAGAACCAGATGAAATGCTGGGTGATGCTTCCTAATAGAGAGGATGGGTTAACTTATACAGAGGATGCAATTCTGACATTTCTTTTCAAGACAAAGGTAGTCAGGGGAATTGATAAGGCTGCTATAAAGAGGATGGTTGAAAATCCTGACCCTAACCTCAAGTATCTTGTGGCTTCCGGAAAAGAGGCTGTTGACGGAGAAGACGGTCATTATGAATTTTTCTTTGACACGGATTATAAGGCAGAGTTTAAGTACCTTCCGGATGGAAGTATTGATTTCACAGACATCGATATGATTCAGCAGGTAAATGTTGGCGATAAACTTGCTGTATATCACAAGGCTACCAAGGGTGAGGACGGCTTCAATATTCACGGAGAAGTTATTCAGGGCAAGAATGGAAAAGAAGTTCCCATCTTAAAGGGTGATGGTTTCATGATCATGAGCGACAGAATCACCTATGTTGCGAAGATTTCCGGAGCCGTCAGCATGGACGATGGAATGGTCAACATAAGAAGGATTATGATCGTTCCGGAGGTTAAGATAACTGATAAAAAGATTAATTATGACGGAGTTGTATATGTCAGAGGAGATGTCAACGCAGGCAGTGTGATAAAAGCCACGGGAGATATCATAATTGGCGGACATCTGGAAAGTTCAATTGTAGAGAGCAAGAGCAATGTTATTCTCGCCGGAGGTGCGACCTGCCCTAATAGCGGATCAATAACTGCTGAGGGTGATGTAACTGCCAAGTTCTTTGAAGGCGTAACAATTAAGGGAAGAAACATTTCGGCAAACTACTTTATTGACTGTAATGTAGAATCCACTGGCTTTGTTAAGACCTATGGACGAAAAGGAGTAATCTACGGCGGAGTATGTCAGAGCCTGGAAGGCTTGGAATCTGCATCGATTGGCAATAAGACCGGTGTTAAGACTATGATAACTCTTGGAGTCAGCGGAGTTCTTCTTGCTGAGTTCAGCAGAATTCAGAAGGAGATCAGCAGAGAAGTCGAGACTTTAAAGACACTTATGATGGAAAAAGAGAAACTTTCTGAAATGGGAGCCGGCGACAGACAGATGATGCAGTGGAAGATCAAGGTCAATGCAGCCATTAACTCCAAGGAGCAGATCATCAGAAAGCTTCAGACCAAGAAAAACTCTTTTGATGCGGAGATCCAGAAGGGTAATAGGGCTAACGTCACTGTTACTGAATACATCTACGCAGGAACAGTGCTGATGATTGATGGTATTGGATATAAGATAACCGAAGATCGTCATGCAATTGATAAACTGGTATTTAAGACAGATGCTAGCAAAGAGAAGATAATCTGCCTGTAAAAAATGCTTAGAATAAAAAGCAATGGGAAGTGCAAAAAAACGCTTTTCCATTGCTTTTTTTATTGCACATCAGAGAGTGTTTTTTTATAATAGAATAGAATGTTTTTTGGGGGTATGAAATGAGTATAAAGGAACTTCTTAACGAGATTCTTCTAAAGGATAAAGCCTTTATCCATATGCCTTTTGGGGAAGGCAAATTCGATATTTATGAGTCGGTTGTGGTCACATGGATCATAATGGCTGTAATTTTGGTTCTTCTTTTAATCCTTACCCGTGGTTTTAAAGTACATAACATTTCCAAGAGACAAGCAGCTGTTGAAGGCTTTGTACTCTGGATCCGTCGCCTGGTTGATGAGATGCTTGGTGAGGAGGGCTCCAGATACACAGACTACATCATCACAGTTCTTATCTATCTGGCTGTTTCAAATATGATAGGTCTGGTTGGGTTCATTCCGCCAACCATGGACATTAATGTTACAGCAGCGCTGTCACTTATGAGCATTGTTCTGGTTCAGGCAGCATGTATCAGGAAAAAGGGCACTGTGGGCTGGCTTAAGAATTTCACTCATCCCATCGCTCTTATTACCCCAATCAATATTTTGGAACTTGCCATAAGGCCGCTGTCACTGTGCATGCGACTTTTTGGAAATATCATCGGAGCAACGGTTATCATGGAGCTTATCAAGCATGTGCTTCCGGTAATTCTCCCGGTTCCGTTCTGCTTATACTTTGATATATTTGATGGCCTTATTCAGGCTTATGTATTCGTATTTTTAACATCTTTGTACATTAAGGAAGCATTAGAATAAAAGAAAATTGGAGGGAATTACAATGAATTTAACAGCAATCGGAGCAGCAATCGCAGTATTTACAGGCTTAGGAGCAGGCCTCGGAATTGGTCTTGCTACATCTAAGGCAACTGACGCCGTTGCAAGACAACCGGAGGCAGATGGTAAGATCATGAAGCTGCTTCTTCTTGGATGCGCCCTGGCAGAGGCTACAGCTATCTACGGTTTCGTAGTAGCTATCATGATTCTGTTCACTTGATGAACATCTAAAGAGTGCATAAAGGAAGGTAGATACAGTGTTAGATTTTAGTCCTATAAACATAATATGTATTGTGGCGAACCTGCTGATTCTCTATGCCATCTTCAAGATCTTTTTGTTTAAAAAGGTCGATGACATCCTTTTGCAGAGACAGGAAGAGGTTGATGAGGCTACAAAGGCTGCTGATGCAGCAACTGCCAAGGCTCTTGAGACCAAGAAGGAATACGAGAGCAAGATAGCCCTTGCAGATGAAGAAAAAGAGCAGATCTTAGCTGATATCAAGAAACAGGGTTACGATGAATACGAGCGCATTGTCAGTGATGCTAAGAAAAAGGGTGACCAGATCATCACAGAAGCAAGACATAATGCGGAAGTTGAGAATGAGCGTGCCAAAGAAGTTTACGCTGCGCAGCTTACCGATATGGTCATAGATGCAGCTTCCAAGATTGCTGCAACCAAACACAGCACTGAGGATGACCGTGAACTCTACGAAAAATTCATTAGTGAAGCCGGAGTAGATAATGAGTGATAAGTTAAAGGCATGTTTACGATATGCTACCACTGCTCCAGATGCTGAGCAGATTGAAAAGATAAAAGCTGTGCTTTATAAGAAGCTGGGAACTACTGATATTGAGTTAGAGACTGTCTCTGACCCTTCTATCGGTGGTGGCTTTGTTGTGTCCTGCGGTAACTATGAATATGACTGGAGTGATGCGGGAAGAGCAAGGCAGCTACGGGCAGAGCTTAATAATCTCAGACGCAAGAACGGAGAAAACGAGACAGGTAAGATCATTACAATGCTCAGCAACAAAGTTGAGAACTTTGATCTTGCCATAGAAGATAGAGAAGTCGGAACTGTAGAATGGGTCGGCGATGGAATTGCCAATGTTAACGGTATCGACCACGCTTTTTACGGAGAGATCATCGAGTTCGAAGACGGCACCAGAGGAATGGCGCAGGATATCAGAGAGGATCACATCGGATGTATCCTTTTTGGTAATGATACCGGCATCAGACAGGGAACCAGAGCTGTCAGAACCTACAAGGAAGCCGGAATTCCGGTTGGCGAAGCCTTTATCGGAAGAGTTGTGGATGCTCTGGGAGCTCCAATAGACGGACTTGGTGAGATCAATGAATCCGGATACAGAGCGGTAGAAGAGCCGGCTCCCGGTATTATCGAGAGACAGTCTGTCAATGAGCCTATGGAGACTGGTATTCTTTCTATTGATACCATGTTCCCAATCGGAAGAGGACAGAGAGAGCTCATCATCGGTGACAGACAGACAGGAAAGACTTCAATTGCAATTGATACCATCATTAACCAGAAGGGCAAGGATGTTATCTGCATTTATGTTGCAATAGGACAGAAGGCATCCACAGTTGCCAAGATTGTTCAGACTCTTAAGAAGACCGGCGCAATGGACTACTCGATAGTTGTAAGCTCAACAGCTTCAGATATGGCGCCGCTTCAGTATATAGCTCCTTATTCGGGAACTGCTATGGCTGAGTATTTCCAGCAGCAGGGAAAGGCTGTCCTTATTGTCTATGATGACCTTTCCAAGCATGCTGTTGCCTATAGAGCACTGTCTCTTTTGCTTGAGAGATCTCCCGGACGTGAGGCTTACCCCGGTGACGTATTCTATCTGCATTCAAGGTTATTAGAGAGATCAAGTAAGCTCTCTTCCGAACTTGGAGGAGGCTCTATTACGGCGCTTCCGATCATCGAGACTCAGGCCGGAGACGTTTCTTCATACATACCGACTAATGTAATCTCAATTACTGACGGACAGATATTCCTTGAAAGTGATCTGTTCTTCGAGGGCATGAGACCTGCTGTAAACGTTGGCCTTTCCGTATCCCGTGTAGGTAGCGCGGCTCAGACCAAGGCCATGAAGAAGGCTGCGGGCAGCATAAGAGTTGATCTTGCCCAGTACAGAGAGATGGCTGTGTTCACACAGTTTAGTTCAGATCTTGATGAGACTACCAAGAAGCAGCTGGCTCATGGAAATGTTCTTATGGAACTTCTTAAACAGCCTCTGGAGCATCCAATTCCAATGCATGAGCAGGTAATCATTCTTGTGGCAGTTGGTTCAGGACGACTTGATTTGATTCCTGTAAAGCAGATCAAGGATTACAAGGCAAGACTCCTTGCATACTTTAATACAGAACAGGGCGACATCTGCGATGAGCTTATTAAAGGCAAGGATCTTTCTGAGCAGTTAAAGCGAAAGATCATTGAGGCTGTTGACGCTTTCAACGACCTCGAGAACAGAAAGCTCAAGGATGAAGTTGAGCAGATGCAGCAACACAACTAAGTAGCGGAAGGTAAAAGTATTGGCAACCATAAAGGAAATTCGCGACCGCATTAATAGCGTGAACGATACCAGGAAAATTACAAATGCCATGTACCTTATTTCCTCGACCAAGCTTCGTAAAGCCAAGAAGATGCTGACTGATACTGAGCCGTTTTTCTTTTCCACTCAGGCTATGATATCAAGGATAGTAAGGCATCTTCCTCAGGGCGTTGAGAATATCTTTTTGGAGACCAGGCTTGATATTCCGGAGAAGGACAGGAGAAAAGGCTACATTGTCTTTACGGATGACAAGGGACTTGCCGGAGCCTACAACCACAATGTTATTAAGCTGGCTGAGGAGCATATCCAAAATGACGGCGATAACTGGAAGTTGTTTGTAATCGGAGAGGTGGGACGTTTCCATTTCTTATCCAAGAGTATGCCCATAGAAGAGTCCTTTATGTTCACTTCTCAGAATCCTACGCTCCACAGAGCAAGGAAAATTGCGGCAGAGATCCTGGAGCGCTATTACGACAGAGAAGTGGATGAGTTTTACATAGTTTACACAACAGTTCATGGAACAGTGTGCGAGACAAAGTTTGAGAAGCTTCTTCCGCTGGAGATCATCACTGATATTCAGAAGGAGAAAGAGCATCTGACATCAGGAACCCGAAGGGAAGAGTTCAGTATGGAACCAAGTCCTGCGGCAATTCTTGATAATATTGTTCCTAACTATGTTACAGGATTTATTTATGGCGCATTGGTAGAATCATTTTGCAGTGTTCAGAATTCAAGAATGATGGCTATGGATTCAGCCAACAAGAATGCGACGAAGATGATAGACAACCTGCAGAGGACCTATAACAGGCAACGACAGGCAATGATAACCCAGGAGATAACTGAGGTTGTCAGCGGAGCCAAGGCTCTTAAACGAAGTAAGGATGCCAAGAAAAAGGCTTTAGAAAAAGCAGCACATAATTAGAACAACTATCAGAGGATGATAAATTGACTAATGGAAAGATAATACAGGTCATGGGGCCTGTAGTGGACGTAAAATTTAATGACAGCGACCTTCCTTACATAAGCGATGCTCTTGAAGTTTATGTTGAAGAAGAAAAGAGAGTGATGGAGGTTGCACAGCACATCGGTGAAGATGTAGTGCGCTGTATCATGCTATCTCCAAGTGAAGGCCTTTGCAAGGACATGCCTGTTATTCCTACAGGGGGACCGATAAAGGTTCCGGTAGGAGAGGAAGTGCTGGGCAGACTATTCAATGTTCTTGGAGAAACCATCGACAAAAAGGGCGATGTGGCAACTTCGCAGAAGTGGGAGATTCACAGAGATGCACCGAGTCTTGTGGATCAGAGCCCGGTAGTCGAGGTCCTTGAGACAGGAATTAAAGTTATCGATCTTTTGGCACCATATGCCAAGGGCGGTAAGATAGGTCTTTTCGGAGGAGCAGGTGTAGGAAAGACTGTCCTTATTCAGGAGCTTATCCAGAATATCGCTACAGAGCATGGTGGCTATTCCATTTTTACCGGAGTTGGAGAAAGATCCAGAGAAGGTAATGACCTCTGGAGCGAGATGACAGAGTCAGGAGTAATAAACAAGACAGCACTTGTCTTCGGACAGATGAATGAGCCTCCGGGAGCCAGAATGCGTGTGGCAGAGACCGGCCTTACCATGGCTGAGTACTTTAGAGATGTTAAGCATCAGGATGTGCTTCTTTTCATAGATAACATTTTCAGATTTGTTCAGGCTGGATCAGAGGTATCTTCCCTCCTTGGAAGAATGCCTTCTGCGGTTGGATATCAGCCGACACTGGCGACAGATCTTGGTATGCTTCAGGAGAGAATCACATCAACGAGATTCGGATCAGTAACCAGTGTTCAGGCTGTATATGTGCCTGCCGATGACCTTACGGACCCGGCTCCGGCAACTACTTTCGCTCACCTTGATGCGACTACGGTTCTTTCTCGTAAGATTGTTGAACAGGGTATTTATCCGGCTGTTGATCCGCTTGAGTCTTCAAGCCGTATCCTGGAAGAGGATGTTGTCGGTAAAGAGCACTATGAGACAGCTATGAGGGTTCAGGAGATTCTTCAGAAGTACAAGGAGCTTCAGGACATCATTGCTATCCTTGGTATGGAAGAACTCAGTGATGAGGACAAGATCACGGTTCACAGAGCAAGAAAGATTCAGAGATTCCTTTCTCAGCCGTTCCATGTAGCAGAGCAGTTTACCGGACTTCCGGGCAAATTCGTTCCACTTGCAGAGACCATAAAGGGATTTAAGGCCATCATAAACGGTGAAATGGACAAGTATCCGGAGAGTGCATTCTTTAACGTTGGAACAATAGACGAAGTTGTTGAGAAGGCGAAGCAGATAGAGGCGTAAGTATGAGTGAACAAAAACTGCCTACCTTTGGTCTTCAGGTTATTTCCGTAAACGGTGTCTTCTATGATGACCGGGCGCAGGAGATAATACTTCCATGTGAAGACGGAGAACTGGCTATACTGGCCGGCCACGAAGAGATGATCCTTGCTATTTCCGATGGCGTTATAAAGATCAAGACACTGAGCGGTGACTGGATTTACGGTGTTGTCAGCCTTGGATCGGTTCAGGTTGCCCATAACAGATGCATAGTCATCGTTAATACCGTAGAGAGACCTGAAGAGATTGACAAGATCCGTGCTCAGGAAGCCTATGATTTTGCAATGGAACATCTGTTGCAGAAGCAGTCCATTAAGGAGTTCAAGAAGTCTCAGGCAGGCCTTGCAAGAGCCCTGACAAGACTTAAGGCTTCATCCAAGTACTCCGGACTTAAGTGACCTAATAGTATTAAGACTAGAATTATTGAAGGATTGAGACTTATTGTTATGTTTATGAATAGAATTAAAAGTGTTTGTACCGGTTGTATGATTGTGGCTGTAGCGGCTGTTCTTTGCTGCGGCTGTGGCAAAAAAGCTGAAGACGGCTTAAACAGTTACAAGGAGAGTATGACAGAGTTTTACAATAAGCTGTCCTACTATGACGCTTCCATAAATGGCATTGATTCCGACTCTGAGGATGCCAAGACACAGCTTCTTGGCTACCTTGATGAGATGAATGATACTTATAAGACTATGGCAGCTCTTGAGATTCCTGAGGAGTTTGACAGTATTTCCGATATCGCAGTAGAAGCAGCGGACTATATGCAGATGGCCAATGAGTGTTATCACTTGGCTTACGATGGCTCTTTTGACGAGGACAATGAGCAGCTTGCCGGTCAGTATTATCAGAGAGCCAACAGCAGAGCTATGGTTATGTTGCAGGTTCTTCATGGAGAAGTGCCAACCGGCGAGGGTGTTGTTGTAACAACTCAGGAGCCTGGGCAATTTGACACAATAGGAGATGAGGGTGAAGGAGAAAGTGGTGAAGGAGAAAGTGGTGAAGGAGAATAAGCGGGACAACTTATTTTTATATGCCATGAAGTTCGTAGCCGCTTTGGCGGTTATTATAATCCATACAAGATTTCCGGGAAAGGCAGGGGAGGCAATCGATGCAATAGCAAGGTTTGCCGTGCCTTTCTTTTTTGCATTATCGGGTAGATATCTATTAAGGCCGGGGGATACGGATGCTTCCGGCATAAGAAAGAGTACCGGAAGGCATCTTAAGGGGCTTTGTGCGACGACGGTGATAGTTTATCTGGGATATACTCTTTTCTCGCTTACATATCATCTGTCTATCGGTGGCGGAACTGTGGCTTCATGGTTTTCTTCCAAGTACAATCTGAGCGAAGCCCTTTGCTTTGTGCTGTTTAATTCCGGAAGATTTGTTTATGACGAATCTTTTACCTTCGACCATATGTGGTTCTTGTTTGCGCTGATCTATGTCTATGCACTGATCTACATTTTTGCGCCTGTACTGAGGAAATGGTACAAGGCACTTATCGTGATTCTTTTATTTTTCCTGTATTTTGGAGAAATGCTTCAAACCTATTATCCAATCAGGCCCTTTGGCATCAGCATCAGTACATGGTTTGTAATGAGGAACTGGCTCTTTGTGGGCATACCATTTGTGCTTTTGGGAATTCTTTTTGCTGACTATTTTGATGGGAAGCGAAATAACATCGGAGACGTGACATACGAACTGGGCTTTGGGGAAAAGAATTCCAGCCCTTTTGATGATTGTTTTCGGTGCTGCCATGTCGGCCGTTGAATATCAGATATTTGGGAAAAAAGATATTTTTATCGGTTCGCTCCTTATGGTGATAGGAATCTTCCTTCTTTCGGAATGCGTAAATTCCGGCGCAGGTATTGTCTGGAAGCTGGGCAAGTGTATTTCAGGCGATATGTATTATTATCATGTAATGGTCATTGCGGCTCTTGATATATTCCTGCCGCTTCCTATGCTTGTTAAGCCATTTGTGGTAGTGGCTATATGTATTGTGTTCTTTAGTTTGATTAATTCTGAACTTTGGAGGCTGATCAAAAAAGATAATATCTCCCTCTAGCAATTTAGTGCAATAAAGCATATAGTAATTCTCAAAGTATTTTTTGGAGAACTTGGATGAATAAAGAAGAATTTCAGAAGTATTGTGAAAATAGGATAGTCTTTCTGGATGGTGCTACGGGTACTAATCTTATGAAGGCGGGAATGCCTGCCGGAGTATGCCCCGAAGCTTGGATCCTTGAACATAAAGATGTAATGAGACAGTTGCAGAGCAGCTATGCAAAGGCCGGGACCAATATTGTTTATGCGCCTACTTTCACCGGAAACAGGATAAAGCTGGCGGACTATGGTCTTGGCGACAGGATTCAGGAGATAAATTCCGAGCTTGTACAGCTTACTAAAGAGGCTGTGGGCGCGGGCGTGCTTGTTGCAGGTGATATCACCATGACCGGAAGGCAGCTTAAGCCTATCGGAGATCTAGGCTTTGAGGAACTGATCGACGTTTACAAGGAACAGATTAGTATCCTTGAGAAGGCAGGCTGTGACGTGCTTGTGGTTGAGACCATGATGAGTCTTCAGGAGTGCAGAGCAGCTCTTATTGCAGCCAAAGAGGTATCAGAGCTGGCTGTCATGGTTACGCTGACCTTTGAAGCTGATGGCAGGACTCTTTACGGTTCAGATGCAGCTGCAAGTGCAATTACACTTGAGGCTCTAGGAGCAAGCGCTATTGGCGCCAACTGCTCTACCGGGCCGGATAAAATGGAAGAGATCATCAGGAATATGGCTGCTGTTACAAGCATTCCTGTAATTGCCAAGCCCAACGCCGGACTTCCTTCTGTTGATGCGGACGGAAATACTGAGTATGACATGGACTGTGCTACTTTCGTTACAGAGATGGAGAGGCTGGTGAAGGCCGGAGCCAGCATTATAGGCGGATGCTGCGGAACAACCCCGGACTATATTAGCGGCCTTAGCGAGAAATACAAGGATGTTAAGCCTTTAAATATCACAGATGAAGAGGGGAACAAAATCCCCAGGAAGATCTGTGGCAGAAGATATCTTTCTTCGGAGAGAAATGCCCTTAGCTTTGGAATGGACGATCTTTTCATGGTTGTGGGTGAGAGAATCAATCCAACCGGCAAGAAGAAGCTTCAGGAGCAGCTCCGTGAAGGAAATCTTGACATGGTAAGTGATTTTGCCAGAAGTCAGGAAGAGGATGGAGCGTCAATCCTTGATATTAACGTTGGTATGAGCGGTATTGATGAAAAAGAGATGATGCTTACGGTCATGGATGAGGTTATGTCCATAACTGACCTTCCGCTTTGTATAGATACCAGCAGCCCTGAGGTTATGGAGGCTGCGCTGCGCCTTTACCCGGGAAGAGCCCTCATGAATTCCATTTCACTGGAGAAGGGCAAGAGCGAGAAGTTTCTTCCTATCGCCAAAAAGTACGGCGCGATGTTCATTCTTTTGCCCCTTAATCCTGATGGACTTCCCAAGAATACAGAGGAGAAGATAGGAAATATCACCGAGCTATCAAGACAGGCTTTTGAGCTTGGTATGACCAAGGAAGATATAGTTGTAGACGGGCTTGTGGCCACAGTCGGAGCAGACCCGGCCGCTGCGCTGAACACACTTAGTACTATTGAGTACTGTCATGAAAACGGCTTTGCAACAATCTGCGGTCTTTCAAATATTTCTTTTGGTCTGCCCCAGAGAATGAACGTAAATACTGCATTCCTGACCATGGCGATTGAAAAGGGTCTTACCATGGCCATTGCAAATCCTTCCCAGGAGATGCTGGTGAATGCAGCATTTGCATCAGATCTTTTGCGTAAAAAAGATGGCTCGGACCTCAGGTATATCCAGCGAATGCAGAGGTATGCCGACGCCGGTGCAGGTGGAAATAGCGCTCCTGCAGAGAAAAACGATAAAAACACTGCTAACAGTGGGGACAGTATTCTTGATATAATAAAGAAGGATGTTCTTAACGGTTCTAAGAGAACCATAGTTAAGAACACGGAAAAGGCCATCCAGAGTGGCGTTGAGCCGAGAGAGATTTTGGATACGGTGCTTATGCCTGCTATTAACGAGGTTGGAGATCTTTTCGATAAGGGTAAATACTTTCTGCCACAGCTTATTGCCGGTGCGGAAGCCATGAAGCTGTCGATTGGCTATCTGGAGCCGCTTTTAAAGGCAGGCGCGGATAGTGGCAAGAAGCTTCCGACTATTGTAATTGCCACGGTTCACGGAGATATTCATGACATAGGCAAGAACCTGGTGGCTTTGATGCTCAAGAACTATGGCTTTGATGTGATCGATCTTGGTAAGGACGTGCCAAGAGAAGAGATAATCAGGGTGGCAAAAGAGAAGAATGCCAGCATCATAGCTCTTTCAGCCCTTATGACCACAACCATGAAGGAAATGAAAAATGTGGTTGATCTGGCACATAAAGAGGGCCTGGATTCCAAGATAATCATTGGAGGAGCAGTTGTGACGCAGGATTACGCCGATGAGATCGGAGCTGACGGCTATTCTTCAGATGCTGCAGATGCAGTGAGGGTTGTGAAACAGCTGCTTAATATCGAGTGAGAATTTCCTGATTTCATTGGGAATTTAAAAGACATCGTGACTTTAGTGAGGAGAGGACGAGCGCATGATAGGTGCTGAAGTAATCGTAAAATGCCTTGAAAAAGAGAACGTTGAGTTGATCTACGGATATTCGGGAGTGGCAATTGATCCTTTCTGGAACAAGATTCTGCAATCCCATATAAAGCAGGTCCTGGTCAGGACTGAACAGAATGCTGCGCATCTGGCAAGCGGATATGCCAGGATCAGCGGTAAAGTTGGTGTGTGTGCTGTTACTTCAGGCCCCGGTGCAACAAATCTTATAACCGGCATTGCAACTGCCTATGCTGACAGTATTCCGCTGGTGGCTATTACGGGCCAGGTAAACAGTGACATGATTGGCAGTGATGTATTCCAGGAAGCGGATATTACCGGTGCCGTAGAGTCTTTTGTTAAGTACAGCTATCTGGTCAGGGATGTGGCTGACCTTCCAAGAGTCATAAAGGAGGCATTTTATATCGCAGGAACAGGCAGAAGAGGCCCGGTTCTTATCGATATTCCTTTTGATGTACAAAATGCAGAGTTTACCGGAAAGTTTTCATATCCGGAGTCAATATCCATGAGGAGCTATAAGCCTACAGTTAAGGGCAATATAGTTCAGATAAGAAAAGTTATCAAAGAGGTTGAGGAAGCCAAAAGACCTATCATCTGTGTTGGAGGCGGCGTTCATCTTAGCGGCGCTACCGAGGAGATCAGGAAGTTTGCTGAGCTCAACAATGTGCCGGTGGTTTCAACTATGATGGGAATAGGTGTAATGCCATCAGAGCATCCTCTGTACTTTGGCATGGTGGGCAATAACGGCCAGCCTTTTGCCAATAGAGCCATGAATGAGTCGGATCTTCTTTTGATGGTTGGTGCGAGAGTGGCTGACAGAGCAGTGAACAGGCCTGATCTTATCACAGAAAATAAGGTCATGGTACATATAGATGTGGATCCTGCCGAGATTGGCAAAAACGTCGGACCTACAATTCCTCTTGTTGGCGATATCAAGAATATCTTCACAGATTTCCTTGAACAGGATGATCACGCGGATGACCATGGTGAGTGGCTTGAAACCCTTGGCAGATATAAAAAAGAGATGGCTTCTGACAGGAAGCCGGTTGACGGAAGCTTTGTGGAGCCCAAGGACTTTATTACAAGGCTCTCGAATGCCATGAAGGATGACGCCATCTATGTTGCTGACGTGGGACAGAATCAGATCTGGTCCTGTGCATACCATATTGTTAAGAACGGAAGATTTCTTACTTCCGGTGGAATGGGAACTATGGGATATTCAATTCCCGCTGCAATGGGAGCCAAGATGGCTGATCCCAAGAAGCAGGTTGTTGCTGTTATCGGAGATGGCGCCTTCCAAATGTCCATGATGGAGCTTGCTACCATGAGACAGTATGGAGTAAATATAAAGATTGTTGTTATGAAGAACGGATTCCTTGGAATGGTTAGAGAGCACCAGCACTATGCTTACAATGACCACTATTCTATGGTTGAGCTTAAGGGAGATCCTGATCTTTCACTTATTGCCGCTGCTTACGGTATGGGCTATATCAAGGTGGACGGCAGAAGCAATGTGGATAAAGAGCTCAAAGTGTTCCTTAAAGATGATGAGGCAACCCTGATGGAAGTCATGGTAGATCCAATGGAACTGGTGAAGTATTAAAAGCGAGGACGCAGCATGAAACGTATATATTCGGTACTGGTAGAAAACAGAGCAGGTGTGCTCTCTAAGGTTGCAGGTCTTTTCTCCAGAAGGAATTTTAATATTGAATCTTTGGTTGTTGGTGAGACTGCTGACAAGAGCGTTTCCAGCATGACTATTGTCTCATCCGGGGATGAGCGTACCATTGAGCAGATTGAGAAACAGCTTAACAAGAAGATCGATGTCATAAAGGTAAAGACCTTCAAGGAGAGTATGAGTATTAATCGTGAGCTTATGCTTATGAAGGTTAAGTACAACAAAGAGAACCGTCGCGATATCATGGAGAACTGCCAGATCATGAATGCCCAGATTGTGGATATGTCCAAGAATCTGATGATCATCCAAATCTGTGATACCTCCGACAGAATCGAGCTCTTTATTGAGATGCTCAAGAGCGTAAGTATCGTAGAAATTGCTCGCACCGGTACGGTGGCTCTGACAAAATGTAAAGAATCTTAAGAATGGATGCTCACTGTTTTTTACAGTGAGCATTTCTTTATGCCATACACTTTAACACGTTAAAATGATTAGAGTTTAAAGTGTAAAATAATTTATTGTTGACTTATTGGATATGGGTGTTATAATTTTATTTAATTAGTGCAAAACACATTAAAATCTACCGAAATATTAGTAATAAAATGTCAGGAGAATAGCAATACAAATTCATGCTTTAAAGTGTTAAAGGTGGTGCATAAATACTGATATTAAGATAGATTTAAGGAGACGAAAAATGCAGAAAAAAGTGTTTCAGCTTTTGGTTGATAATACTTCGGGTGTTCTTTCCAGAATATCAGGTTTGTTTTCCAGACGAGGATACAACATTGAGAGTATTACAGCCGGAGTTACAGCGGATCCGAGATTTACAAGAATTACCATTGTTGCTTCGGGAGATGACATAATCCTGGAACAGATTGAGAAGCAGGTTGCGAAGCTTGTGGATGTAAGGGATATTCATGAACTTAAGCCTGAGGACAGCGTATATAGAGAGCTTGCCATGGTTAAGGTAAGAGCTGAGGCAGAGGATAGACAGAGCATTCTTGCAACTGCCAACATCTTCAGAGGAAACATTGTAGATGTAAGCCCTGACTCACTTATTATTGAGATTACCGGTAGCCAGTCCAAGGTCGACGCATTCCTTCGCCTGCTTGAAGGAAGAGAAATTCTCGAGCTTGCCAGAACCGGTATTGCAGGTCTTGGCCGAGGCACAGATCATATTATCTATTTGGATGAATGATAAACAAAAACAAATAAATGGAGGATGAATTTTATGTCACAGGATGCACGTATTTTTTACCAGGAAGATTGTAACCTTTCACTCTTAGAGGGCAAGACTATTGCCATTATCGGCTATGGTTCACAGGGCCATGCACATGCCCTTAACCTCAAGGATTCAGGCTGCAACGTTATTATCGGATTATACGAGGGCTCAAAGAGCAAGGCTAAGGCTGAGGCTCAGGGACTTAAGGTATATAACACAGCTGAGGCTGCTAAGATGGCTGATATCAGCATGATCCGTATCAACGATGAGAAGCAGGCAAAGATGTACAGAGAGGACATCGAGCCAAAT
>JAEEGL014939146.1_pt1 | contig 16729 bp, 10 predicted proteins | sample 9134231 | NCBI WGS metagenome assembly JAEEGL01 (sample SAMN16246548, study PRJNA631951) | gut metagenome | biome: gut microbiome; feature: rumen; material: fiber-attached | host: Bos | place: Iran: Karaj | collected 2018-10 | reverse complement strand
TTTATTGTGAGGGGAAACAGTTCAAGCACTGCTGTGCGCCCAGCAAGCGACTGGGTAATGCTATTCTGCAGTTTAAACTGAGAGCTACCCGACAAAATGTATTTGCGGTCATGGTGTTCGTCAACGATACCCTGTAGATACGACAACAGTTCGGGTACATTCTGCACCTCGTCAAGAACCATGCCCCTGCCGTGCTGTAAAAGGAATGCCATTGGGTCCCCCATAGCCATAGCTTTTGTGTCGGGGTTCTCCAACGAATAGTATGGCAGGTCGGGAAACATGCTTCGGATGAGCGTGGTTTTGCCCGACTGGCGTGGTCCCGTGATGATTGCCACAGGGAAATATTTCAAATTTTCCGTAATAACGTATTCTAACTTTCTGTTTATCATGGTGTACAATGTTATTTATGCAATCTTGCAATACGACTGCAAAATTACATAAATATTTTTGATTAGAAAAAACTTTCTTTGTTAATTTGCGGATTATATCAAAGTCGTTTATTGCTCTAAAGGGTATCACAATACTCTGTAAGAGTTTAGGATTCATGACAAACAACCCAGACTCTAACATTTGGGTTCGACGTAAAGTCGCTTTTTAGACATTGTTTCAGCTTCGGTTGTCTATTAGTTCTATAATCTTTGGATATAGAAGTAATATATATGTGATATAGAAGTAATATATATGTAACGAAGCTTGGGGGGACTTTCCCCTGTCGTACAGGGGCAGGGGGGTGACTACACGAAGGACAATTTTTTTATAGAAAGAAAACGGCACGGAGCAGAAAAGCTCCGTGCCGCCTGCTTTTTAGCTTTATTGGTTTTTACCCGCCAGTAGGCCGCAGGCGGCCATAATGTCTTCGCCACGCGAAGCCCGGATGGTGCAGATGATGCCATGGGCGTTGAGGTAGTCGCGGAAACGCTCCATGTTCTGGGTTGAGGATGTTTTATATGGAGTATCGGGAGATGAATGGAAACGAATAAGATTGACACGACAGAAAAGGCCTTTAAGGAGTCGCACCATCTCAGCGGCATGGCGAGTATCGTCATTCAGTCCCCGGAACATCGTGTATTCAAAGGACACACGCCGTTGGCCACTCCAATCGTATTGACGGAGCAGTGTCACCACATCGGCAACAGGATAAGCCTGCTGCATAGGCATAATGTCAAGGCGTTCCGAAGCGAAAGGATTGTGAAGGCTGACAGCCAGATGACACTGGCTCTCGTTGAGATAACGTCGCAACCCGGGTATAATGCCCACAGTGGAAACAGTGATGCGGTGAGGACTCCAGCCCAGTCCCCACGGGGCAGTGAGCACCTCGGTGCTGCGAAGCACATTGTCAAGGTTGTCCATAGGCTCACCCATGCCCATGTAGACGATGTTGGTTAAACTCTCGAATTCAGGGATGGAGAAGATTTGGTTGAGGATGTCAGAGGCTGAAAGATTGCCATGGAAACCCTGCTGGCCGGTGACACAGAACCGACAGCCCATCTTGCAGCCCACCTGGCAAGAGATGCAGAGAGTTCCTCTGTCGCCATCGGGAATAAAGACAGCTTCAACATATCTATGAGAACTCTCGGAGTCATCCGATTTGTCAATTTGAAAGAGATACTTCTTGGTGCCGTCGCGCGATACTTGGCAGTTGACAGGAGCATGGCGACTGACACAAGCTATCTCATTGAGACGCGAACGGTTTTTTAGGGAAAGATTCGTCATGGCATCGATGCTGTCAACATGCTTGGCATAGAGCCAGTCACACATCTGTTTAGCGGTAAAACGAGGCATAGACTCGTCGGCACAAAGGCTTTCGAGTTCGACCAAGGTCATACCGAAGAGGTTTATCTGTGTCATGTTTTCCGTTTTTGTTGCCTCTCCTGTGGAGGAGGTGTTTGTGTCTTTATATTGCTATTTTTACAGGCAAGATGCCCGCTCCACATATATGTCTCTTTTTACGGGCAGGATGCCCTTTCTCCCAAAGTGCCTCTAAAAGTCGTAGTAGGGCTCTTCTTCCTGCACCTCCTGCTGGAAGCGGGTACAGTCAAGTTCTACATCCAACGGGACATTGGGACGCTCAAAGTCACCACGCGGGAACTTGAGGGACTTGTCGCTATAAATATTGCGCATATAATAGCCAAAGATGGGAAGGGCTTGTGCAGCACCTTGTCCAAAGGTCATATTACGGAAATGGATGCTACGCACTTCACCGCCAGTCCAGATGGCTGTGGCCAGTTTGGGGGTGATACCCACAAACCAGCAGTCGGAGTTGTTCTGTGTGGTACCTGTTTTGCCGGCAATAGAATTGCTGAAATCGTTAAGGTGGTACTTGTAGTTGAGTCGGACACCCGTACCACTCTGCACCACGCCTTTCATGAGTTCAATCATCATGTATGCGGTACGCTCACTAATGGCTTCGTGTCTTTCGGGAGTGAAGCGGTCGAGGACTGTACCCTTTTTGTCTTCGATGCGTGTGATGAATATGGGTTCGACATATTCGCCTTTGTTGGCGAAGGTAGCCATGGCTCCCGCCATCTCGTAGACGGTGATTTCGGGAGTGCCGACACAGATGGCCGGGACAGCGTCAATCTCGCTATTTACACCCATTTTGCGTGCAATGGCTATTACCTGTTCAGGCGATCCCTGTTTCATCAGGTAGGCCGACACCCAGTTGATGGAGTGAGCCAAAGCCCATTTGAGTGTGACCATCTGGTGTTCGCGTTCGTGAGAGGAGTTCTTGGGACACCAGTCGGGCTGACCCCAAACCTCGAAACAGACCTCGGAATTGGGTACCTGTGTGCAGGGATACATGCCCAGATCCTGCAAGGCCATGGTATAGACAAACGGTTTGAAAGTGGAACCCACCTGACGGTGGCTCATCACATTGTCGTATTTGAAATAACGATAGTTGATGCCGCCTACGTAGGCTTTGACATAGCCCGTACCCGGCTCGACAGACATCATGCCCACATTAAGGAACTTTTTGTAGTAGAGCAGCGAATCCCACGGAGACATGAGGGTGTCGATATTGCCTTTCCATGAGAAGACACGCATCTTGACTTTCTCTTTGAATATCTTGCGACATTCCTTCTCGCTCTTGCCTTGCACTTTGTGGAGCTGATAGTAACGGTCGGAACCTTTCATGGCCTGGACAAGAATCTTCTCCTGCTGTTCGGGAGAGATGTCGCAGAAAGGATTGCCCCCACGGGCTTTCAACTCGCGGTTGAACTGGGGCTGCACCTCTTTGCTCATGTGTTCGCGTACGGCGGCTTCGGCGTAGCGCTGCATACGGGAGTCGATGGTGGTGTAGATACGCAGACCGTCTTTGTGGACATCGTAATGCTCACCGTCGCTGTTGCGGTGATGCTTGCACCAATCCTTCATATAGTTGCGTATATACTCCCGCAGATAGGTTGCCAAGCCGTCGTTATGACTTTGGGGTGAATAATGAGAAACATCTATTTTCTCCTCCTTATACTTCTCAAATTCTTCTTCGCTCAGGTAGTTGTATCTCTTCATCTGCGAAAGCACCGTGTTTCTGCGTCCCAAAGCAGCCTCGGGATGCAATACAGGGCTATAGGCCGTAGGAGCCTTGAGGAGTCCCACCAGCATGGCAGCCTCTGTGACCGAGAGGTCGGCGGGGGTTTTATCGAAGAATGTCTTAGCGGCAGTTTTGATGCCAAAAGAGTTACTGCCAAAATCCACAGTGTTGAAATACATGGCAATAATCTCCTGTTTGGAATAGTTGTGTTCCAGTTTCACGGCCACAACCCATTCCTTGAACTTTGAAAACACCGTACCTATAGCTCCCTTATGTTCACGGGGAAAGAGGTTTTTGGCCAACTGCTGGGTGATGGTGCTACCGCCACCACTGCTGCTGTGACGCCCCAGGAGGGTCTTGAAAAAGACACGGAACAAGCTGCGCGGATCGATTCCCGAATGTTTGTAGAAACGCACATCCTCCGTCGCAATAAGAGCATTGATTAGATTAGGTGACAACTCGTCGTAAGTGACATTTGAGCGATTCTCTATGCCGATGAATCCCAATATCTCCCCGTCAGCAGAGATTACCTCGGTAGCTTGGTTGCTCTGTGGGTTCTCCAACTCTTCAAACGATGGCATAAAGCCCAACCATCCAAGAGACAGCAAAAGGAAGAACAGGAATATGAATATCCACACCCCTGCGAAAATCTTCCATGCAGTACGGATAGTATTGCTGTTATTTTTGCTACGTTTCTTTGCCATAGGTTATAAAGTTAATTATTTTCCAAATCTTTCTATACGCAAACCCACACTCTTCAATCCCGTCACATTGGTGTCGCGCATTCCATGGGCCACTTCAAAATGATACCTTCCCGAACGGGGGAAAATGATATGGCGACGGAACACATAGCGACTGTCAACATAACGTCCCGTGCGGCGACCATACCAATGCCCTTCCACATCAGCCAAGGGACATTCCAACGTGTCGTATGCGACGCTTTGGTCGGGGAATGTGGTATTGATGAAAAAGAATACATTTGCCTTGGGGTAATGAACAGAATTGCGTACATCGATAAAGAAATCGTATACCTGCAAGGTATCTTCCACATCCACATCAAACACCAGCTTATCGTTCATGTTCCATCCCGTTTCGTCCACGTCGCGCTGTGCAGTGTAATGGACACGGCTGTCGCAACCCTGCCACATTGCCACCCAAACGGGCAACATCGCTATCATTCCGAATCGAAGTATCTTTTTCATATTGTGATATCTGTATTAAAATTGAAAAAAAGCGTCCTGGATTACATCATTCTTTACCCTCATGACGGTCTCTACCGGGTCCACGACGGCCTGCATGACGGCCGCTGCCGGGGTTGTTGCGGGGGCGTTGATACTCGTCACGGCGCGAAGGAGCGTTCTCCCTCACAGCATTCTCTGTGGCTGGATTGAATCGGTTATTTTCCGAAGCCCCGTTCCTGTTGCGTCCTGTGGGACGACGCTCAAGCTTCTCTCCCGGCTCCCCGGTACGGGGACGGTTGTTGCGGCCCTTGTCGTTTCCACGGCCTCGACGGTCTTCAGCTCCGCCCCGTTTCTGTTCCTTGGCGACGGATTGCGAGTCACTGTCAGTCATCTCATCCGCCATCCTCCTAAGTTCTCTCTCAAACTCGGCATTGTCGGTTTCCTGAATCAGGGCTGCTGTCGACATCAATTCCACCTGATAGTCTTCCAGCTTCTCGGGATACTCTTGGTTGTGGTTCATCTCTATCAATTTCTTCACACTTTCGGCAGGAATGGCATACAATTCATTCTCTCCTTCGTAGGCATACCACATAATACCCCGGAACACATCGGTCTTCTTATACTGAGCCAACCCTTTCTTAAAACGAATCGACACATTGGCTGGTGGGAATTTTTTCAACGCATCGGCATATACCTCGCACTCGAAATTGAGACAGCATTTCAACTTGCCGCACTGTCCAGCCAGTTTCTGTGGATTGGGCAATATCTGTTGGGTTTTCGCCGCACTGGTTGTCACCGATTTGAAGTTGGTCAACCAAGTGCTGCAGCATAGTTCACGGCCGCAGGTGCCCAAACCGCCCACCTTGCCTGCCTCCTGTCTCACACCTATCTGCTTCATCTCAATTCTCACATGAAACTCTTCGGCAAGCACCTTAATCAGGGTGCGGAAATCCACCCTGTCATCAGCGGTATAGTAAAAAATCGCCTTTGCGTTGTCGCCCTGATACTCCACGTCATTTACCTTCATCTCCAGGTTAAGGTCGGCAGCAATGCGACGGGTTTTAATCAATGCTTGGTGTTCGTTCTTGAGGCTGGAGACCCAACGTTCCAAATCCGTGCTCTTGGCACGACGGAATAATTTCCGCAAACTCTCGTCGTCAGGATCAACACGCCTTTTCTTCATCTGAATACGGCATACTTCGCCCGTCAAGCTCACGATGCCTATGTCGTGTCCCGGTGTCCCTTCAACAGCCACCACGTCACCCTCGGTAACGTCCAGTCCGTCGGGCAAGCGGAAAAAGTCCTTTCGGTTATTCTTGAAACGCACCTCGACACAGTCGAAAGGCTTGATGCCAGGCTGCCGGATGCCACGCATCCAGTTACACGAAGTCACCTTGCTGCAACTCCTTGTTTCCGTTTCGCTCACCGGCACATACGATTCCGGACACTTCTTGCACCCGCGCGAAAGGAACACACTCTCTTCATACTTCACCCACGGCAATGTCGGGTCAGGTTCCAAATATGGGTCTATCGAATTCTCAGGTGCCATATATTCCCCAAACACATCAACCTCATCCTCACCATGTCTCTCTTTGCGCTCGTTCTTCTCCCGCTCACGGCGGTCGCGGATAAACGCCTCCATCTCCTCCGCAGTGGCTACATTATCGTCCACTTCAGTCTCTTCAACACTTTTGGGGAGTTCCTCGTTATCCATCTTTTTCCCGTTTTCCTTCTTTTCTTCCATACTATAATTGTGAATTGTAGATTATCGTTTAGTTATTTCCTTCAAAATTCAAAAAACTATCTGTTTTTAATATAGCGGCTCATCTTGAACGACAACTGCATGAAGGCCATCTTGGCATAAGCATTGCGCTCTATTGCATACATCGCTTCATTCAAAGCCTGATTCATCTGTTCAATATTGCGGGGGGTTATCATGGCCGGAAACGCAGTGTCGAACTTGGGGTCGCCAAACTCCAACTCGCGTGTCAGCCTTATGCCGGCAGCCGTCTGCAGAAAACAGGCGCGCAATGCCTCCTGCACATATTGCAGAAACAATTTCTGTGTTTCGCGTCCCATGCCTGCAATCTGGTCTACCCAAGCCGAAAGAGGTTGCATGTTCAACTTAAACAGCAAGCGCATCCACGACACAAACATGCCTGCAAACTCTTCCTGCCTTGCTGCCGAAAAACCGATGCCCTTGTCCGGCACAACTACCTGCTGCACCCGCGATATTATGGTCGACAACAACCTGTCGCGGTTCTCTGCCACCATTAATATCAGGGTCTTCTCTGCAGGCTCTTCAAGGGTTTTCAGCAATGTGTTGGCTGTGGACAAATTCATGCGCTCCGCCATCCACACCACCAACACCTTGTAGCCTCCCTCATACGACTTCATCCCCAGTGCCCGCACAATATTGTCGGCATCCCTCTCCCTAATCATTCCCTGCTTGTTTTCCACTCCGAGAATCTGATACCATTCATCCTCCGTACCCATCTGCCTCTTTTCGTTCAGAAATTCCCTGAACTCCTCCTGGAAATCATCTGAACAAGGCTTGCTCTTCACCTTTTCAGTCGTAGTGGTAGGAAACACCAAATGCAAATCAGCATGCATCAACTGCTCATATTTCCGGCAACTGGGGCACTCCCCGCAACTGTCAGCTCGCAATGGCGACCCTTCTGGGTAATGAAGCCTGTGTTCGCAGCCCAGATACTGGGCATAAGCCAATGCCAATGCCAAACTGCCACTGGTCGTGGGACCAAGGAACAATTGGGCATGGCTGACACGCCCTGCATCAATAATTTCAGTCAGCCGGTTAGACAGAACCTCCTGACCCTCAATATCTTTAAACTGCATAATATCGTCAAATCAAACTACAAATATACTAAAAATATCCGACATCGCGACTTTTTATATAAAAATAGTATGATTCTGTCTATTTCAAAACCCAATCACACCTCCATTCAACCCGACGACAACGAGTGTTTTTTCATCACAAAAACACACTTCCACAACCAAAAAAGTTTATATTGGCCCTCCTCTCCATTCCCAAACCATGATTTTAATTTTTGAAATAGGACAGAATGACCCGTTTTTCATTTGTCATGATTTTTTTTGTATCTTTGTATCGCAATTGAATTGTTCAACGGCATCCAAAAAGGTTTGACTATGAATAAAATATCGGTTCCTTTTACCATGCTGGCCTGCCTCTTTGTGCTTTCGGCCTGCGCCAAACAGGGGTTCCCGTCGGGTGGTCCCAAAGACGAAACACCCCCCGTGGTGCTCGGCACTACACCACAAAACGGCACCCTGAATTTCAATTTCAAGGAGTTCTCTATCCTTTTCGATGAATATGTCAACGTGAAGGATGCCGACAACAATATCCTGGTGTCTCCCACCATGTCGAAAAAGCCCGAATACAGCACCAAAGGCCGCAGCGTTGTGGTGAAACTGAAAGACACCCTACATGCCAACACCACCTACCTCTTCCAGTTCAAAGAAGGCATTGTGGACTTTAACGAAGGCAACGCACTGCCTTCCTATGAATATGTCTTCTCTACAGGCAGCAGCATCGACAGCATGACCCTGCGGGGAAAAGTGCTGGATGCCCTCACCGACAAACCTCGAACCGAGACAATCACAGTGTTGGCCTATCCCGAATCCAGCCTGACTCCTCCCGACTCTGCACTGACAACACCCCAAGGCGACAGCATCGTGGCCAAAGAGCAACCCATGTATATGACACGCTGCGACAAAGAGGGCAACTTCACCCTCAACCACCTGCGCCCTGGGCGCTATCTCCTCCTTGCCATCGAGGACGGCGACAAAAACCTCCGCCTTACAGCCGACGAACCCGTCGCCTTTCTCGACACTCTGGCCGTCGCCGTGAAAATGCCTCCCGCTCCCGATACCACCGCTCTCGACAGCACTTCCGCATCCGACAGCCTTGCCAAAGTAGCCGACACTCTTGTTTCCACTCCCGGCACCGCCACCCTCGCTCACGACAGCACGGCAACCACTCCCGATGTCTATTCCTACATCATGAAAATCTCTCAAGACAAGAAAGAAAAACAACGCATTTCCAAAAGCGAGTTCCTCCGCAAAAGCAGAATACAGATTGTGACAAAAGTACCCCTCTCACCCAACTATTCCCTCTCCCAAATCACCTACGACAGCACCTCTCCTCAACTTCAGCTATACCACAAAACCCTCACCAAAGGCGACACCCTTGATGTGTGGATAGGAAATAAAGAATGTGACTCAATAACACTCCTGCTGAAAGACACCACAGGCCTCAACGACACCCTCCGCCTGCAATTCCGCGCATCAGCACCCAAAAAGGCAAAAGGACCTGCTGGTATAAGTCCTCAGTTACAAAAGACTACACCAAACATTATGCAAAGCCTGATTGCCAAAAACCATCCCTTCTACGACACCCTTTGGCTCTCCTTCGACAACCCCGTCGAAGGCATCTGCGACCCTTGGCTGCAAGACTCCTCCAGTCTCGACAGCGCAGTCCAGGTAATGGCCATGAAGGACAGCACCCTCTCCCGCTGTGGCATCCGCCTCTTGCCCGACTCCTCCTTTGCTCCGGCCCTGGGCAAAAAGGCATACATCGTCTTCGAGGGCAAACCCGGCGAAAAATACCGTTTCTCCATACCCGACAAACTCTTCTACGACATCTTCCTCAACAAAAGCGACTCACTCACCGTGTCCACCGAATTCACCAAAACCGAATCCTACGGCAACATCTTCCTAACCCTTCTCTCCTCCGACACCACAGCCAACCAGGCTACACAAAATATCAACGATTCAACCTCTTCACAACCCTCTTCCCTCTTCCCACAACTCATCGTCCAACTTACCAACGATCGCGGCGAAATGGTCCAGCAGCAAATCGTCTCCCAACCCTGCAAACTCTCCTTCCTCCATCTCAAAGGGGGCAAATACAACTTCCGCGCCATCATCGACCTCGACCGCAACAACCAGTGGACTCCCGGCAACTATTGGCAGCAACGCCAACCCGAAAAAATCATCCACTTCGAGAAAACCCTCGAACTGCGCGAGAACTGGGACATGGAAGAGAAATGGGAAATCGGAACCCTGTTAAAATAACCGATTGAATCTATTCGCAAATGCAAAAGAAACTCCTTTCGGGCCTTTTCTGGATTCTGCTCCTCAACCTGCTCATCAAACCCTTCTGGATTCTGGGCATCGAAACAGGGGTTCAGAACACCGTGGGACCCGATGAATACGGTTTCTATTTCGCCATCTTCAACCTTGCCTACATCTTCAACATCCTCCTCGACCTCGGTGTCACCAACTTCAACACCCGCAACATTGCCCAACACCCTGTCCTCATCGACAAACACCTCCCCTGTCTGCTCGGCATTAAACTGATGCTGGTACTTCTCTACGCCGTTGTAACCTTCACCGTCGGACTCCTTTCGGGCTACACCTCGCGTCAGTTCCTACTTCTGGCAATACTCACCTTCAACCAATTCCTTAATTCTCTCATCCTTTACCTGCGCAGCAACTTCGAAGGGCTGATGCTCTTCAAATGGGACAGCGTCATCAGCATCCTCGACCGCGTGGTGATGATAGCCATCTGCTCCCTCTTGCTTTGGGGACCCTCCCACTCCATCACCATCGAATGGTTTGCCCTGGCCCAAACCGCCGCCTATCTCATCACCACCCTCACCGCCCTTACCGTCCTCACCCTCCGCATTCGGCAGGAACACAACCGGCACTTCTCTCTTCGCTCCATCCACTTTTCACGTCCTTTTGCCGTCATCATCCTGCGCAAAAGTTTCCCCTTTGCTCTGCTGGTGCTCCTCATGGCCTCCTACAACCGCATTGACCCTCTCCTTCTCTCCTGGCTCCACACTCACGGCACCTACCAAGCTGGCATTTATGCCGGAGCCTTCCGCCTGCTCGACGCCCTCACCATGATAGCCTATCTGGTGTCGGTACCCCTGCTGCCCGTCTTCTCGCGCATGACCGCCGAGGACGACATCCAGCTCGGCTCCACCACTCGCATGGTCACCAGCCTCATGCTGGTATTCTCGGTGACAGCGGCGGCCCTCTTCTCCTCCCACAGCGGTCAATTCATGCAACTGCTCTATCCGCGCCAGCCTGAAATAACAGGCGACTACACCGCCGTATTCACCATACTGGTGTGGGGCATCGTCCCCATCTCCATCACCTACGTCTTCGGCACCCTCCTCACCGCTGCGGGCAAACTGCGCCAACTCAACATCCTGGCCTCCGTCACCCTGGTCATCAATATCGTGGTCAACCTCATCGCCATCCCCCGTCATGGTTCGGTAGGCTCGGCCTGGGCAGCCGTCATTGCCCAATCTTTCATGGCTCTGGCACAGGTTATCACCGCTGTCAAAATACTCCGTCTCCACCCCTCCCCTGCCTATCTGCTTCGGCTCCTGCTCTTTGCCTCGGTGGTAATTGCCGCATCGCTGCTCCTGCCTCCCCTGCCCTGGTGGGGTACCCTGGTCGCCGCTGCCGTCATAGCACTCGTTGCGGCTCTCCCCCTCCGTCTTATCGACATCAAAAACATCCTCAACACCCTTATGTCCTAATTCCAGCATAGTAATACACTCCCATAAACTCCAACCCCACACGCCTCCATCACCCGTCACAGAACACAACATAAAATCAACAACAATATACAGATGAGAAAATACATTCCGGTCATCCTCTCGCTCCTGACGCTTGCCGCAGGGGTATCCCACCAAGCCCACGCCCAACTCTATGTCGGCCTTAACGGCGGCATCACCCTGCCCCAAGGCTTCTACGCCGACTCACGAATGAGCGACCACGAATGGATGTTTGCCCAAGGCCACCAACTCAAAGCCGGTGCCGGTCGTGGCTGGGCGGCAGGTATTGAAATCAGCTATGCCATGCCTTTCCACACAAGCCTCGAAGCCGTTGTCTGCGGCGAGTTCATGCAAAGCGGTGCAAGCCGCGATGTGCAGGACTACTACCAAAAAGTCTACGCCCGCCACTACGACCAGTGCAGCCGCTACGAAATGCATCTCCCCCGTTTCCGCAACATCCCCCTCATGGCAGGACTGCGCTACTGTTTCCCACTCAACACAATCTTCGACCTCTACGGCGAAGCCATGGCGGGAATGAACATCCGCACCATCACCGACTGGACAACAGCCTACGCCGACGCCAACTGGCAGCAACCCGAAGGGGAGCAATCCTATGAATTCAACAATTTGAAAATCTACCGCTATACACCCGCCACCACCTTCGCCTTCCGCCTGGGAGCAGGCATCCTTGTCAAGAAAAAGGTAAGCATCGGCGCCAGCTTCTACATGATGGGCAAAGCACCCCTCTCATGGGACCAGGAAGAAACCGTCCGCTACAACATCGCCGGCGAAATAAAGGAAAACACAAACACAAACCACGTCGACTACTTCACCATCAACCCCACTCTCGTCCTCGTCTCCATCGGCTTCCGACTCCAAGCCTTCTCAGGTGCCCGCCATGTGCAAGACTGGTAAGCGATAAAAAACGTGTCGGGAAAAAACAACTGCAAAGCACGACTTGTCAGTCAACAAGTCTTCACAATTCTCACCTCTCAAAAGTCCCAAGTGAACCCATCGAAAGGATGTCTGCGGTCCATAATCTGCTGTTCCGACAACTCCTGCAAATGTCTGATACGCCGCACTCCCCATTTCCACATCCTCACATCGAACCATATCAGCACCACAAAAAGCACACTCGACACCACCCCGGCGCCGGCACCCATACTCTCGGGTATCATCAGCAACGCGTCGAACGTGCCGTGCAACAGCATCGGCACCAAAAAAGCCAATAACAAATACCCGCCCCGGCGCGACTCGTCGAACTTGGCCAACGCCAGATAATACCCCATCATCACACCGAACAGGAAATGACCCGGCACCGACAGCACCGCTCTCACCGACCCCGTCACCAAAGCATCCCGCCACAGCTCCTGACCAAACACATACCCCAGATTCTCGAAACAGGCAAAACCCAGCGACACAAAACAGGCATACACAATCCCGTCGTAATACTCGTCAAACTCCCTGCTCTTCCACACCGCCAGCATCAACATCAACAGTTTCCACAGCTCCTCGCTGCATCCCGCCACCACATAACCCGTGTAAGCACCGCTCACCACAGGCATCGGAGGAGTGAAACGCGACAAAAACCACTCCATCGCCCCTGCAGGCAATATCGACAACGCCCCGAACAAAAACGCCTTTATCAGCATCCCCACGGGCTCTTTCTCATACTTGTCAGCCCTATACACCACCCACGCCAGCACAATAACAGGCAGCACGGCAATGGCTATCAGATAAATATTCATATTCGCAACTATTAATTTCAAAATGCAAAAATACATAAAAAAATATTTATTCCCAATTTATTCGTATATTTGCATATTAGAGGGAAAAGGTTCTTTTCCCTTTATTTAGTTAATATACATATCATTATAATAAAATAACAATCTGTCATCTATGGCAAAAGAGATAAAATTCAGTCTGGTTTACCGCGATATGTGGCAATCATCAGGCAAATACCAGCCCCGCATAGACCAACTGGTTCAAGTGGCTCCCGCCATCGTCAAAATGGGATGCTTTGACCGCATCGAAACCAACGGCGGCGCCTTTGAGCAGGTGAACCTTATGTACGGCGAAAACCCCAACAAGTCCGTCCGCGCATGGACCAAAGAGTTCAACAAAGCCGGTATTCAAACCCACATGCTCGAGCGCGCCCTCAACGGACTCCGCATGTACGGCGTCCCCAAAGACGTCCGCCGACTCATGCCCAAAGTCAAGAAAGCACAAGGTGTCGACATCATGCGTTCCTTCTGCGGCCTCAACGACGTCCGCAACCTCGAACTCTCAGTCAAATACGCCAAGGAAGCCGGCATGATCAGCCAGGCCGCCCTCAGCATCACCTACTCCCCCATCCACACCGTCGAATACTACATGGGCATCGTGGACAAACTCGTTGAATTCGGAGCCGACGAAATAGCCCTCAAAGACATGGCCGGCATCGGCCGCCCCAGCCTCCTCGGCAAACTCGTCTTCGAAATCAAAAAGAAATACCCCCACATCATCGTCCAGTACCACGGCCACACAGGTCCCGGCTTCGCCATGGCCTCAGTGCTCGAAGTGGCCCGCGCCGGCGCCGATGTCATCGACACCGCCATGGAACCCCTCTCGTGGGGTTCGGTACACTCCGACGTCATCTCCGTCCAGGCCATGCTCAAAGAAGACGGATTCCTTGTCAAAGACATCGACATGAACGCCTACATGGAAGCCCGCGCCCTCACCCAATCCTTCCTCGACGACTTCCTCGGCCTCTACGTCAACCCCGCCAACCGCACCAGCTCCTCCCTGCTCGTAGGATGCGGCCTCCCCGGCGGCATGATGGGCAGCATGATGAGCGACCTCAAAGGCGTCCACAGCGCCATCAACATGGCCCTCAAGAAAAACAACAAACCCGAAGTCTCCTTCGACCAACTCACCATACAACTCTTCCAAGAAGTCGAACACATCTGGCCCATGCTCGGCTACCCCCCACTCGTAACACCCTTCAGCCAGTACACCAAAAACATCGCCCTCATGAACATCATGGCCATGGCTCAGGGCAAACCACGTTTCAGCCAAATCGACAAAGACAGCTGGAACATGATTCTCGGCCGCACCGGCAAACTGCCCGGACCCCTCGCACCCGAAATCATCGAACTCGCCAAGAAAAACAACCTCGAATTCTACGACGGCAACCCGCAGGACGCCTACCCCGACGCTCTCCCCGAATACATCAAGGAAATGGAACAAAACGGCTGGGACCGTGGCGAAGATGACGAAGAACTCTTCGAACTCGCCATGCACGACCGCCAATACCGCGACTACAAATCGGGCCTCGCCAAAGAACGCTTCGAAAAAGAATCGGCACAACTCCGCGCCGAACGCCAAGCCCCTGCCGCCGCAGGCGCTGCCGTAGCCGGTGCCGAACTCACCCCCAACTACATCACCGCCAAACACGCCAACGCCATGCCCATCATCGCCACCGTCGACGGACAGGCTCTCTGGGAATTCGACTTCGAACGCTCCGTTCCCCCCGCACCCGGACGCCAATACAACGAAGGCGACACCTTCTGCACCATCCAAGCCAACTACGCCCTCGTCAACGTTCACCTCAACAAAGGCGGCCGTCTCGTCGACACCTGCGTCAAACAAGGCCAGATGGTCAAGAAAGGCGACATCCTCGGCTGGATTGAATAACTCACACCAAGCGGCATCACACCGCATACCACCACAAGGGGACGACAGCTGTCGCCCCCTTCTTTTTTCTCCATCAACCACCACCACCCGCCTTCGCCCAAAGCACGCTTGTTTTACACTTGTTTCCCACTTGTTTTACACTTTAAAAGTGTAAAACAAGTGTAATACAACCGTCCCTCAACCGCAAAACCACCGAACCGGCGCATTATAGCAATTCTTAGTGTTTAGTTTATCTTTGTCTGTGTGTAATTCAAGAAATAAATGTATTTTTGCACTATTCATTAAACATTAACAATAGTATAAAGTATGAGAAAGTCAAGATTTTACATAATTCTGTGCTTGTGCGCCGGGGTGTGCATGGGCGGGTTGGCCAGTATGAATGTCAGTCCCTGTGCGGCTCAAACCCCCAAAGGGGGACTGGTGAATGTGTTTATCGGCACCAACGGCATGGGACACACTTTCCCGGGTGCCTGCTTCCCCTACGGATTTGTGCAGCTGAGTCCCGACACGGACACGATTCCGCACAACATCAACGGGGTTTATCAGCCGCGTGTCTACGACTACTGCGCCGGCTATCAGCACCGCGACAGTAGCATCGTGGGCTTCAGCCACACCCACTTCAGCGGCACGGGACACAGCGACTTGGGAGATATATTGATTATGCCCTACAGCGGCGAGACCAAGCTCAACCCCGGCACCGCCGACAACCCCGACGGGGGCTACCGCCAGCGTTTCCGCCACGAGACCGAGGTGGCCGCGCCAGGCTACTATGCCGTCACGCTGGACGACGACAACATCCGCTGCGAGCTAACTGCCACAAAGCGTTGCGGCGTGCACCGCTACATCTTCCCCAAAGGGGCGGGGCAGAAGATTATCCTCGACCTGAACCATGGCATCTACAACTACGACGGCAAGGTGCTGTGGGCAGAATGCAAGGTGATAGGTACGCACAGCGTCAGCGGCTGGCGTATAACCAGCGGCTGGAACCGCTGCCGCAAGCTGTACTACTACATTGGGTTTAACAAGCCCATCAAGCAGTATGGCTACCACGACTTTGCACCACTGTCGTATCACGGCTTCTGGAACCGTTTCGACCAGGAGCACAACTTCCCCGAAATGGCAGGGCGCAAGCCGGTGTGCTGGTTCGAGTTCGAAGATGACGGTAGCGACACCCTTGAGGTAATCGTGGGGCTTTCACCCAACAGCACTTGGGGTGCCAGCGAGGCCGTGCAGCGCGAAGGGTGCCAGTACCATCCTTCTGCCTCAAGGGCACTATACCGCGACAGGCAGGAGGGCGACACGCTGCTCATCGTCAATCAGGGTGACACTAACTACCGCAGCCATTTCGACGTGGTACGCGAGCTGACACGCATCCATTGGGACCGGATGCTGGGACGCATCGAGGCTCAGGGACCGGATGATGCCTTGGCGATGCTTTACACCTCCTACTACCACACCATGATAAACCCCTCCATCTATCAGGATGTTGATGAAAAGAACTATGACGGTCATACCCGCTATACCATCTTCTCGCTGTGGGACACCTACCGCGCTCTGCATCCTCTCATCAACCTCACCGATACCACCATGAGCCGCAACCTAGCCCTTTCGCTCTACTGGCACAGCCGAAGCAATCCCCACCACATGCTGCCCGTGTGGAGCCATCATGGCGGTGAGAACTGGTGCATGATAGGCTACCACGGTGTGTCGGTGATGGTGGATGCCGC
>JAEEGL010815135.1_pt1 | contig 16730 bp, 12 predicted proteins | sample 9134231 | NCBI WGS metagenome assembly JAEEGL01 (sample SAMN16246548, study PRJNA631951) | gut metagenome | biome: gut microbiome; feature: rumen; material: fiber-attached | host: Bos | place: Iran: Karaj | collected 2018-10 | reverse complement strand
GCGGGCAGGCAGCCCTGGAGAGAGCGTATGACAGCGATGGAAATGTCATAGAGTACCGCTACTACGACGTTCAGAATCATCTTACGGAAGTCGAGGCTGGGTACGCCATTGCGCGCAGTGCTTACAATGCGGACAAAAAACTGACGGAAGAATCCTTCTTCAGCGCGGAGGATACCGCCGTTTCGCTGGGGACCGTGGGCTATTCCCGCATCAAATATGAATACGACGCGGATAATGCTCTGTCGCTGGTGTATTACTATGACGGCGATGGAAACCAACTGGAAGCCGGCAGCGCCAATATGCATGCGTATCTGCAATCGCTGATCGGGCAGGATTATATGGTTTTCATCTCCATCAAGGACGAGGGGACCTACAGCCTGACGACGGCGCTCTTGAATGATTTCAGGCAGTTGGGCATTCAAACCGACCTGAAAGGCCGGTACCGCAACAGCTTCTGCGCGGTCGTTTCGCCGGATGGAGTTCAGGAAAGCATATCCTCCCTGGAACCTGTAACGCTGGAGGGAACCATCGGAGAAACTCAGTATTCTGTTGCTAGCGCCGGGTTTGATTTCGGCGCATACAGCTTCATCACGATCGACGGGGTCGATTATTCAAAGAATGTACGGGGCATGAACATCGTCGTCTTTGACAATGAAAAAAAAGAGGTCGTCAGCGCTGTCGCGTTTGATACCTATTCTCAAATCATGACGATGACGGAATAAACGCGAGAGCATTGTTGGGGGGAGAATGATTCCCTTATTTCGGTTTCAGAATATTGATTACTGAGCTCATAGAGCAGAAATGGAGATTTCACAATGGCAAAATCCATTATGGTTACCGGCGGCGCCGGAATGATCGGTTCCAACCTGGTCAAGAGACTCGTCAAGGAGGGCTGGGACGTTTATGTTGCGGACAACCTCTGGCGCGGAAAGAAAGAGTATCTGAATGATGAGAACGGGGTTCCCGTTATCGATATGGACACTCATTTCCTTCTGAAGGATCTGGCCGATTATAACCAATGTGAGGAATGCATCGGGTTTACCGACTATGTCGTTCATCTCGCCGACATCGTTGCCGGCATCGACTATGTTTTTTCAAATCAGGGCGAGCTGTTCCGTGTGAACAACCTGATAAACTCAAATCTTTTCGCGTCCGTGCGCAAACACGCGGATAAGATCAAGGGCCTTATCTATGTCGGAACAGTCTGTTCCTTCCCGCTGACGCTCCAGAATACATACGATCCGGAGCCGCTCCATGAAAACGAGCTATTCCCGGCAATGCCTGAATCCGCATATGGCTGGAGCAAGCTGATGGGTCAGCTGGAGATCGGTTATCTGGAGAAGGAGACAAGTGTTCCATGCTGCACGCTGATGTTCCACAACGTTTACGGCACACCGACCGACTACGGCCCGCGCAGCCAGGTCATTCCGGCTCTGATCCGCAAGGCCGTCAATTATCCCGATGAGGAGTTCTCGGTTTGGGGTTCCGGCAGGCAGGGCCGCGCGTTTATCCATGTCAACGATATCGTGGACGCACTGATGCTGGCGCTGGAGAAGGGCTGGGGGCATGGATGGATTCAGATCGGGCCGGATCACTGCACCAGTATTGCGGAAATCGCGTATAAAATCGCTGAGATCAGCGGCAAGGCGCTTACACCTGTGTTTGACAAAACAAAGCCCGAGGGCGACAGCGCTCGTTACGCAGATTATAGCAAGGCCAAAAGGATCCTCGGTTGGGAACCGAAGACGGATTTGGACGAAGGTCTGCGTGAGAGTTACGCGTGGATCGAGAAGCAGATAAAGAAGGAAAAGGGCCTGGAATAACCCTGGAAGCCGCAAAAGCGATAACAGAGGAGAACGGAGAGCGAACATGCCACAAAAAAAACTTTTGTTTGTGACCACACGCCTTTTCTGGCCGACAGACGAGGGACACAAAGTGCTCTTGTATAACTACTGCAAAGGCCTTTCCGAGATCTACAGCTACGATATTTATCTGTACAGCTTCCTGGAAGAGGGACAGGACCCGAATGACGGGAAAGCTCCGGCTTTTATCAAGAAAATCTACACCGCCAGGCATCCTTCCATGGGGCAGAAAATCGGCAATGTGCTGCGCCGGTCCTTCCTCTCCTCGGAGCGCTGGTCTTTTCAGAGCTCAATGTTTTTCAGCAAGGAGAATGTTGAGAATATCCGGAAACTCGTGAGCGAGATCCAGCCTGATGCCGTCTTTGTCGATATGATCAGGCTGTCCCCGTATTATTGCGCCATTGAAGACTTCAAGGGCAAGAAGGTCCTCTTTATGGAGGATGCTCTGTCCAAGAGGTATATCCGCCAGATAGAAGCGGCAAGCACAGAGTCGGGTATAGCAGGCCGCTTCAGCAGCAGGCTGCCTGGATTCATGAACAGGCTGATCAACTCAAAGGCGCTCAAGAACCGCATCCTGAGAAGTGAAAGCAAACGGCTGGAGAAAGAGGAAGTCCGGGCTGCCAGGCTGTATGACGCAGTGATCTATGTGAACGAGATCGAAGCCAATGAGATGAACCAGAAGACCGGCAGGAAGAACTCCTTCACGGTCACGCAGGGCGCAGACTGCGATTATTACAGCGCGCCGATCGAAGTCAAAAAAATGCCCAATACACTCTCCTACGTTGGCAATATGGGTGTGGCGGCCAACGCGGATGCTGTCCGGATGATCATGGACAAAATCATGCCGCTGATCCCGAGCAAGCCTGTCATTCACTTCATCGGCAACGCCCCGGAGAATTTGAGAGATGAATTCAAGGATAATCCGCTCTGCGTGTTTGAAGGGCGTGTCGACGACATCCGGCTGAGCGTCAGGGCTACGGAGATCGTCCTCTCCCCCATCGCATACGGCACTGGCGTGAAGACGAAAGTCATCGAAGGCATGGCAATGTCCATGCCTGTGGTCACGAACTATCTCGGCATAGACGGCTTGTCTGTGGAAGTCGGCCGCGACCTTCTTATGAGCGATGATTTCAACGAGATCGCCGCGATGGTAGAAGAGCTTCTTCATGATCCCCAGCGGCGGGAAGAACTCGGCAAACACGGCTATGATTATGCGATGGCTCATCATCAGTGGAAAGACATTTACAAAGTGTTCGGGCAGATGGGATTGTGAGGAGATCGCCTATGAAGGAGAAAGCCGGAGGCCGATCAAGTGCATTGAGCTATCTGAGGATCCTTGCGACGATCCTGATCGTAGCCTCGCACACATGGAGCACATTGCCGGATAACCCGGACTTGTTCTCCCTTACCGCTGCGGAAACCGCTTTTCTCGAAATCGCATACAGCCTCACAAAATGGTGCGTCCCCTCGTTTTTCATGATAACCGGGGCTCTGTTGCTGAGGAAGGAAAAGGAAATCAGCATCAGGGACTGCTTGTTGAAATATGCGAAACGGATGCTGCTTGCCCTTGTGATTTTCGGCATTCCGTATGCGCTTTTCATGATCTATTTCGAGACCGGGAAGATCAGTGGTTCGATGCTACCGGAGTCGGTAATCCGGGTGATCAATGGCGATAGCTTCGGTCACCTGTGGTATCTGTACACGCTGATCGGCATATATCTGTTCTTGCCGTTTATCAAGCTGTTTGTCAACAGCGCGTCGAAGCAGGTGCTTAAGTATGTGATGCTCCTTCTGTTCATCTTCAATTTCTGCTTTCCCTTCATAAACGCGTTGACAGAACTTGATATTGCTTTCAAGCTGCCATTAACGACGTATCCTTTGTTCTATCTGCTCATGGGTTACTTCATTTACAACGAAAAGCCTGCTTGGGCTGACAAGAAATGGATGGCAGGGATCGGGGTCGCGATATCAGTGATTATTATCATCGCATCGGGCATAGCCGGTTTGCCACTGGGGACGATAATGTCCTATTCCAGCCCTGTCGCCGCGCTCTTTACGGTCAGCATTTTCATGCTGTTCAACAGGATACAGAGGCAGAGCACGGATATACTCTGGAAGACAGACCGGCTGTGCTTTGGAGTATACCTGATCCATCCGCTGTTCATTCAGTTCTGCTACAAGTATCTGCATATCGTTCCGACGGGCAATAGCCTGTATCCTGTATTGTCGGTCGTTTTTGCGGCGGCGTTTGTCGTCATTGCGTTCATTGCCTCCTGGGTAATGTCGCTGATCAAGCCTCTGAAGAAGTATGTACTGTAAATCGAGGGAAAAGAAATGATTGGCATAAAGAACCCCATTCCAAAGCTGATGATGAAGATCCAGGGAGTGAAATACGGCAAAGGCTGCGCTTTCTACGGCCTTCCTGTGATCATCTGCACAAAGGATTCCTCCATGACTCTGGGCGACGGCGTGGTGTGTGTAAGCAGTTTTCTTTCCAACCTCGTCGGGCTCTATCAGCGTTCCATTATCCTTGCCCGGGCCGGCGCAAAGGTGGTCCTGGAGGATGACGTCCGCATGTCCGGCGTGACAATCTACTCCCGTGAATCGATCCGCATCGGAAAGCATACCAGTATCGGTGGCAATGTAAAGATATTTGATCACGACTTCCATCCCATAGACCCACAGGAGCGGCTCGACCATCCAAACAGCGGAATGAAAACAAGGCCGATTGATATAGGTGAAAACGTCTTTATTGGTGCGAACGCGATTATTCTTAAGGGCAGCAGGATCGGCAATAATTGTGTGATCGGCGCCGGCGCTGTCGTGTCCGGAGCTTTTGAAGATAACACCGTTATCGCCGGAAATCCGGCGCGAGTGATTAAGAAATTGGAATCCGGAGAAAAGGTATGAAAGTATTACTGATAACCCAACTACCGCCGCCCAACGGCGGCATTGCTTCGTGGAGCAATGCCTTTTTGTCGGAGTTTCATCGTGATGGAGACAATAGGTTTACCAAAGACAATACTCAGATCATAGTTGTAAATAACGCCATTATCGGGAAAAGAGCAGAGCAGATTCATGGCAAGAAATCACTTTGGGATGAGATAAAGAGAAGCATATCACTAATCAAATCTATTCGAACTATCTTTAAGAAGAATCCGATAGATGTTGTGCATATAAACATTACATGCGCAAAACTTGGTATGCTTCGGGATTTGTTGACGCTCTCGTTTGTTCCCCATTCCACAGCTGTTTTTGCGCATTGTCATTGCAGTGTTCCGGACAGGCTTGGCAAGTCTTCGCTGAACAAGTGGTGTTTTAAACGGATCATCAGCAAATGCGCATTCATCATGGTACTGAACAAGGCGTCAAAAGACTGTGTGAATAGGCTTATGCTTCAATGTAATGAAAAACTATGTACTATAGTTCCAAATCCCATAGAATCCCGATTCATCATCAACGAAAAACGGAATTTTGATGGAAAAATCAAAAGAATAATCTTTACAGGACGTTTTGAAAGCCAGAAAGGATCAGATGAATTCATAGAAGCCGCCAAGCATTTCCCTGAAATAAGGTTTGTCGTGGCAGGTTCGGTAGATGATTCTATCCCTCTGTCTTCGCTGCCCAACAATATTATAGCTCTTGGAAACATAGATCGGGATAGAGTGTTCAAAGAGTTGGACCAAGCAGACGTCTTCTTCTTCCCGAGCCATTCAGAAGGATTCTCAATGTCATTGTTGGAAGCTATGGCCAGAGGGCTGCCAGTTGTTGCCTCAGATGTCGGGGCAAACCGCGAGATGATAGGAGAAGATGGAGGGTTTATCTTTCAACTGAATAATCCGCAAGACGCCATGCGCTGTATAGAAAGGATGAATGATCCTGTTTGCAGGAGAAAATGCTCTGAGGCGAACAGACAAAAAGTCATGAAAGAGTATACAACATCTGCTGTAGTACAAACAATAACCAATCTTTACTGTTGTTCACGAAGGCAGAATGATTCAAGAGGATGAGAATGAGTCATTATTTGTTTGTGGTTACGACTTTGGGTGGGGGCGGAGCAGAAAGAGTTGTATCCGTACTGGCAAGCGAGTTGGCGGAAACTGAAAAGATAACAATACTTGCATACTATAAGGCGCTTGAGGAATATGAACGCTCGGCAGCCGTGAACGTGGTTTACATGACAACTGACGAACAGAGCTATGCGGGGATGAATTATTATCGTCGGTTGACAAGTATCCGCAAGCTTGTCCGGAAAGAAAATCCGGATTTTGTTATTCCTTTCCTGTCTCAAGTATGTATGCAGGTAACCGTAGCGCTGGCCGGAACAAAGCATAAGGTTATTCAGACCGTGAGGAATAATCCGGCAAACATGCCGGCTTCAAAGATCGTTCGGGCCATCAGAGATCTTTTTATATGGTTTTCCTATAAAACAATAGTGCAGAATCAGTCTCAGAAAGAGTATTTCAATAAAGCCCTGTGGAAAAAGATATATGTAATGCCAAACCCGGTAAGGACAGATTTGCTGGGCATTCAAAGGGAAGCACGTGAGCAGTGGGAACTTCCCATCGAAATCATTTCGGTTGGAAGATTGGATTATCAGAAAAACTATGAAATGCTGATAAAGGCATTCAAACAGTCAGAAGGCCTTCGGCAAAAATGCCATGTAAGGATCTTCGGTGATGGTCCAATTCGAGAAGAACTGGAAAACAGGATAAAAGAAAACGAGCTTAATCATTGTATTGAACTCATGGGCAGATCGACAGATATGAAAACGGTGTATTCCTCCGCTGATATCTTTGTCATGACTTCCAGCTTTGAAGGAATGCCAAATGCGCTGATGGAAGCAATGGCATCGGGATTGCCATGTATTTCGACAAACTGCCCTACGGGACCTTCGGACTTAATCGGGGCAAATGAGAATGGAATACTTGTCCCGGTGGATGATGTTCTTGCACTATGCGAGGCATTGCTTCAATATGTCAATGATCATGAAACAGCCGTAATGCTTGGAGAAAAAGCAAGAAAAAGGATCGTGCAGATGTATACCCCGGAAATCATCGCATCACAGTTTGTTCAGATATGTGATTCACCGGATAATAGGAGAAGTCAATGATTGCGTTGTTATTGATCGCATTATATGTGGGAATAGTATGGTGGAGATTTTCTCACAGAAAGACATCGCTGGAGTATATCATCTTTCTAAGCATCTTCTCCCCCTATGTCAATATAGGCTCAAAAAGCTACGATAGTTTATACTTTGTGATTCCATTGTTATTGATCGGGATAGTTATCAGGAATAAAGGTCAGCTAAAAAAGCCAAGAGACGCATGGTTCAAGAAATACGCATACATGTCCCTGGCGGTCTCTGCGATATATTTATTAGCATGGATCATTTTCAGCAGACAGGATGTGGGAACAGCAATATCTTGTATACTGGGTATCCTGAAATATGTTTTACTGTTTTACTTGGCGTATTCTCTCAAAAAGAGCTGCAGTGTTGAATATGTTGAAGATGCGTTTCTCAAATCGCTGAAAGCTCTTGTTATAATCAATACGATAACCTGTCTCATTCAATTGATCTCGCTACCAGCAGGAAAGGCTGTCGTATCGGCATATGGTAGTGCAGAAACGGTATCATATATGCACGCTGTTACCAAATGGGGATTCTTCGCAAGATGCTTTGGAATTCTAAGGACGCCCATGGAGTTAGGAATGGTGATGACATTTATTGTCGCATATTTCCTGCTGACTCCAAGACGGATGAGATTTCGGATCCTGTATATCGGGATGGCGATTCTTTGTGGCGCTTGTTCTGCCTCAAAATCGTTCTGGGTAGGATTGGTTGCGGTTCTTGTTGTCAAGATTATTACCGAAGGACACTTCAACAGAACAACAAGGAAAGTTGTTTTGCAATTTGTGTTTTTGGCTGTCGGTATTATGATGGTAATTGCGTTGTATAATCCAATTGGAGATTTGATTCAACGGTTTCTGGGATCCACCTACGCGCAATACTGGAGGCAGTTGTCTGATCTTTCGAGTATTTTTGACACACGCTATTCAGAAACATCGGAATTCCTTGGGTTTATGCCAGAGTTTTTAAAAAAATACTGGATGATAGGAGTTGGGCCATCAAGCATTGCTGAAGAACGCGCTATTGACAGTGCTTTTGTAAACATACTTCATAATGGAGGAATACTGGCGTTACTGATAACCGTCTCTTTCTATTTTGGATTATTCCGAGCATGTTGGAGAAAAAGACAGCTTCTTCTTATTTCGTTATCATCCATGATAATCCTGTTCGGATTTGGATTTCAAACATGGATTGGGTCCAGCCATTCGACGTTTGTTCTTATTTACATTTTGATGACGCTTGATGGGCTGAGCAAGAAACCTTTTTTGTACTACGCTTGATGAGTACGGCGTTTGCATTGTTTCGCAAGAAGGGAGAATAGAATGAATACATTTGCTAAACTGGTGTTTTTTGCGATTAATCATGAGATGCTGTCCTGGATTGGCGACGAAGCATATATCAAACTTGTTTTTCGAGCTGTTATGGGCAAGAATCTGAATCTAAATTCTCCCAAAACGTTCAACGAGAAGCTTCAATGGCTGAAATTATATGACAGGCGACCAGAATACCCGGCTCTCGTCGATAAATACCGGGTAAGGGAGTATATAAAGGAGAAACTCGGCGAAGATTATCTCATTCCTCTGCTGCAGGTATGGTCAGCGCCAGAAGCAGTTGATTTTGATTTATTGCCAGACAGGTTTGTTATGAAATGCAACCATAATTCTGGCTTGGGGCTATGCATATGTAAGGACAAGGCCTCGCTTGATAAGCAATCCGCACGAACCGAAATTGCAAAAGGATTCTACCAGGATTACTTTGCAACGGGAAGAGAGTGGCCATATAAATCCGTTGAACATCGAATCATTGCAGAAAAATACATGTGTGATGATGACTCTGTGCCGCTCAATCAGCAAGAACTTACCGACTATAAGTTTTACTGCTTTAACGGTCATGTTGATTGCGTCATGATTTGTTTTGACCGCGCCTCTGGTGACACGAAGTTCTATTTCTTTGACAAGGATTGGAAATTAAAGAGAATTAATAAGCGCGGCAAAGAAGCGCCTGCAGACTTCTCTCTGCCAAAACCCGACTGTCTTGATGAGATGTTTGAGATTGCCGCAACCCTTTCTGTGGGGCTCCCGTTTGTCAGGGTCGATCTTTATCAAAGCAATGGTCATGTGTATTTCGGAGAAATGACTTTTTACCCGCAAAGCGGATGGGATCCGAATTACCTGCCGGAAACGGATGCGTACTTTGGGAGACTGATTGATCTATCGTTGGCGTACAATTACAAAGAATCAAGCATTGGGCGAGAGTAGTGTTCAACGCAATTATTCATTTATTCTACCACACCAGTTATGGATTTGGCATCCAGGAGTATATTGCAGCGGGAGGTGTAATGAATCTAAAGAAAGCGCTTTGCGTTAGGCCATTGACAAATATGGCAAGCAGTCTTTCTTCTATACTGGCGATCGAATAAAAAACGCCCAAGGTATGCATAGGGAAAAAGAAGGAATTGTATGACACGAGGAAAAAAAGCTTTTTTCACTTCTATTGCATCGGCCGCACATCAAATAATAGCTATTGTGTATGGATTTATCTTGCCTAGATTGTTCCTTACCAACTATGGTTCTGCAGTAAATGGCTTGGTTGCTTCCATTACTCAGTTTTTGGGGTTTATTGCGTTGGCAGAACTTGGCGTTGGTACGGTTGTTCAGTCGTCTCTATATAAGCCGCTTGCGGAGAAAAATGTCGAAGAAATCAGCAGGATACACAAATCATGCACCAGATTTTTCAAAAAAATCGGGATTATTCTGCTTATATACTCCATCTCATTAGCATTCATATATCCATTTATCGTTTGTGAGCAATTTGATTATTTCTATACTTTATCTCTGATAATCATTATCTCAATCAGCACGTTTGCTCAGTATTATGTCGGAATGTCATACCGTCTGTTGCTGGGCGCTGACCAATACGGGTTTATTAGTGAGACCGTCGCTTGTGTTGCATTAATGCTTAATACATGCCTAAGCATTATTCTCATCAAACTGAGTTTTTCCATTCATATTGTAAAGCTAGTCTCGTCCCTTGTCTTTTTGGCTCAGCCATTGGTACTGCTATATATTGGAAAAAAGAAGTATACGATAATTCGGGACATAACTCTTACCGAAGAGCCTATCAAGCAAAAATGGAACGGGCTTGCCCAACATCTTGCGTCAGTAGTTCTGAATAATACGGACATAGTTGTCCTGACTCTTTTTTCCACACTGGAGAATGTTTCTGTATACTCCATATACTTTACGGTGGTCAATGGTGTAAAAAGCATTGTATATTCCTTTACCGCTGGCTATATGGCTATGTTTGGCAATATGCTAGCAAAAAAAGAAATTGAACAGGCCAATAACGTTTTTGATGTATTTGAATGGGTTATTCACACATTGACTACTCTTGCATTTGGACTTACTGGAGTATTGATTATTCCTTTTATCAGTGTATATACAAAAGGTGTCACGGATTATAATTACTTTTTTCCGTCATTTGGAGCATTGCTTACAGCTGCGTTTGGATCATATTGTTTGCGCCTGCCATACAATATCCTAGTTATGGCGGCAGGTCATTATAAACAGACGCAAGTCAGCGCTATCATAGAAGTCATTATAAATGTATTTGTTTCAATATTACTTGTTTCTAGATTCGGACTGATAGGCGTAGCAATCGGCACATTATCTGCCATGGTATTCCGGACGATATACTTTGCAATTTATCTTTCGAGAAATATTATAAATCGAAAACTGCACCATTTTGTATTTCATTGTATTGTAGATGCATTCAGTGTCATTGGTATGATTTTGTGCTGCCAGCTTATTGGCGATAGCGTAAGCACTATTTGGGAATGGGTTTTGCTTGCCATAAAAGATGGCTTTTTATGTTTGATTATCGTCATTGCTGTAAACCTGATATTCTACAGGCGGCAGTTCGTCATGCTGATAAACAGACTTCTGCATAGGATAACTGCGTAAAAGTGAATAAACCGAAGGGGAAGTATGATAATGAAAACAATAGGTTTTCCCATCAGCCCGAAGGAGAACGAAAACAGAAGAGCGATCGTTCCATCCGATATTTCCCGGCTTTCGTATCCTGAATTGGCATTTGTTGAAACCGGATTTGGTTCAGTGCTTGGCATTTCGGATGATGAATATCGTTCTGTTGGGGCGCATGTGTGTTCCCACGAGGAGGCAATTCAGAAGGATATCGTATGTGATCCCAAAATTGGCGACGCCGACTACCTGGAAAGGATGCGCCCGGGACAGATCATCTTCGGATGGATCCATGCCACGCAGAACAGGGACATCACGGACAGGATAATCCAATCAAAGCTTACAGCCTATGCGTGGGAAAAGATGTTTGAAAAGGGGCGGCATATTTTTTGGTTCAATAATGAACTGGCCGGAGAAGCCGCCGTAATCAACGGGTTTCAGTGTTATGGCCAATTGCCCTATGGCCTTGAGGTCGCCGTGATAGGCAACGGCAATACCGCCCGAGGCGCCTGTCGGGTTCTCAATATGCTTGGCGCGCATGTGATGCAGTATAACAGGCGGCAGGAAGAACTCCTCCGGCGGGAGATCAGCAATTATGATGTGGTCGTCAACTGCATTCTCTGGGATGTGACGCGCACCGATCATGTGATTTACAGAGAAGACGTGAAGAGGATGAAGAAAAACGCCATGATTATCGACGTCAGCTGCGACAGACATGGCGGGATTGAGACCTGCGAGCCTACCACAATCACAAACCCGACGTATATGGTCGATGGTATCCTTCACTACGCGGTCGATCACACTCCCTCTATTTTCTATAAGACTTTCTCGTATAACAACTCCAGGATCATCATTCCCTTCATACAGGAACTGATGGAAGGAAATGTCGGCAAGGTGCTCCAGGACAGCCTCATCATCGAAGAGGGGACCGTCATTGATCCGGAGATCATCAAATACCAGAAACGCTGCTGACGGATGGCGGAGGCTGCTTCCTTTGATGTTGGATGATTGCATGAAGAAGGAGCGATAGAAACCATGATGGAGATAGCTATGACCAAGTCAATAGATAAACAAATCCCATACCAGGCGAAGAAGGCGCCACAAAGTGGCAAAGAGGATAAGCAGGGCTGTAAGAAGCCAAGTACCGCGTTATATCTCTCCCAATCCTATCAGGATGCATGGGAGGACTATGTGCGCTCGATCAATAGCCCTTCATTCCCGGAGTGGGATTTTATCGTTTTGACAGCGTCAGACCAACACCAGGCGCAATCCTTTCAGGCGCAGATCGAGAGCCGAAAAGGATGCCTTCCCCCGCGAACGCAGTTCCTCGTGATCCCGGATGAAGGCGGCGTGCGTATCGGAAGCGGAGGAGCGACGCTGAGCGTGCTGAAAGCGATCCGGGAAAGGGCGGACAGTTTCGCCGGGTTGAAAATCCTGGTGATCCACTCGGGTGGCGACAGCAAGCGGGTCCCGCAGTACAGCGCGCTGGGCAAGCTGTTCAGTCCTGTCCCCCATGAATTGCCGGATGGCAGAAACAGCACGCTCTTCGATGAGTTCCTCATCGCCATGTCCGCCGTGCCGGGGAGGATCCGGGAAGGCATGCTCCTGCTTTCCGGCGATGTACTTCTGCTCTTCAATCCCCTCCTTATCGATTATTCCGGCCACGGGGCCGCCTGCATCAGCTTCAAGGAGAAGGTCGAGACGGGCAAGGACCATGGCGTGTTCCTGCGCGGCTCGGACGGTAATGTCCGCCGGTTCCTGCATAAGCAGAGCCTGGAGACGCTGAAGGCCGCGGGAGCGGTGAATAGCTCCGGCATGGTGGACATCGACACCGGGGCCGTGATCTTCGGCGTGGATGTGCTGAACAGCCTCTACGGCCTGATTTCGACCGATGGGAAATTGGATGAGGCAAAGTACGCCGGGCTGGTCAACAACACGGTACGCCTGTCTCTCTACGGCGATTTCCAGTATCCTCTGGCTGCGGATTCCACCCTGGAAGCCTTCTATGATGAGAAACCGGAGGGCGAATACTGCCCGGAACTGCATGACGCAAGGACGTTGGTATGGAATGCCCTGCGTCCGTATCGGCTGAAATTGCTGCGCCTGGCCCCGGCCAAGTTCATCCACTTTGGGACGACCGAGGAGATCCTGCAGCTGATGACGGGCGGCGTGGAGGATTACGCGGAACTCGGGTGGAGCAGCCGCGTCAACTGCTCTATGGATGAGAGGGCGTCCGGCTTTAATTCTGTGCTGTCCCCCAACGCGGAAATCGGCGAAGGCTGCTACCTCGAAGTGTCCTATGTCCACAGCGGCGCAAAGGTCGGAAGCGGCTGCGTGCTTTCCTATCTTGATGTCCACAAGGGAGAAGAGATACCGGCCAACTGCGTGCTGCACGGCCTGAAACAGACAGACGGGAAGTTCGTTTGCCGCATTTTCTCGACAACGGACAATCCGAAGGAGAATCGCCTGTTCGGCAGGGACCTCCCGGCAGAATTCGGCGAAACCCTGTGGAACGCGGAACTGTACCCGGAGTGCGATACGATCCAGCAGTCCGTGGCCGCCGCGCTGACAATCCATCAGGCGGTCATGGACGGACGATGGGATGCCATCAAGGCGCTGGGCCACCGCAAGAGCATGTGCTCCGGCTTCCATGACGCCGATCCGGAAGCTATCCTCGCCTGGAACAGGCACATGGCCGAGTTGGTAAAGATGAACGACATTCAGGCGGCCATCGACGAGCGCGTTCCCGTATCTGCCGTCAAGCCCCTGTCCTTGCCCCTTACCAAAATACAGAAGGCGTGGCTTGACAAGAAAATCGCGGCGGCCGACTACAGCGAAAAGATGCGCCTGCATTTCTACGTTGGCTCGGCCTTAAGCGACGACGCCATGATGACGGATGCGTTTCGGACGCTGTCCCACGCTATCCTCCAGTCCACGCTGAAAGGGCTTCAGGAGAACACAGAGGCCCGGATCGGCAAGGATGAATGGGAAGTGAAGCTGCCCCTGCGCGTGAATTGGGGCGGCGGCTGGAGCGATACGCCGCCGTACTGCAACGAGAACGGCGGAACCGTGCTGAACGCGGCGATCGAGTTGAACGGCGCGCGGCCTGTCACCGTAAAGCTGACCCGGCTGGCGGAGCATAAGATCGTGTTCGACAGCCGGGACATGGACGTGCACGGCGAATTTGACAGCATCACGCCCCTCCAATCCGTGGGCGACCCCTTTGATCCCTTCGTACTGCAGAAGGCGGCATTGCTCGCGTGCGGCGTGATACCAGGCCGGGGCGGAGATCTTGATACGGTGCTGACACGCCTGGGCGGCGGCATCCTGATGAACACCGAGGTCACGGGCGTGCCGAAAGGATCCGGGCTGGGGACGAGCAGCATACTGGCCGCTGCCTGCGTGAAGTGCGTCTATGAATTCCTGGACATCCCGCACACGGAGGACGACCTGTATTCCCACGTCCTCTGCATGGAGCAGATCATGTCCACGGGGGGCGGCTGGCAGGATCAGGTTGGCGGCGTGACGGACGGGTTGAAGTACATCACGTCCAGGCCCGGCCTGAATCAGGAGCTCAAAGTGGATCATGTGAAGGTCGACGCCGCGACCTGGGCGGAGCTGAACGACAGATTCTGCCTGATCTATACCGGACAGCGGAGGCTGGCCAGGAATCTGCTGCGGGATGTGGTCGGGCGCTACATCGGCAACGAGCCGGATACGCTGTATGCGCTCAACGAGATCCAGCGGGTGGCGGCGCTGATGCGCTTTGAACTGGAGAGGGGAAACGTGGACGCCTTTGCGGAGCTGCTGTCCCGGCATTGGGAGCTGAGCAAAATGATCGATGCGGGTTCCACGAACACCCTGATCGACCAGATTTTTGATTCCGTGGCCGATTTGCTGGACGGCAGGATGGTCTGCGGCGCGGGCGGCGGAGGTTTCCTGCAAGTGATATTGAAGAAGGGCGTGACGAGACCGCAGCTTCAGGAGCGGCTGAGCGACGTTTTCCAGGACACGGATATCGCCGTGTGGGATTTCCGGTTGGTGTAAGGGAGGCTCTCCCCCCACTCCCTGGTGTTATGATGGGGCGTGACGGATGCAGATCAGAGGGAAAGCCCTCACATCCCTGACATTATGCTTCGATCCCGCAGCGGCATCCCCATTGAGAAAAGCGAGGAAAGGTCCTGCGACCTTTCCTCGCTTTTCTTTATCACTATCGCGCTCAATTATCCGACGGCGCTTTCTCGCTTTGCGCCGTAACACTCTTTGAAAGAAGCTCCCGGTAGCGCTCGCAGAGCTCCCGGGCGTCCCCGAAGGCGACCTGCTTGCCCTTTTCCAGCCATAGCACCTTGTTGCAGATCGATTCAACCTGCTCCAGCGAATGAGACACGAACAGCGTCACGGCGCCGCTGTGCATGATCTCCATCATCTTGGCCTCGCTCTTGGTGCGGAAGGCGCCGTCGCCCACGGAAAGCACCTCGTCCAGAATCAGGATGTCCGGGCGGACCAGGCAGGCGATGGAGAAGGCCAGGCGGGATTTCATGCCGGAGGACAGCGTCTTGTAGGGCATGTTCTGGAACTCCTCAAGCTCCGCGAAGGAAATGATGCTGCTGTACACTTCCTTCATGAACTGCCGGGTGTAGCCCAGCATGGCCCCGCGGAGATAGGCGTTTTCCCGCACGGTGAGGTCATCGTCAAAGCCGGAGCCCAGTTCCAACAGCGCGGCGACGTTCCCATCCACGCGGACGGTGCCGCGCACGGGCTTCATGATGCCCGAGATCACCTTCAGAAGGGTGGTCTTCCCCGCGCCGTTGTTGCCGATGATGCCGCAGGTGTCTCCCTCGTCCAGGGAAAATGAGACGCCGTCCAGCGCCTTGAATACCCGGCGGTCATATGTATGGCGGAGCTTCTGCAGGACATAATCCTTCAGGCCGATGTTCTTGATGTCCCCAATGATGTACTCCACGCTGATGTCGTTCACTTCTACGCGCATGGCAAGCCTCCGGGCTAAATGTAATACAGGAACTTGTAGTTGTATTTGTGATAGATCCGGCCGCCCACCACCAGCGCCAGGGCGGCGTAGCCCAAGCATACGGCGTGGTGCCACAGCGGCGGGATCGCGCCCCGGATGACGATGGAGCGGAAATAATCGATGTATCCGTACACCGGATTTATAAAGAACAGGTGCTGCTGCAGGGGCGTGAAGCCGTCCACCGAATAGAACACCGCGGAGACATACAGCATCAGCATGGTCACAAGGCCGTACAGGTAGCTGACATCCTTGAAGAACATGAACAGCGCGGAGAGGATCAGACCCACGCCGATATTGAAGCCCAGCAGGCAGATCACCGGATAGAACAGCATCAGGAAGCGCGGATGAAGGCTGATGCCGTCGGCCAGCACAAAGATGAAATAGATGACCAGCGTCAAACCGAAATTGATGAGGGAGGACGCATTCTTGGACAGCAGGAATATGTACTTCGGGACGTTGATGTTGGAGAAGATCGAAGCGTTGCTCTCCAGCGCCGTCATGCCCTGGTTGGTGGCCTCGCTGAAATAGGTGAAAATCAGGTTCCCGGAGAACAGGTAAATGGTGTAATGCGGCATGGTGCGCCCGAAAAAGCGGGTGAACACCATGGACATCACCAGCAGCTGCAGCAGCGGGGCCAGCAGGCTCCAGAAAACGCCCAGGGTAGTCCGCTTGTATTTCTTCTTGAAATCGCGCTTGACCAGCTCTTCAAACAGAAAGCGGTTTTTCTT
>JAEEGL010372452.1_pt1 | contig 16730 bp, 17 predicted proteins | sample 9134231 | NCBI WGS metagenome assembly JAEEGL01 (sample SAMN16246548, study PRJNA631951) | gut metagenome | biome: gut microbiome; feature: rumen; material: fiber-attached | host: Bos | place: Iran: Karaj | collected 2018-10 | reverse complement strand
TGCAGAGGATGAAGCTTCCGGCTTTTATGAGCTTATGCTTTTTAAGCTTTTCGCTTCTTGCTATCGCAAACTCGATTCCGAGTGAGTTGTAAACGTGAATGCTGGGCCAGATGTTGGTGGGCGTATCGGTGCGGTAGAGATGCATTACCCATTGTTCAAAAAAACCTTCGTTTCCGATCAGGTTCGGTCTGAGGTTCTGACCGTTCGGCCAGAGCGTCGAGATGATCAGGAAGATCGTCATTCCCGTTACGAGGAAAGTAAATACCCTCCAGTATTCGTCCTTGGCCGTGAACAGGAGATAGAGCACCGTCACGAGTACGTAAGGAAACCATAATTCGTAAGGGATGATGAACTGCGGGATGAAAGGAATATGATTGTCCGCAGTCAGGTGTATCAGATACTTGGGAACGATGACGTTCTTTTCAAGGATCGAAAACCATGTAAGGTAAACAGCGGTGTACATAAGAAAAGGAATGCCTTCCTTGTGCTTATGTATGAACTCGCCGGTATTGTAATATAAAGTCTTTAAAAATTTCATTTCCGTATTTTGCCTGAGTATTTGTCTTTTTCACACTCAGACAATAATATTCTCTTAATCCAACTTAATCAATATAGTTTTTCATTAATATTTCTTTAAGGTTCATTAATGAATTCAGGGCAGGGTGATGTTGACCGCGGATCTGAGCACCCTTATCTTAAGCTCATCCGCCTGCCTGGTGACTTCGCCGTCGGTATGAACCCATACGGGCTCATCAAGCTTAAGTTTTATCTTTGATGCGGTCATCCCTTTTACGCCCTTGAACATGAATACCTTGCCGGAGATGGCAAAAGGAAGGACAAAGAAGAATTTAAGTCCCGATACGCGCTCCACGAGGATGATATCGAGTTTTCCGTCGGTATGGGATGCGTTCGGACCGAATTTGAATCCGCCGCCTTCAAAGGGCTCGTTCATGAATGCCGTAAAGAGAACCCTTTCGATCGGAGTTTCGGGACCGCCGTCAATGCTGATGGTACCGTTAGGTCTTTTTGCACCGAATATCTGCTTAACGGCAATGCTTCCGTATGAGAGCCTGCCGAGTCCGAACTTGTTCAGGAATTTCTTGAGCCTTGAATGCATTGCTTCTTCACAGACAGCGGCATCAAAGCCCATTCCGGAGCTTATGATGAACTTTCTGGAGGTTCCGTCCGAATAAGTGATCTCGCCGAGGTCGATTATCGCCGTACGTCCTCTTTTTACAGCGATATCAAGGGCGAGCTTTATGTCCTTGGGAATTCCAACGCTCTTGGCGAAATCATTGCCTGAGCCGGTGGGGATGATACTGAGGATGACCTTTTTGGTGTCCTTTATTCCGGTAAGAAGCTCATTGATGGATCCGTCGCCGCCGATAAGGATGATGCGGACGGAAGAATCGGTATTTTCAGTAAGCTCTGCGGCAATCTTAGCGATGTCACCGGGCTTTTCCGAATAGTGGATCTCGAAAGTTTCCCCGGCCTGACGGAGATAGGGCTTTACGATCTTTTCTGCAACGGCTCCTTTTTCGGAACCTGATGATGAATTGACTATTACATGTATCATAAGGGCTTCCTCCGAAGTCGATTTTACTCCAAAAGGGTCTTCTTTAAAAGAATTTTGAACATATAATAATGGAAAACGGTTCCGTAATCTGCTAAAATACAAAGAGTGTTTTTAATACCGCTGAGGGAGAACGGAGGAAAAGTATGAAACCTACTTCAGAAGAGTACGAACGCGTAGAAAGAAAGCGCTGGCTGTTCCTGGGACTTCCCTGGACATTTACTTTATACCGCATGAAAGAGGATATGCTCAATGTAAAGAGCGGATTCTTCAAGCTTGAACAGAACGACTGCTATATGTACAAGATCGTTGACGTTAAGCTTTCACAGTCATTCATGGAGAGAATCTGCGGACTCGGCACCATCACCTGCTATACCGGTGATACCACCGACAAGGAGCTTGTTCTCAAGCATATCAAACATTCTGAGGAGATAAAGAATTACCTCCTTAAGACTTCCGAGGAGGCCAGGATCAAGAGACGTACCGTTAACATGCTCGATATCGGATCGGGAGATCTGAATGATGTAAATGATGTCGGCATCGACTGATACGGGTATTTGATCCATTAAAGAAATGATCGATCAGGAAAAGATTAAAGAAGCCGCAAGGCTGATAATAGATGCCATCGGAGAAGATCCGGAAAGGGAAGGACTTCTGGCAACCCCCGACCGTATAGGCCGTATGTACGAAGAGATAATGGCCGGTTACGATCAGGATCCGGCAGATGTACTCAGCACCGTCTTTACGGTGGAAGAGAACAATCCGGTCGTCGAGAAGGATATAACCTTCTATTCGATGTGCGAGCACCATATGCTTCCTTTTTTCGGAAAGGCGCATATCGCATATATCCCGGACGGAAAAGTGGTCGGCATAAGCAAGCTTGCAAGGTGTGTTGAAATATACGCAAGAAGGCTCCAGATCCAGGAACATATGACAGCCCAGATCGCCGATGCGATAATGGATGTCCTTTCTCCCAAGGGAGTGCTGGTTGTTCTTGAAGCCGAACATACCTGCATGACGATGAGGGGCGTTAAAAAGCCCGGAAGCAAGACTGTGACCGTTGCTTCGAGAGGCGTTTTCGAAAATGATGATGTCCTTACGGACAGATTCTTAAATCTGCTTACAAAGGGTTCGTGATCGGACCCTTTTAGATTATTTACGGGAGTTTTCTCTATCATGGATATTTCGAATTTTACTGATAAAAAGACATATATCATGGGAATACTGAACGTGACTCCGGATTCCTTTTCCGACGGAGGAAGATATAACAGCGTTCAGGCTGCGCTTAAGCATGCTGAGGAGATGGTATCCGAAGGCGTGGATATAATCGATGTCGGCGGTGAATCGACAAGACCCGGTTACACTCCGGTAGATTCCGAAGAAGAAGCTGCGAGAGTCGTACCCGTGATAAAGGAACTCAGAAAGTATTTCAATATTCCTATCTCGATAGATACATACAAATCCATCGTTGCGGAGAAGGCTCTTGATGCAGGTGCCGATATCGTAAATGATGTCTGGGGATTCAGGATAGATCCCATGATGGCTCCCGTTACAGCCAGGTACAATGCGATGTGTATTCTGAACCACAACAGTGATGATACGTATTACAGCGATCTTGTGAGAGATGTTGCAAGGGAACTCGGAGAGTCCGTAAAGATCGCTCTCGGTGCGGGCGTGAGGAAGGACCGTATCATAATCGATCCCGGTGTCGGATTCGGCAAGACATATGAACAGAACATGGAGATCATCAGACATCTCCCCGAGTTCAACAATATGGGTTATCCTGTACTTGCCGGCATCAGCAGAAAGTCGGTCATCTGCAAGACACTCGGAATAAAGCCCCAGGAAGCCGATGCCGCAACTGCCGCAATATCCGTTATGTGTGTGCAGGCGGGATGCAAATTTATCAGAGTCCACAATGTGAAGATGAATCTTGATGCCGTAAGGATGACGGAGGCACTGCTTTATGGAACGGATGAAAAATGAGAAGGATTATTCCCTTATAAGGATCAGGGATCTCAAGGTATTTGCGCATCACGGAGTATTTGCCGAGGAGACCGAAAAAGGACAGAACTTTTTCATAAGCGTTGATGCATATCAGAACATCACCGATGCCGCGACGCTTGATGAGCTGATTCTTACTACCGATTACAGCGATATGTGTAAGCATATCGAAAAATTCCTTACTGAAAATACATACAAGCTCATAGAGACCGCAGCGGAGGAACTCAGCAAGAGCCTTCTTATGACTTATTCGCTCGTGGAAAGCGTTGTGGTTGAGATCAAAAAGCCCGAAGCTCCGCTCGAGTATCCCGTTGAATATGTTTCCGTTGTCCGCAGGATGAGCAGGCATAAAGCGATACTCAGTCTCGGATCAAATATCGGCGACAGGGAAAAGCATTTAAGGGATGCGATAGAAGAGCTTGATAAGGAAGCCGCGACCAATGTCATAAAAGTTTCTTCCATTCACGAAACAATGCCTTACGGCTATAAAGAGCAGGATAAGTTCATGAACTGCGCCGTCACGGTATCCACACTTCTTGCACCCAAGGATCTTCTTATATTCACCCAGGGGATCGAGCTTGATCACGGCAGGGAAAGGAAAGAGCACTGGGGCCCCAGGACTCTGGATATAGATATAGTTTTCTATGACGATCTTGTGTACGGTGACGGAACGCTTCAGATCCCTCACATCGATATGCAGAACAGATACTTCGTGCTGAAGCCTTTGTCCGAGATCGAACCGGGCTACAGACATCCTCTTTTGAACAGGACCGTCATGCAGCTTCTTCTTGAACTGGAAGAGAAGATAGGTGAAAGCGATAAATAAGATTTACATGAACTCATCCGCGCCGGGCATTCTGACCTTAAGAAGATAATGAGAACATAGTCCGGTGAACAGTCCCGTGATGATTCCCGCTATTGCAAGATAAGGAGTATATGCAAGAACCGCTGCGGTTCTCATGATGATGAGTGCAGCGATGAACTGGCCTGCGTTGTGGAAGAGTCCGCCGAATGCTCCCGTCAGATAAAGGTGTTTTCCTTTCAGTATCGTATCCGTATTGATCTCGATACATAGAGCGGTGGCACCTCCGAGAAGTGAATAAACTAGTGATATGGCATTGCCGAAAAGAAGAGCAGACAAAATGATCCTTACAAGCAGGACGATGCCTGCTTCTTTTTTTCCGAAACGTCTGAGCACATAAAGAGTTATGATATTCGATAGTCCGGGCTTTAATCCGGGTACCGGAAACAGGGGAGGAAGAATGCTTTCCAGAGCGTAGATCCCCAGACTCATTGCCGCGAGCAGACCGCAAGCGGCGATGCGGTATGTGGTTTTCCTTTTATCAGTATGTGTACGCATCCGCGTCTCCGCTTTCATTCGATGTTATGGTTATGAGCAGCTTGTTGGGAAGACATGCGATCGGGAGATCTCCCGAAGATATCACTCCCTGATGTATGCAGGTCCTGTTTTTGCAGTCGGATTCGGTCACACTGACTCCGTCCGAAGTGATGCTTATCACGTTGTAGTGTTCGTACGAAGTGTCGGTGCCTTCGATCACTTTCGGCTTTTCGCCGTCTGATGATGGAATGACTGTAAGGATTGTTTCTTCCCGAATATTTGTAAGAGATCCGGTCCAGACGACTTCGCCGCAGGACCTGATAGTGATATATGCATCGTTTTTACCGTTATCCGCGAGTATGAAAATGACAGATACACAAACAGTCAGGACAAGTATCGCTGACATTACAAACGGTGCACTTTTGAATTTTGAAACTGCTTTTGACATAAGAGAATTTTAACACGGATCCTTCTGTATATGAAAAGAATTGCCAAAACAATCCTGATATCTTTCCTTGCGGTATGCATACTCGCTTCGTGCACAAATAAAGCGCCCGAGCATGCAGGCGGACTTGCGATGGATACTGTGTTTAACATCACCGTGTACGGAGAACCTAACCTTGCGGCAGAGCTGCTCGATGCGGGATGTGAACTCGATGAAAAGGTTTTGAACAGATTTAATGATGAGTCTCTTATCTCATTGTATTCGTCGCTCGGAGCACATGACGGATCGCTTGAAGGATCGTCTTCCGGGACAGGTGCGGCATCCATGACTGCGGTTATCTCCGGTACTCAAGTAAATCTCGAAGATATACTTGCTAAGAGTGAAGAACTGCGTGCCTCATCATACGGAGTATTTGATATCCGTCTCGGTGCACTTTCGGATCTTTGGGATATAAAGAGAAGGATGAACGGAGATGTGAGCGCCGTTATCCCGGGCTCTTTGGAAATAAATAATGCACTTGATGACAGGTCCGTATATGACCTCGGCGCCGTGGGAAAGGGCGTATACCTTGATATGGCGCTTGATATACTTGAAGATTCCAAAGCACAGGCTGCGGTTGTGAGTGCCGGAGGAAGCATACTCGTTTATGGTTCAAAGCCTGACGGTTCCGATTTTAAGGTTGCGATAACAGATCCCCTGAATCCCGTATCGTCCGGAGAACCCTTTGCGACAATAGTCATTAAGGGCGGATACTTTATCTCAACCTCCGGAAGCTATGAAAGATACTTTGAATATGGGGATGAAAGATACTGCCATATCCTTGATCCTTTGAGCGGCTATCCCGCATGGACAAAGGAGGATATCGAAAACCGCGTCGGAATCCCCGCATATGCACAGTCATCATCCGAAATGCCTTCATCCATACCGGTATCCGTTACTGTTATCTCCCGGAGCGGTTTTTATTCGGATGCATTATCCACCGCATGCTTTGTCCTCGGGCCCGATATGGGAACCGCACTTGCTGAGCAGTACGATTCCGAAGCCGTATTCATAATGAGTGATGGCGAAGTTATCGTAACTGATGGTATAATCTATGATGCAGGCAGAAAAGAAATAACCCTGCGCTGAAAGCTGACGTACCGGATAAAGGAATAACAATGACAAAAGATATTCTCAAAAAGATATATGACGCGACTCCTCCCGATGAGGAGCTCGAAGACATTGCCGACTTTTTCAAGGTCTTCGGTGACAACACACGTCTTAAGATAATGATCGCACTTCTTCAGAGTGAACTCTGCGTACAGGATATCGCCGATGCACTTTCAATGACGCAGTCTGCGATATCTCACCAGCTGAAAGTACTTAAGCAGCAGGATCTCGTCAAGACAAGAAGGGCCGGCAAGACGATCTATTACTCACTTGCCGATGACCATATCTCAACAATTCTTTCAACGGGAATCGATCATATAGAAGAGTAAAAAATGCATAAAAATTCCGGCCTGCGGGATAAAACCGAAGGCCGGATTTTTTATTCTTCTTTTGATTTCTCGTTTTCTTCTATATTCTCCAGCGCTGCCTGAAGGGCTGCGTTTACGGGCTCATAATATGTGCTTCCGTAGTATGTGTGATACAGCGATGTCTCGTTCCAGTAATCTTTGAAGTAGATATAATTATCCGTCATTGAGATCGAATTGAAATTTCCGTATGCAACAATTGTATTTCCGCTCCCGTCGGTGTTCATGAATGCCAGGTAAGCGGTATCTCCGAATGTCTGATAATAGATAAATCCCTTGTAGACATTGAAGCTTTCCACTTTTTCATTGGTGAGTATCTCTATCGTCCGGTCATTCAGTGAGTAACGTCTGAGCTGGTATCCGTCCGCGGGAGCCATGTAATAGATGTATCCGTTATCATAGACCGGGTTCCAGATATTTCCTTCGAGAACCTCGTATGTATTCTTTGTTACCGTGTTGTAAGCCATCAGGTAATGATTGCTTTCGGTATTGTTGTAATAGATGACGTTTCCGACGGCACATGAAGGATTGATCCCGTATCTTGCAAGAAGTTCGGCATCGCCTCCGCCGATCGGCATTCTCTGGAAGTAAGGATAGTTGTGTTTATTGTCCGCGGTGCCTTCCATGTACACGTAATCACCGACAACCTGTGCCCTTACAACGACATCCCTGCTCATCGTATATCCGTGCTGGCCGTCTATGTGTGATCTGATGAACGAATTGGGAACCCTGACTCCGCCGAGGCCGGATGCACCCGAGCTTCCGGACTGGAAGTAGTAGATGTAATTTCCCGCAACGCAGATCGAGCTCGCAACTGCGGTGGATACCTTTTTGCAGTCCGTCTCATCGGAATTCATCGAATAGAGCGCACCGCCGTCATAAGGATTGGAAAAGTAGATACGGCCGTCAGATTCGCACACGATACCGCCGTTATTGATGTTTCCGGCAAGATTTCCGATGGTTCCTTCGGGGTTGGAGGGAACCTTTTCACCCCTTCTGGAAAACAGAGTGACAAGAATAAGCACCACAACTATAAGAGCCATGGCCGCTATTGCAATAATGAGTTTTTTCCTGTCGCCCTGCGACATTTTTTTTGCCATTTGTCACTCCTTTTATCCGTCTGATGATATTTTAACCGCAAACAGCCTTTTTATCAAGGCTCAGAGAGCCTTCAAACCATTGAAAAAACTGTATTTTCGGAGTAAAATAAATTGGTTATAAATATACTAATTTACGGAGACATATATGGATATTTCCGAAGTCAGAAAACAGCTCGACGAATGTGACAGCGAGATAGTAAAACTTTTTGAAAAAAGAATGCAGCTTTCCGAAGAGGTTGCCGCGGCAAAACTCGAATCCGGAAAAGGAGTTCTCGATAAGGACAGGGAGAAGGCAAAGCTTGCCAAGGTATCGGCAATGGTGAGCGGCGAGCTCAACGAAGAGGGAGTAAAGGAACTCTTCAGACTTCTTATGAGCATGAGCAAAAAGCTCCAGTATAAGAAACTCCTCGAAAGCGGAAGGCATATCAATCTTCCTTTTATCCCGGTGGATGATATCAGGACCGGTTCTCCCAGGGTTGTGTTTCAGGGGGATGAGGGAGCATATTCCCAGCTCGCCATGAAGAAATATTTCGGGGACGATGTGGACTGCATACATGTCCCTTCTTTCCGCGCGGCCATGAGTGTTATTTCCGAAGGCTCCGCGGATTATGCCGTTCTTCCGATCGAAAATTCTACCGCAGGAATTGTCAGTGAGATCTACGATCTTCTTGCGGAGTACGAAAATTATATCGTAGCCGAGCAGGTTATCAAGATCGAGCACTGCCTGATGGGTGTTAAGGGTGCGGAAATGTCCGATATCAAAACAGTCTTTTCCCATCCCCAGTCGCTCATGCAGTCTGCAAGATTTCTTGAAAAATATGACTGGAAGCAGATCTCCATGCCGAACAATGCGTTTGCCGCAAAGAAGGTGGCAACTGACGAAGATAAGAGCCAGGCTGCTGTTGCAAGTTCACTTGCCGCAGAGATTTACGGACTCGATATTCTTGAAAAGGGGATCAATTCCGAAGACAACAATTCGACCAGGTTCATCATCGTCACTAATCAGAAGGTCTACAGGAAGGATGCGGGCAAGATAAGCCTCTGCTTCGAAGTGCCTCACGAGAGCGGTTCACTGTATCACTGCCTCGGACACTTTATCTTCAACGGACTCAACATATCCAAGATTGAATCACGTCCCATCGAAGGACGTACATGGGAATACAGATTCTTCCTCGACTTCGACGGCAACCTTTCCGATCCTTCGGTAAGGTGCGCACTCACGGGACTTCGGGAAGAAGCCAAGTATCTCAGGGTTCTGGGAAATTATTGATCGCCTGCGCAAAATTAAACGGGAGGGGAAATGGTACATACATTTGCGGCAATAGACGTCGGAAGCTTCGAACTTACCATGAAGATCTTCGAGTACGGCGGTAAGAAGCAGATGAAAGAGATCGACTGCCTTGAGACCGGTCTTTCGCTCGGTGCGGATACCTATGCCACCGGCAAGATCTCCAAGGAAAAGGTTGAAGAGCTCTGCAAAGTACTTTCCCATTTTGCATCCGTGATGCGCTCATACAATGTCGAGAATTACAAGGCATACGGAACGAGTGCTATCAGGGAGACCGAAAATTCACAGATACTTCTGGACCTGATCGAAACAAGAACAGGTATCCATATAGATACTCTTTCCAATTCGGAGCAGAGATTCCTTGATTACAAATCGATCGCACGTGCCGGTGATGTCTTTACGAATGCGATACAGGACAGCGCCGCCATTCTCGACATAGGAGGCGGAAGCATCCAGATCTCTCTTTTCGACGAGGATTCCCTTGTAAGCACACAGAACTTGAGACTGGGTGTTCTGAGGATAAGGGAGAGAGTCGAAAGTCTCGGAGCGGATCCTTACAGGATGAGACTTCTTGAAGAGGAACTCATCGATGCACAGCTCCTTACTTACAAAAAGCTTTTCCTTTCCGGACCCGTGAAGAACCTGATCGTAATGGACGATTACGTAAGCACCTGCATAATGCGGAAGGCAGGCGGAGAGGGTACCGGTTATCTTACGAAAAAGGAATACGATGCACTGCTTGGGGATCTTTCCGAAGGCGGCACGTTCGAACTTGCAAGAAGCCTGGACGTTCCCGAAGAAAAGGTTCCTCTCATCAGGATAAGCGGACTTCTTGTAAAGAGCCTCTGTAACATACTCAGGTGCGAGAAGATATATGCTCCGGGAGTTACTCTTTCCGACGGTATCGCATACGAATTTGCCGAAGCAAACAAGATCATAAAGCCCGATCATGATTTTGAAAAAGATATAACCGCATGTGCCCTTAACATAAGCCACCGTTACAACGGATCGCGTTCGAGGGCTGAGACCATAAGACAGATCTGCGGAACCGTATTTGATGCGATGAAGAAGGTCAGCGGACTATCCAGCAGGGACAGGCTGTATCTTGATATCGCGGCAATACTTCATGACTGCGGTAAATACATCGCAATGACGGATATAGGCGAAAGATCCTACGATATCATCATGGCAACCGAGATCATAGGACTTTCGCATAACGAAAGAGAGATAGTCGCAAACATCGTCCGCTTCAATCATTCCGAGTTCATCTATACGGGTAACGAAGGAACCGATAACGGAACACTCGGAAAGGAAGGATACATCAAGGTGGCAAAGCTCACCGCGATGCTCAGGCTTGCGAACAGTCTCGACAGAAGCCATAAGCAAAAACTTAAAGAGGTAAAGGCATCGCTTTCGGACGGAGAATTAAAACTTCATGTCAGCATTCCCCAGACCTTCCTTCTGGAGGAAGCGTTCTTCCCGGAGGCAGCGGACTTTTTCGAAGAGATATATTCCATAAGACCCGTGATAGTCAGAAACTGATCTGAAACGGAGGCCGTATGGCAGCTAAGAAGATAAAAGATTTCAGGGATCCCGCATATTATACGAACAGGGAACTAAGCTGGATAGAGTTCGACAGACGCATCCTTTCCGAAGCAAGGGATAAACAGACTCCCCTTTTCGAAAGGCTCAAATTTCTTGCGATCGTTTCATCGAATCTCGATGAATTTGTCATGGTGCGCGTAGGTTCTCTTTTCGACATGAAGCAGGCGGGATACGATAAACCCGACATCGCCGGCATGACTCCCGATGAGCAGCTCCGTGCGATAAGCGAAAATGTCCATGCCCTTTGCTATGACCAGTACAAGGCTCTCAGAACGGAGATACTTCCCGAGCTTAAAAAGTGCGGACTTGAATTTGTAAAGAGTCACGAGACGATGACACCCGCGGAATGCAAATTTGCGGATGAGTATTTCAGAAATCTCGTATATCCCGTTCTTACACCGATGGCAGTTGATTCGTCGAGGCCGTTCCCTCTTATCCTGAACAAGTCCCTCAACATCGGAGCGATGGTAAGGAAAAAGGGAGGAAACGGAGAACTCGAATTTGCGACCGTACAGGTTCCTTCGGTTCTTCCGAGAGTGATCCTGCTCCCTGAGAACCACAATATGCGCAGGTTCATCCTTCTCGAGGAGATAATCGAGCGCAATATGAAAGCGCTGTTCCTCAATTACGACATAGTCTGCTCACATCCGTACAGGATAACGAGAAACGGTGACATGAGCATCGATGAAGATGATGCGGAGGATCTGCTCAAGGAGATCGAAAAGTCCGTAAAGGCAAGAAAGCGCGGACAGGTACTCAGGCTTGAGATAGAGCACAAGGCAGATAAAAGACTTGTATCGTTCCTCAAAAAGGAATTATCGATAACCGATTCCGAGGTTTATAACACCGACGGACCGCTCGATCTTACCGCACTTTTCAAGGTCAGCTCTCTTCCGGGATTTGATGACCTTAGGAATCCTGCATTTACTCCCGCGCCCGTTCCGGAGCTTCCCGCGGGATGCGATATTTTCGGACAGATAAGAAAGGGAGACATTCTTCTTTTCCATCCGTACCAGACCTTCGAACCCGTTGTCGATTTCGTTAAAAATGCGGCATCCGATCCCGACGTGCTTGCGATAAAGCAGACGCTCTACAGGGTCAGCGGTAATTCACCGATAATCGCCGCACTTGCAACCGCTGCGGAAAACGGAAAGCAGGTAACGGTACTCGTCGAGCTCAAGGCACGCTTTGACGAAGAACACAATATTGTCTGGGCAAGGATGCTCGAAAAAGCGGGATGCCATGTTATATACGGTCTCGTAGGACTTAAGACACATTCCAAGATCACTCTTGTGGTAAGACGCGAGAACGAAGGCATACGCAGATATGTGCATCTCGGAACAGGTAATTACAACGATGCCACCGCACGCATCTATACGGATGTGGGACTCCTTACCTGCCGAGAGGAGATAGGTGAGGATGCTACCGCGGTATTCAATATGCTCAGCGGTTATTCCGAGCCCAAAGCATGGAACAGTCTTGTCGTGGCGCCTCTTTGGCTCAAGGACAGGTTCCTTTATCTGATCGGCCGCGAAGAGCAGCTTGCACGAAACGGAAAAGAAGGACGCATCATCGCCAAGATGAATTCACTTTCCGATCCCGATATCATCGAAGCACTGTACAAGGCTTCGGCAGCAGGCGTACATATCGATCTTATCGTAAGAGGAATATGCTGTCTTAAGACGGGCATCAAGGGAGTCAGCGAGAACATAAAGGTAAGATCCATCACCGGTAACTTCCTCGAGCATGCAAGGATATTCTGGTTCAAGAATGACGAGAATTCCGAAGTGTACTGCGGAAGTGCGGACTGGATGCCCAGAAACCTCGACAAGAGAGTTGAGATCGTATTCCCCGTTACGGACGAATCACTCAAGGCACGCTTAAAGCACATCCTCGATACGGAGCTTGAGGACAACAGAAGGGCCAACATCCTTCAGCCTCTCGGATGTAATTACGTAAAAGAGGGAATGAGCAAGAAGAAGGCTGTCGATTCACAGCTCATCGCGATAAGCGAAGCGGTTGAAGCGGCCAAAAAGACGGCACCGAAAAAGAGCACGGAGAGCAGGGTCTTCACACCGAAATCAAAACCCGCCAAGTGAACAGGGGGACGGTTCCTCCGTTCACCCTTGTCAGATCCCGTATACTAAATAAACAGTGAACGGAGGAACCGTCCCCTCGTTCACACGAGAAATGATATGAGAGTAGTACTTGCATCTGCATCTCCGAGAAGAAGGGAGATACTGGATCAGATAGGAATCAAATATGATGTTTGCGTAAGCGACTGCGACGAGCACTGCATCGAAAAGGATCCGAAGAAGCTTGTTCAGATCCTGTCGGAAAGAAAAGCGATGGCTGTCCTTAAGGCACTCGAAAGCGGAAAGTCCGGGCTTGATGTTGACCCCGGGACCGAAACCTTCTGCGTTATAGGATGTGATACGATCGTGTATCAGGAAAAGCTTAACGGCATTCTCGGAAAGCCACATACGGAAGGCGAGGCATTTGAAATGCTGTCCGCACTTGCGGGTGGTGTGCACGAAGTCTATTCCGGTGTGACCATACTTGTGAGCGGACTTAAGACTCCGGTAAAAAGGAGCTTCTGGGAAAGAACCGCAGTGCACTTTTCCGAGATGACGGACGAAGAGATCATGGAATACATAAAGACAGGCGATCCTATGGACAAAGCCGGCGCATACGGAATACAGGGATTTTGTGCGAGGTACATCGAGGGCATCGAGGGCGATTACCTGAATGTGGTCGGACTTCCCGCATCGCACCTTTACAAAGAACTTAAATCACTGGGCGTAGTCTGATGGAAATATATTTTGCACCGATGGAGGGAATGACCTCCCCGCTTTTGAGAAGAACCCATGCGGCATGCTTCGGAGGATGCGATAAGTACTTTTCTCCTTTTATCTCGACCAACGAAGCGATAAGCATGAACAATAAAGAACTCGAGGATGTGGATCACGATCAGAACAAAGGGCTTGCGCTGATACCGCAGATAATTTCGAACTCCGCATTTCAGAGTGCCATGTACATTAAGCTCTTATCCGAAAAGTACGGATACGAGGAGGTTAACATCAATCTCGGATGTCCCTCGGGAACGGTCGTATCAAAGGGAAAGGGATCCGGAATGCTCAGGGAGCCGAAGGCACTTGATCTGTACCTCGGAGGATTAAAGGAAGAACTTGATAAGCTTTCCAATGAAGGTGTAAAGATCCCTAAGATCAGTCTCAAGACAAGGATCGGCTTTTACGAACCGGGTGAGCATATCAAGATCACACAGATCCTGAAGTCCCATCCCGCATATCAGGTAACTGTTCATCCCAGAACAAGAAAGCAGATGTACGGAGGAGAGGTTAACCTTGATGCCTTCGCTCATATGTATGACGAACTGAAAAGCGTGGGAGTACGGATCGTATATAACGGAGACATAAACCGTCCGGCTGATTATGTCAGGATCACCGAAAGATTTCCTGACCTTGATGCCGTGATGATAGGAAGAGGACTTCTCGCAGACCCATCGCTTGCACGAAGGAGTAAAGGAGGAGAGAAGGCATCCGCATCCGAATACTGTGAGTATATGGAGAAGATCCTTGACGGCTATATAGACAAGATCGGAGTCGAAAAATTCGTTCTTGCGAAGATGAAGGACCTGTGCAATTTCTCGAAGTCTTTCTTTTACGGGAACGACAAAGGCTTTAAGGAGATGTGCAAGGCGGATTCCGCAGAGAGCTTCCGCGTGAGTATGAAGCAGTACATAAAGAATTCAAATATGATCGAATAAAGGAGACCGGTATGTTTGATGACAAGGTTTTGGAAGTGTTCTTAAGAGACCAGAAGCAGCTTTTCGACGAGCCCGTCGCGTCGACAAAGGAAGAAGCAAAGGAATTTCTTGAGGAACTCATGGCGGTCGTTTGCGAGAACGCCGATGAGGTAAAGGAGTATTTTGAGGAAGAGGGCGTTGACTTAAGCTCGCCCGAAGCCGGAGATATATTAAGTGCAGATGAGGTTTTCGCAATCGGAGACGGAAGATACCTCATCGTGGAAGGATAAGCTTTGGACAGACAGATCAGATGGGACAGACTGGATAATACGGGATATCTTTTCCCTTCGATAGCGGGGGAGAATATGACCAGTACATACAGGATATCCATTACACTTTCGGAGGAGATCGATAAGGATACTCTCCAGGAAGCGCTGGATATTCTTTTGCCGAGGATAGACCTTTTCAACGTAAGACTCAGAAAGGGTTTTTTCTGGTACTACTTTGAGGAGAACGGAAAGCCCGCTCCCAGGGTGACGGAAGAAGAGCTTCCCTGCAGGTTCATAAGAGCCAACAGGAATCATTCATACCTTTTCAGGGTCACCTATTTCGGTTGCAGGATCAACCTCGAGGTATTCCATGCCCTTACCGACGGCATGGGCGGAATCAATTTCATCAGAGAGCTCGCATATCAGTACCTGAGGCTTGCACATCCGGATGAGTTCTCGTCGGATGCGCTTTCATCGGATACATCCCTTAACAGGGAAGACAGCTTCGTAAGGAATTACAAGAAAGCAAAGCCCAAGGGATTTGTAGCCAGGAAAGCGTTCCGGATAAAGGGTAAGCATCTTCCCGACGGAAGGCTCGGACTCATGCACCTTACCATGTCCGTACAGGACCTTAAGAAAGTAACGCATGAAAAGGGAGTATCGATCAATGAATACATGGTCGCACTCACCGCTTATGCGATCTATAAGAACGGCTTCAGGGGAAGGTCAAAAGGAAGACCGATAAGAGTTGCGGTACCCGTTAACCTTCGTCCGTATTTTGACTCATATACGACCAAGAATTTCTTTGTCGTTGTATCAGCGGAAATATCGGACAAGGATGAAGAGTATTCCTTTGACGAGATACTGGATATATGCAGGACAACCCTCAGGGAGCAGATCACCAAAGAGCATCTTGAGGATCTGTTCAGCTACTCGGTATCGAACCAGATGAATCCTTTCTTAAAGCCCATTCCTCTCGGCATCAAGAATCTTGCGATAAGGTTTGTTTATACGAAGTCGGCCACCGCCAACACAACGACCGTGACCAATATCGGAAATATCAGGATCAATGACGAATACCGCAAATATGTAAAGGGCTTCTATGCCAATATCGCAATGAGCATAGGCCAGGATATAAAGGGGACGGTTCTTTCCTACGGGGATGATTTTGTATATACCTTCTCCACCATCCTGGAGGATACCTCAATCGAGAGAACACTTGTAAAACAGCTCACATCTGACGGAGTAAAGGTCAGTGTGACTACGAACGGAGTTTTTTATGGCTGAATGTAAGAAATGCGGAGTGCACATCACGGACGATACGGACAGATGTCCTTTCTGCAGATGCGTGCTCGAGGATGACGGAATAAAGGGAGTAAATGTCTATCCCGACGTTGAAAACAAGGTCAAGGTCTGGAGACATATCAGAAGGATAGTTTTATTCCTTTCGATCTGTGCAATGGGCGGAATGTTCATCGCGCTGTATATGGGAGCGGATATCTTCAACTGGACGGTTGTCGTCGGACTGATACTTCTGTATGTAAACCTTGCGATCTATATGACGATCACGGAGAGAATAGGGTATATGTTCAAGACCCTGTTCCTTACACTGACGATAGTACTCATACTTATAGGCATCGATTATTTTACCGGAAACAACAGATGGTCATATGACTATATTCTTCCTACGGCTCTTATGTTCCTCGACTTCAGCTGTGTGCTTCTGATGCTCATCAACAGAAGGAACTGGCAAAGCTATATAAGCCTTCAGCTTTTCAATATATTCTGGAGCGTAGTGCTGATGATCCTTCTTCAGCTTGATATCAT
>JAEEGL014772159.1_pt1 | contig 16731 bp, 14 predicted proteins | sample 9134231 | NCBI WGS metagenome assembly JAEEGL01 (sample SAMN16246548, study PRJNA631951) | gut metagenome | biome: gut microbiome; feature: rumen; material: fiber-attached | host: Bos | place: Iran: Karaj | collected 2018-10 | reverse complement strand
TCTCTTCACGTGTCTGCAGACGCAGTCTTGCATCGAGGTTGGAGAGAGGCTCAGCGAGAAGAAGGATTCTGGGCATCTTGACAAGAGCACGGGCGATGGTAACACGCTGCTGCTGTCCGCCGGAAAGCTCCGAAGGCTTACGGTCCAAGAGCTCGTCGATCTGAACGAGTTTTGCTGCCTCGAGGGTACGATCCAGCATCTCGTCCTTTGTGAGCTTGTCCTTGCCTGTAAGGTTTTGCAGAGGGAACATGATGTTCTGCTTAACGGTCATATGAGGGTAGAGGGCATAGTTCTGGAAAACCAGGCCAACTCCTCTGTTTTCGGGAGAGAGATCGGTAACATCGTCATCTCCGAAGAATATCTTACCGCTGCTTAATTTCTGCAAACCGCATATCATATAGAGCGTGGTTGATTTTCCGCATCCCGAGGGACCGAGAAGTCCTACAAGCTTTCCGTCGGGAATTGTGAAATCAAAATTGTTGACCGCAACAACCTCCTCGTTGGATTTCTTGTTACGGCTTGGGAAAATTTTTGTAACGTTTTGCAATACGACTTTCATATTGTTCCTTCCTTTTATCCTTATTTATGTATGCAGACGAAAAGGCTTCGTCTGTACATTAACGTGTTTAATAAGCGGCCTTTGCGGCCTTTTCTGCTGCCGCCTTTTCCTTTGCGGCGATCATTTCTTCCCGCGTTTCGTATATCTTCTGGGTGGGGAAATCTATCACAACCGTTCCCGCAAACAGGTCGTGGATGCAGGAATTTGTCTTGGTTGCAGCCATGCAGATTATCTGCAGGATCAGCATCCCCACGATGATGAGTGTTCCAATATAGTTGATGAGACCAAAATAGATCATCAGTGCAAGAAGAACGGGGATCATCGTTTCCACCGTATATTTGCCGAGAAATGTGCGTATGAACATTATAATAGGCGTGACTTTGACGTGATCGTCACGCATAACGCCGAGGCCGAATATCTTTTTGCCGAAGGTTTTGCCGTCCTTAAGAAAGAGGGGTACTATAAAGTCGACAGTTATGACTGCCAAGAATATTCCAATGGATATTATAACAAGACTGAGACTGAAATAATAATGATCATGATAATTGAAGTCGGGATCCGCTGAGATGGCATTGAGCAGGGCTTCATAATTCTGCTTGTCCGCATCCGAGAGAGAAGAGTATTCATTTTCGTCTATATTATAAGAAATGCCGTATTTCTCTTCATAATCGGATATGATTCCGAGACATGCCTGATAATGGGCGTCGTAACGGGTAACAAAAGAAATGACTGTACCGAACGCTACGGTCAGAGTCAGCGTGACGATAAGATCGAAAACAAAAGCGGAAATACGCTTTCCCATATTCGCTTTTTGAAGATCGAACATCATGATCGGGTGTGCCTTTCGTTACCTGTTTTTGTTGCCGGTTTGTCGAAACGCCTGTTTTTGGGCGCAATAACTCCGCTAAATTTAGTCGGTATTTTATAATAACATATTTTGGACGTTTCATCAAGTTTAAATAATTATCGGAATTGCGTGGATTTAGGCACTTTGACGCTTTTTAACTGTGAAGTTTGACTTGATGAGCGTAAGCTTTTTTTTGCTCACGATTTATGATAAGATGTTTCTGACAGGAGGGCCTTAAAGAGGATATCAAAGATGGAAAGACAGTATATCGCGATCGATCTTAAATCCTTTTACGCTTCCGTTGAGTGCGTCGCCCGCGGCATGGATCCGCTTAATACCAATCTTGTGGTCGCGGACACCGAAAGAACGGAAAAGACGATCTGCCTTGCAGTTTCCCCGTCCCTTAAGAGGTACGGTATACCGGGAAGAGCAAGGCTTTTTGAGGTTATCCAAAAACTTAAGGAAGTGAACGCCGACAGAAGGCTTTCGGCGCCCGGGCACGAGTTCAGAGATAAGTCTGTTATCGGAACCGAGCTGGACAGCGATCCTTCGCTTGAGATCGACTTTATACCGGCGCCTCCCAGAATGGCTCTTTACATGAAATACAGTACGGATATCCTGGGGATCTATTTAAAATACATCGCGCCGGAAGATATTTCGGTCTATTCTGTCGACGAGGTTTTTATAGACGCCACGGCGTATCTTAACACATACAGGATGACCGCCCACGACCTTGCAATGACTATGGTGAGAGATGTTTTTAATACCACCGGCATTACAGCCACGGCAGGCATCGGGACAAATCTCTATCTCAGCAAGATCGCAATGGATATAGTGGCAAAGCATATGCCGGCGGATAAAGACGGCGTGCGCATTGCCGAACTTGACGAAATGAGTTACAGAAGACTTCTCTGGGGGCACCGTCCGCTTACAGACTTCTGGAGAGTGGGGCGGGGAATATCCAAAAAGCTTGAAAAATACGGGATGTACACCATGGGAGATGTTGCGCTCTGTTCCCTCGGGGGGAAGAACGATTACCATAACGAAGATCTTTTGTACAGGTTGTTCGGGGTAAACGCCGAGCTCCTCATCGATCATGCCTGGGGCTGGGAACCCGTCGGCATGAAAGAGATCTCCGAATTCAGACCTTCCGGCAAGTCGGTCAGCATAGGGCAGGTGTTGAAAGAACCCTACGATTATGAGAAGACAAGACTCATCATCAAGGAAATGACCGATCTTCTTGTTCTCGACCTTGTCAAAAAAGGGTTTGTGACGGATCAGCTTACGCTGAATATCGGCTTTGACACGGAGAATCTGAAAGACTCGGAAAAGATGAAGAGATACAAGGGCGAGGTTGTCATGGACCATTACGGGCGACCTGTTCCCAAGGGCGTGCACGGGTCCATAAATCTTCCGGAATACACTTCTTCCACAACGATAATTATGGAGTATATGTTAAAGCTCTACGATCAGATCGGCGACAGGGAGCTTACGGTCAGAAGGATGAATGTGGTCGCAAGCCGCGTGTTAACGGAAGAAAAGGCGGAGGACCTTCGCGAAAACGCAACCGTCTTCGAACAGATGGAGCTCTTTACGGATTACGACGAGCTCGAAAAGGAAGAGAAGAAGAAAGATGAAAAAAGAAAGCGCGAAAGGAATGTTCAGAAGGCTGTCATAGAGATAAAGGAAAAGTTCGGAAAGAACGCCGTCCTTAAAGGAATGAATCTTGAAGAGGGCGGGACCACCGTAGAACGTAACAGGCAGATCGGAGGACACAAAGCATAATGAAGATAACAATAGTCTGTGTTGGGAAAATTAAAGAGAGTTTTTTTACCGATGCCATAGCCGAATACTCCAAGCGGCTTTCCAAGTATTGCAAGCTTGAGATCAAGGAAGTTCAGGACGAAAAAACTCCCGACGGTATAGGAGAGACTGCGGAAGAGCAGATCAGAAAAGCCGAAGGCGACAGGATACTTAAAAGCATCCCCGACGGCGCATACGTCATTCTTCTCGCCATCCGCGGAAAACAGCTCACTTCCCCCGAGCTTTCCGAAGAGATCGAAAAACTCAACGTCCGCGGCGTGAACCACATCGTTTTCGTTATAGGCGGCTCCCTCGGCACCTCTGCCGAAGTCTATGCCCGTGCCGATTCCGAGCTTTCCTTCTCCAAAATGACTTTCCCCCACCAGCTCATGCGGGTCGTCCTCCTCGAGCAGATCTACAGAAGCTTCAAGATCCGGGCAGGTGAACCGTATCATAAGTAAGGGGGAGACCGGTTTTTACTGAGAAGGAGAATAAGTCTCCCGAGAATATCTTACGGGGAAATGCAATATTTTTTAAAAAACAGTATTGACAAGTTAGCGTATGCTAACTATAATGGGCGCGTATTTCATGAAATATTTATAAACAATCGTAATATGAGAAAGGTTAATTATGGAAAACAGACCTCTGATTATTTTTTCTACGGTCACGGGAAACGGTTATAAGCTTGCCTGTGCCGCTGAGAAGGGTGTAAAAGGGGATTACCTCGGCCCGTACAATATACGCTGGGTGAAAGACGAGCTTCTGGAAAAGGCCGAAATGCTGATACTCACATATTGGTGCAACAGAGGAACCGCGGATGACGACACCATAGATCTGTTGCGTCGCGTTGAGGGAAAGAAGATCGTGATCATCGGTTCCCTCGGAGCCGATTCTGCTTCCGAGCATGCCGAAAAGGTACGCGCAAGTGTAGCCGCCATCGTTAAGGAGAAGAATATCCTTGTGGCGGATTATCTCTGCCGCGGAAGCATAGACGTTAAGCGGACATTTGAGAAGACAAAGATACCCGAAGGGGAAAAAGGACATCTTTCAATGGAACGATACGAGAACCAGCTCAAGAGTCTCGGTCATCCGAATGAAGAAGAACTGGATGGCGCACGCAGGGTTGTTGAGAAAGTATTCGAACAAATCGGAGAAACGGCCTGATGAAAACGTCGAAAAAAGGCAAATTGATCTTCATATGCATTCTTGGTATATTGAGTTTCTTTTCAGTGTTCGTATGCATAGGGATCGGAGCCGTTCATTATTCGTACCGTGATGTTTTGTGCGCTTTGGCTGACAAAGACAATCGGGCGTGGCTCATTGTTCATGAACTCAGGTTTCCCCGTGTACTTTCGGCGGGTATGGTTGGTATCTGTCTTTCGCTTGCGGGCTGCATCCTGCAGGGAGTTATGCGCAACAATCTTGCGTCCCCGTCGACGATCGGTGTTACCAGCGGAGCGAGCTTTGTGGGTTATATCACTTTGGTAGCGTTCCCGCAGTATTATTACCTGCTTCCGATCGGTTCGATATTAGGCGCGTTCTTTACGACCATGCTTATATATGCTCTTGCCTATCAAAAGGGCGTCAGCCCCGTAAAGATGATCCTTTCCGGACTTGCCGTCTCGGCGCTTTTCGGTGCTTTTAACGACATCATAAAAACTTTGTTTGCCGACAGACTCGGCAATGTTTCGGGATTTCTTGTGGGCGGTCTGAACGGAAAAGTATGGAAAGATTTTTATATGATCCTTCCTTATGCGTTGGTCGGGATCGTGCTTACGTTCCTGTTGCCGGCAAAAATGAACATTCTTATGCTGGGAGACGAAAGCGCCAATTCCCTCGGATTAAAAACCGAAAGACTTCGCTTTATGCTGATAGTTGTGAGCTCGCTTCTTTCGGGCGCCGCCATAGCGACCTGCGGTCTTATCAGTTTCGTGGGACTTATTGTACCGCATATCGCCAGGCTTCTCGTGGGTTCGGATTACAGATATCTCTTTCCGGCCTCGTCATTTTTGGGCTTTTTCCTTCTGATCGTGTGTGATGCGGTGGGGCGCGTGATCATGCCGCCGGGGGAAGTGCCGGTAAGCATTATCCTTGCATTTATAGGAGCGCCGTTTTTCCTGTTTTTGTTGAGAACAAAGGAGAAAAAAGCGTAATGTACTTTGGATTTAAGAATATTTCAATAAGATACGGCAAAAGGCAGATAGTTACCGACATCAACATGGACTTTCCGAAGGGGGAGATCATATGCCTGATAGGAAAGAACGGCTGTGGCAAATCAAGCCTTTTAAAATCTGTTTTCGGTGCAGTAACGCCGGTTTCCGGGCAGGTCATCTATAAGGACAGACCGATCGGTACGTATGATTCACGTGAGCTCGCGAAAAAGATAGGTTACCTTCCGCAAAGCCATTTCTCTCCGCCGGACATTGACGTTCGTACATTAGTATCCTACGGAAGATATCCCTATCACAGATTCGGACGCGGAATGTCGGCAGAGGACAGGGTGATCACGGATAGGGCACTGGAGTTCACGGGCCTTACGGAACTAAGCGATCAACAGGTTTCAAAACTTTCGGGCGGGGAGCGTCAGAGAGCCTGGCTCGCAATGGCGGTATGCCAGCAGCCTGAGATACTCATTCTGGATGAGCCGACCACATATTTGGACATAAGCTATCAGATTGAGGTCCTTGACCTGATCGAAAGACTTAATCGGGAACACGGCACCACGATCGTAATGGTGCTTCACGACATCAATCTTGCCGCAAGGTATTCACACAGGCTTTACGCCGTGCGTTCCGGCGGTATCATGGCGTGCGGTTCACCCGAGGAGATCGTTACAAGAGAAAAAATATATAAGGTTTTTGATATCGAAACGGAGATATTCAGGGACGAGATAAACGATTCGCCCTTCTTTATTCCGTTGCGTAAAGTAGTATAAATAAGGAGATTAATTTTGAAGATAATAAAAACAGTAATATTCACAATAGCAGCTGCGGCTGTCCTGACAGCATGTTCAAGCGACAAAGAACCTTCCGCAAAAAAAGAAACGGTTGAACAGACGGTACAGAATACGCCGGAAGCAGAAGTGAAGCAGACAGATGTAAAAAACGAGGACCGGCAGACGGAGGATCAGTCTCTTGACACAAAAGAACAGAAAGAGCAGCAGGAAAGAAACAAATGGAGAGAAGAATTCCTTACTCTTGCGAATTGTGTCGTGATAAATGACGACAGCGTCACTTTCTCGGATGCCAATGGCAAAGAGATGACCGTAAAGAAGAATCCTCAGAAGGTATACAACCTCTATGCAAGCTTCACAACGCTCTGGTATGAAGCGGGCGGTAAGGCCTGCGGCATCATAGGAGGAGATTCATCGGCAGAAACATATAAGGAATACATCGGACGTGACATTTCAAAAGACGAAGGCATGGAGATACTTGCCACTTCGTCCTCGGGATCAAAGTGGAGCGTGGAGAAGATAATTGCGGGTCAGCCCGATCTTATCATCTGTTCGACGGCAATGAGCGGCTATAAGACGATATCGTCTCCCGCAGAAGCAGCCGGAATACCTGTTATCGCCGTAAACTATGACAGTTTTGCGGATTATCTTAAGTGGTACAGGGTATTTACCGCATTGCTTGACAGGGAAGACCTGTGGGAGAATATCGGTATCAAGGCTCTTGAGGACGTTACGGATGTTTTGACTGAGATCCCCGATGGGGATCAGCCCTCAGTGTTTATAATGTTCTCAGGTTCGAAAGAACTTCAGGCGAACACTTCCAATACGGTTGTCGGCGGTATGGCAAGATCGATGAAAGCCGTAAACATTGCGGACAGCTGGGATAACCCCGACGGAGCGGAAAGACTTGATATCAATCTTGAGACCGTTTTTGCGGCAGACCCCGACATGATCCTTATCCAGTGTCACAGTGATGCGGATGATGCCAAAAAGAAAATAGCGGAGCAGTACGGCGAAAACCCGGTATGGAGATCCTTAAGGGCGGTACAGCAGGATAAGGTGCATTATCTTTCCAAGCTTCTGTTCCATAACAAGCCCAACAGCCGTTTTGTCGAAGCATACAGGATCATGGCCGAGCTGCTTTATCCCGAAACACAGTTCTCGTTCGTAAAATAATGTACGAGACAAGATACAAATCGCATCATGATGCGTACCGGGCGATCAAGAAGCGATTCAGGGAAGAGATTGACAAAACCGGGTATGTCAGGGAAGTTTTAAACACGGAGGCCACATCACCGAGGGTTCTCTATCTTCATGTGCCTTTTTGCAATAAAATATGTACATTCTGCCCGTTTCACAGGCCTGATGAACTTAAAAGAAGAGAATATGATGCTTATCTTACGGAAGAGATCAACAGACTGTCAGGTTTTCGCTATATGCAGGCTCCGATAGACGCGGTGAACTTCGGCGGAGGAACGCCTACATCGCTCACACCGGAACAGATGGCGAGAGTGCTGGGACATATCCGCAGGAGCTTTGATCTGCGGGAAGGTGCCGAAATCAGTGTCGAGACAAGTATTACGGAATTTACGGACGAAATGGCTGATGTGCTTAAGGAGGGCGGAGTGAACAGGTTGTCCTTCGGAGTGCAGACCTTTAACGACGAAGGAAGGAAACTTCTCGGCAGAAGAGGAGACGGCTTAAGAGCGATAGAAGGCTTGCGAAGAGCAAAGGAGAAGGGATTTAGAAATATAGGAGTTGATCTTATATACAATTGGCCGGGCGAGACACTCCAAATACTTGAAGAAGATCTGAAAACGATAAAGGATCTGGAGCTTGCCGGAGTCAGCTTCTATTCGCTCATGCTGCATGATAAGACACCAATCTGCTCGAGGATCACGGACGCTGAAAAACAGCGTATGGCTGACACAAAATGGGACAAAACACAGTTCGATATGATCCTTCGCGAACTCGGAAAAGAAGGATACAGGATCTTTGAATTGACCAAGTTGATCAGGAACGACCTTGACCGATACGATTACATAAGGATCAGGCATAAAGGCGGAAGCTGTATTGGAATCGGACATGGTGCAGGCGGTAATATAGAAAGGTATAGTTTCCACAACTCGGCAAATTACCCGCTCCTCGGTGACGATGTGCCTGTGAGCTCGATGGGGCAGGTACTTGGAAATACGTATTTTGTCCTTGACGAATTCATAAACGATCTTCAGAAGATGACGGTAGACACGGACAGATATTCGGATCGCCTTGGGTTTGACTTTTACTCGGAAGTAAAGGACATATTGGAAAGGCTGGAGAAGGAAGAATTGGTGACCATTGACGGACATTCCGTGACTCTTACGCGGGAAGGGGTATTCTGGGGCAACAACATAATTGACGAACTTTTGAGAAGGGTTTACAACTGTGATAACGGATCATGAACGATGAGGGAGCATTTTGCTCCCTTTTCCTTTCCTTAAGTAATACTTGCTTTTTGACAGAACCTAAGTTACAATAAACAATTAGCTTACTTCAACACAGTGATGACGGGATATTACTACTTTCCAAAGAGAAGGAGAAAACAATGAAAAAAGCCGATTATCTGAAGTGGGATGAGTATTTTATGGGAATTGCTCTCCTTTCGGCACAGAGAAGCAAAGATCCCAACACAAGTGTTGGCGCATGCATCGTGAGCGCTGACAATAAGATCCTTTCCGTGGGTTACAACGGTATGCCCAAGGGCTGTTCCGATGACGAATATCCTTGGGACAGAGAGGGCACGACTCTTGAGACAAAGTATGTTTATGTTTGCCATGCCGAGCTCAATGCCATCCTGAACTATACGGGAACAGATCTTAAAGGGGCGAAGGTTTACACTACGCTTTTTCCCTGCAATGAATGTACGAAGGCGCTGATACAGGCCGGTATTTCCGAGATCATCTATTACTCGGACAAGTATCGCGATACGGATACGGATATTGCCGCAAAGCGTATGCTTAAATCGGCGGGAGTACAATACAGAAGATATGAAGCGGGTCTTAAGGATATTACGTTAAAGCTTTGATCCGCAAAGAGGAAAAATGAAAAAACTGTTATTTGCAATTCTTTTACTGGTTGCACCTGTTATCGGAGCGGGCTGCGGTCTTGCCGTATTCGACAATGCCACGCAGCGTTTTGATGCGCTCATAGGTGACGAGATAGTTGAGAAGATGGGAGATACCATCGATAATATAGTTTCCGGCGGCGATGACGCCTACGGTGAGGAACAGGGTGTTACCATAAGAGTACTTACACCCACGCCTACCGAGGACCCTTATTTCCTTCCGACGGCGACGCCTTTTATCATAGCAACGCCTACGCCTATGTCGGATGAGCCTGCCGGCAAAAAGGTGGATGAGTGGGTATATGCGACGGAGGCTGCGAATGTCAGATCCGGATGGTCTACGGAATATCTCATTTCAGGCGGACTCATGGAAAATGACTGCGTACACAGAGTAGCGTTGTTGTCCAACGGATGGAGCAAGATATCCTATAACGGCAACTACGCTTATGTATACGGCGATTATCTCACCACGGAGGTGCCGCGAAGAGTGGGCACCGTTCACCTGGATGTTATGGAATACACTCTTGAGGCGGCCAATTCGGGAGAGGATGTATATGTCCTTGATGTCAAGAATATAATGCAGAAACCCGAACTCATAAACGGTCCTGAGATCACCTGTCTTGCCACGGTCCTTAAATATCTCGGCTACGACAAGGTGAACAAGGTTGCATTGTCCGATGAATTTCTTAAAAAGGCCGAGCCCGGTACGGCGACACCCTTCGATGCCTTCATCGGCGACCCCAAAACGGGCGTAAACAGCTACGGGTGCTACGCTTCGGTAATTGTCGAAGCCGCCAACAACTGGTTTAAAGACAAGAACATTCAGAAGAAATGCATCGAGGTCTCGGGCGGAACGCTTGAAGAACTTCTTATGTATGTTAAAAGCGGTGTTCCGGTGATATGCTGGACCACGGTAAGCCTTACGCCTACATCGTACGGTGATTCCTGGGATATTGACGGAACAACTTATACCTGGAGAAACAACGAGCACTGCGTTGTCATCTCCGGCTACAACAAGACCAAGGGAACGGTGATCGTGTGCGACCCGCTTAAGGGTCTTGTCGAATACGATATGGCTACATTTAACGTAAGATACAAGGAGCAGTACAGCAATGCCTGCATCATTACAAACAAGGTGCAGTAACCTATGAAAATCTGCGGAGCCGATGGGACCGATAATGATCTCATCGGCAATGCTTTGTATTGAGGGTTGAACCGAAAGGGGGGCATATGGATATCATTAAGGAAAGATTTGATCTCTCGCTTGAGAAGATAAGCGAGATTGAAAGAGAAGTCGGAGCCGGCGACGGATTGCCTGAAAAAACGGCCTGGGCATTCAGAAATCTTGCATCTTTGTGGAAAAAAGTGTGTGATCTGTACACGCTTTGCAATGAGGGCAAGGGAGTTTTTGGGAAAAGCGAAGAAGAACTCAAAAAGTTTTATGATGAGCTTTATCGGAATATTTTGTCTCAAAACTATGAAAAAAGTTTGGAAAATCCCACATACGCGGTAAAAAAAATAAAGCGTCGAAACGGAAGACTCCTTTCTGCAATGGCGTGTGACGCGTATACGGTCATGAACGATGCGGCAAACGGCGATCAGGAAACAGTGACCCTTTATCTGGAGCTCTTCATAGAAGTCTACTGCCTCTTCAGAGATGCCTATGCCGAGTACGATACTCCCGCAGAAGCCGAAAAAAGTGCTTATACGCACGCAAAGGAAGCTTATCGTTCGTTTATGAACGATAATATGGAGTATTTCACCGAAAAGGCCATCGACGCACATTATACGTCGGGATGCAGGATGCCTTCGGCTGTTCTGGATGCGGATCTAAACGATCTCAGATATCTCTACATGTACGGAGATTATGTGACCGACAACGAGCGGAAGATCGCCCGATATATGAACGGACTTACGGAAGATAAAGTACGTGATATGGCGGATACTCTTGTCTCAGGCTTTATGCGCGGCTTCAGAGTGATGAACGGTAAGTTTAAAGAGGGCGGTATCACCAATTTTACTTATCCTGCGGGCTTTGAACGTATGGCGAGATATGTTGTCAAGGGACTGGAAGAGAAAAAATGCCGCACATCGATCAGAAACGCGACCTTCAGACGCAGATATCACGATGATTACGGCGTTGCTTCCGTAAATGTGAACAATGACTTTGTATACGACCATAGGAATGACAGAGGGCTTTATTACGACAGGAAATATGCGGCAAAGCATGCGGAGACTTTTAAAAACGCCCTTGAAAAGAGAAAAGGTGAGCTTTCCTTATTTAATGGTCCGGTACTTATAGAAGCTTTCGGTAAGCCCGATTTCACACCCGTGAACAGGAAGGAGAGCATCGCATTCACGCCTGCCCAGGATAAGCTCGATATGACATACAGGGTAAAAGAATCCGAAATGCTCTACAGTTATATTAAACAGGATGAGATTGCATTTTCGATAATCGCTTACCCCGTACCGACCATCGGCGAAAATTTTGAGAAGATCTTTAACGACACCATCGTGATCAACAATCTTGACAATTCGGAATACATAAGAATGCAGCAATGCATGATAGATGAGCTTGATAAGGGCTATGCCGTACATGTTACCGGAAGGAACGGCAACGAAACGGATATTACCGTGGCACTTACGGAAATGAAGGACAGCTCAAAGGAGACGGTTTTCGAGAATTGCACCGCGGACGTGAACATACCTGTCGGAGAAGTGTTTACTTCCCCGAAGATGAAGGGTACGAACGGTCTGCTCCATGTTAAAAAGGTCTTTCTCGGCGGTCTTGAATACAGAGACTTAAGAGTGAGATTTAAGGACGGTGTGACGACGGAAGTTTCCTGTCACAATTATGATGACGAAGAGCAGAACAGGAAGTTTGTTTACGAAAATCTTCTATATAAACATGATTTCCTTCCTCTCGGAGAATTTGCCATAGGTACCAATACCACGGCATACGTCATGGGCATCAAGTACGATATTCAGGCGAAGCTGCCCATCCTTATCGCCGAGAAGACGGGACCGCATTTTGCCATCGGTGACACGTGCTACGCACATGCCGAAGAGCATAAGGTGTACAATCCCAACGGCAAGGAGATCATCTCAAGAAGCAACGATTTCGCGGAAATGAGAAAAACAGATCCCGAAAAGGCTTATTTCGGATGTCATACCGACATCACGATACCCTATGACGAACTCGGCAACATCAGTTCGCTCAGGAAAGACGGAAAGTCCTTTGAGGTGATCAAAAACGGAAGATTTGCCGTTAAGGGAACCGAAAAACTGAACGAGGTTCTCGACGGAAAAGTAAAGTAGGCATAAAGGGAGGAAATATGGCAAAAGTTGGTATTGTTATGGGAAGCGATTCGGACTTCCCGGTAATGAAAAAGGCTGCGGAAATGCTTGAGAAATTCGGGATCGACTATGAAATGACCGTGATCTCCGCACATCGTATGCCCGATGTATTCTTTGATTATGCGGCTAAAGCGAAGGAAAACGGTTTCAAGGTCATCATAGCGGGAGCGGGCGGTGCTGCTCATCTTCCCGGAATGTGTGCTGCGATCTTTCCGCTTCCCGTGATTGGAGTTCCTATAAAGTCGGCGGCTCTTTCGGGTATGGATTCACTCTATTCGATAGTTCAGATGCCCTCAGGCATCCCGGTTGCGACCGTTGCCATAGACGGCGGCGCAAATGCAGGAATACTCGCGGCAAAGATGCTTGCTGTGTCAGACGATGAGCTTCTTAAGAAGCTTGAGGCTTACAAGGATGAACTCAAAGCCTCTGTAATGGTTAAAAAAGCCAAGATGGAAGAACTTGGCTTGAAATATGAGAAATAAAGTTAAAGGAAGATTTAAGAAATGAACGCTAAATTCAAAGGTTGCTTGAAACTCTTGGGAACGCTTGCGGTTGCAGGCTTTCTCGCATTCATGTCCGTGATGGGCTTCGGAGAAGCAAAAGTATTCTCCGCTTCGGCCATCAAGAAAGGTCTTGACCTTGCGGGCGGCGTCAGCATTACGTATGAAGCCGTAAAGGACGATCCGACGGACGAAGAGATGTCGGATGCCATCTATAAGCTCCAGTTACGTGCCGACGTTTATTCAACGGAAGCCAACGTATATAAGGAAGGTTCAAAGAGGATCACTGTTGAGATCCCCGGCGTTGAAGACGCTGAGACCATCCTTAACGAGCTCGGTAATCCCGGCGCCCTTTATTTCATTTACGGACCCGGAAACATCACGGCCGACTCCACATCCAAGAGCGGTTACAAGCTTGCAAAGACCATCGATGAGATCAAGGCTGCGGATGAGATAGTACTGACAGGTAACGATATCGCCGATGCAAAGGCAGGTTCCGAACAGTCCCAGAGCTACGTTTCTTCAAGGGAATATGTTGTGCAGCTTTTCCTGACCTCAGAGGGCGGAGAAAAGTTTGCGGAAGCAACATCCAAGAGCGTAGGAAAGCAGATCGCCATTATCTATGACAATACCGTGGTTTCCGCACCCAGAGTTAATCAGGCCATAACCGGAGGAACTGCGGTCATCACCGGTATGTCGAATTACGAAGAAGCGGATGTTCTTGCTTCCACCATTAGAATAGGTGCTCTTCCCATCGAACTTACGGAGATCCGTTCAAACGTTGTAGGTGCACAGCTCGGTCAGGATGCCATCAGAACTTCCCTTCTTGCGGGAGCTGTCGGCTTCATCTGCCTCATCCTTTTCATGATCGCATATTACAGAGTACCCGGCTTTGCTGCATCTCTTGCGCTTATCATCTATGTCGGACTCATGGTATTCTTCCTGAATGCATTTAATGCGACCCTTACTTTACAGGGTATCGCCGGTATCATCCTTTCGGTAGGTATGGCGGTGGATGCGAATGTTATCATATTCCAGCGTATGCGTGAGGAACTCGGCAAGGGCCTTACCGTAAGAAGCGCCATGAAGAACGGCTTCAAGAAGGCTTTCAGTGCGATCCTTGACGGTAACATCACAACACTTATCGCTGCATTTGTCCTTTTCCTTATGGCATCGGGCGGTGTTAAGGGCTTCGCAACAACGCTTGCCATCGGTATCATCCTTTCGATGTTTACCGCGCTTACTGTTACAAGATTCATCCTGGGCGGACTTTACGATCTCGGTTTTGTCGATGTGAAGTTCTACGGCATCACAAAGGAAAGAAAGATCATCAGCTTCGTAAAGAAGAGCAAGGGCTTCGCTGTTCTTTCGGGAGCACTCATCCTTACGGGCATCGTTGCTATGGTGATCTTCGGCGTTAAGGATGGCAAGGCTTTGAATTACGGTCTTGACTTCTCCGGCGGTACTTCACTTTCCGTTACATTACCCGACAAATACAGTGACAGTATGAACCTTGAGCTCGAAAAGCTCGTTTCCACAACTATTTCAAAGACTTCCCAGATCACGAAGGTGGCGGGAGAGAACACATACATCATCAAGACCATGGAGATCGACAAGGATCAGAGAGCTCAGCTTGTAAATGCTCTTGTTGACAAATACGGTGTTGATGAATCCCTCATTCAGACCGAGAACATTTCCGGAAGCGTGAGCGCAGAGATGAGAAGACATGCTCTCATTGCGGTGGTTGTTGCCGTTATCTGCATGCTGATCTACATCTGGTTCCGTTTCAAGAACTTCAACTTCGCGGGCTCCGCTGTTATGGCCCTCGTTCATGACGTTCTTGTAGTGCTCATGCTCTATGCGGTTGCAAGAATATCCGTCGGCAACAGCTTTATCGCCTGCATGCTGACGATCGTAGGTTACTCGATCAATGCGACCATCGTTATCTTTGACCGTATCCGTGAGAACATGGCCGAGAAGCTTAAGAAAGAGAGCGTTGCCGAGATCGTTGACAGATCCGTTACACAGACTCTTTCAAGAAGCATCAACACATCACTTACAACCTTTGTTATGGTTCTTTCGCTCGTTGTATTCGGCGGTGATTCCATAAGAGAATTCGCGATCCCGCTTATGTTCGGTATCGTTGCCGGCGCATATTCTTCCGTATGCATCACCGGACCCCTCTGGCATTTTATGGAAACACGCATGCTTAAACACGCAGAGGAATGATTGGCTGATAATGGCTGACAGTTTTGGAAAAGAAAAAGAAAACAGTTCAAAGGGGAAGGGCAGGGGACGTATGGTCCTCGGCCTTCTCCTTATAGTTCTTGCCGTTTTGATGTATTCATATCGAAACGGCTTCTTTGATTCGCCTTTCAACAAGAAGGTTACCGATGCGGAATATGTAGCAAATGCTCTGGTGAAGAGCCTTGGACCCTTTAATGAATATGTGCTTTCAGAGTACGTTCTGATACCTTCGGACAGAGGAACGGGTATCGGAGAGATAACGATATCAAGGTCTTCCGAAGATACGCTTTTGAATCTTTCAAAGCGGCTCGGTACGGATGAAGCGGTCTTCGAGAAGAATCTCGTCGGCGGATATGACGCGAACACATATACGCTGACGGATAAATCCTCCGGGGAAGCACTGTTTTCCTATGCTTTTTCCGATGTCATCGACCTGAAGGCGGCAGCAACAAAAAAGGCTGCGAACGGCTCAACGATCAAGAAACTCCTCGAAAAGTACGAAGGCATATTCTTTGAAGAGCTTTTTAAAGACGGCATCACCCCCGGAAACGAGAATTACATAAATAATCTCGACGGTGTCATTCTGGTGGAAAAGGAGTACATGTTCGGCTTTACGGAGAGCGACATCGAAAGGGCTCTTAAAGCCTGCGCGGAAGTCTCGAGAACGGACAAAACGCTTAAAAAAGCCTATGCAGTCCTTACATCGGGAAAATACACTTACGATGAAGCTATAGACAGATTTGAGGCTCTGGCGGTCGCACATGAGCTTTCCTTATATAATGTTGAAAAAGCGGACGGCATCTTTTATGTTAATGTGAGCGAGGGCCTCACAATGACGGATATGACGTTTGTGAAGGGCAATGCGGCAAAGCATCCCGGAACCGTGCATCTTAAGGCGGGCTATACCTATCTTAACAGGCAGGTGGGGTTTGTCTTTGACTATGATGACGGTGAAAGCATCGTAAACATTCTCGGAAACGGTATATATAACGCCAAGAGCACGACACTGAACGCTGTGGGCAGTGGTTTTGTTAAAGGATCTGCAGTAAGAGATGAGGATGGCACGGAATTTACCTTCACCTTGTCCGATCTTCAGCCTATTAGAGCGCAGGAACTCTATATTGCAGGCAATGTTGAGATCGTGCCGGAGGATGCCGAGATAGCTAAGGTCAACATAGAATTGCTGGGAGAAAACGGGCTGCAGGAGATAAATTCCTACCTTACGTTCCGCGACGGAGGAGAGGGTCTTATAAGCCTTGTAAGAGAGAGATAGAGGTTGACATTTGCGGTGCGCTGCTGTATAATTCGCTTGCTTTTCGCGTGAAGCGGACGCGGGGTGTGGCTCAGCTTGGTGGAGCGCCT
>JAEEGL011724371.1_pt1 | contig 16731 bp, 10 predicted proteins | sample 9134231 | NCBI WGS metagenome assembly JAEEGL01 (sample SAMN16246548, study PRJNA631951) | gut metagenome | biome: gut microbiome; feature: rumen; material: fiber-attached | host: Bos | place: Iran: Karaj | collected 2018-10 | reverse complement strand
CATTCTGGTCAACTGCTATATCATTGCATTAATTTATTATTAACAATAAACAGAATTTATTATGAAAGAACTGAAATGCCCCAAATGCGGGAATGTGTTCCAAGTAGACGAAGCCGACTACGCTTCAATCGTTAGTCAAGTGAAAAACGCAGAATTCGACGCTGAGATAAATCGTCGGCTTGCGGAGATTGATGAACGCCATAAGGCAGAACAAGAACTTGCTACCGCTAAGACCCAGCAGAAATATCAGTTGCAACTCAATGAAAAGGAATTGGAACTGAACACAAAGGATGCGGAGATTGAACGCCTGAAGCTTCAGCTCGCTAACATCGAAACCCAAAAGCAGAGCGAACTGACCACTGCATTGGCTGCCAAAGAGTCCGAGATCGAAAAACTACGTTATAACGTTGAGTCAGAAAAACGAGAGGCTAAGATTCATGAAGATGGACTCATCAAGCAGTACGAGGAACAACTCCGCATGAAGCAGGAACAGGTCGACTACTATAAGGACCTGAAGACCAAAATGTCGACCAAGATGGTGGGTGAGACCCTGGAACAGCATTGCAGCATCGAGTATGAGCAGTACTTGCGCCCTGTGATGCCCAATGCCTACTTCGATAAGGACAACGATGCGGCCGACGGTACCAAGGGTGACTTCATTTTCCGCGATTCTGAGGATGGAACCGAATACATCTCCATCATGTTCGAGATGAAGAATGAGATGGACACTACCGCTACCAAGCACAAGAACGAAGACTTCCTGAAGAAGCTCGACGACGACCGAAGAAAAAAAGGATGTGAGTTTGCTGTGCTTGTAAGTCTTCTAGAGGCAGACAATGAGCTGTACAACACGGGCATTGTGAATAAGTCGCATCTCTATCCGAAGATGTATGTCATTCGTCCACAGTTCTTTGTTCCCTTTATCAATCTGTTGGTGCAAACCTCGAAGAAAACGCTGGAATATAAGAAACAACTCATTCTGGCTCAACGTAAGGAGGTCGATGTTACTAACTTCGAGGCAAAGCTGAACGACTTCAAGGAGAAGTTTAGCAAGAACTACCGTCTCGCTAGCGACAAGTTCCGAATAGCAATCGAAGATATCGATAAGTCGATAGAGTTTCTGCAGAAGACCAAGGAAGCTCTGTTGGGTTCGGAGAACAACCTGCGCCTGGCTAACGTAAAGGCTGAAGATCTCACCATTCGCAAACTCACCAACAATAACCCGACGATGAAAGCGAAGTTTGAAGAAGCGAAAGCTGCTGAAGAAATCAGTGGGACTAAGGGCTAAGAAAGAAGAGGGAATATGACAACAAATGAATATTCGGAAATTATTCCGCCCCTACAGGGCGATGGTGGGGTGGATGCAAACATGAGATAGGGCTTCCGCCCTATCCTGTTTTATTCTGCCCCGTTGGGGCTGGGTAAACCATGAAACCCCGTAGGGGTGACAGAACAAAGGATAGGGTGGGAACCCTATCTGAAAGACATATTATAAGGTATTTCGCCCCTACAGGGCGATGGGTGGGGTGTTTAAACCGAAATAGGGCTTCCGCCCTATCCTAAATTATTTCGCCCCGTTGGGGCTAAGAAATTTGTAAATAAATCAATTAAAATAAACCGTAAACCGTAAACTGTAAACGGTAAACTATTTAAGGTTCTTCGTTTTAATATACGTATACTGGAATTTGTCAATCCAGCAATTTTGCGTACCTTTGCAGCGAAATTGATATTTATTGTGGCAATTAACTTGGTAAACAGATGGGAAGAAAATTAACATTGAATGTAGATGGTAATGAACTAACAAAAGCAGATTTAAAAGAACGGTTCGACAAATACAATGAACTGTACTTTGAAGGCAAATTAGGTAAATGTAGTTTCTATTGGATGTCTCCCTACCAAAATAACTATGGGAAGTATGTAAACCAGCCAACAAAAAATGGTATAATAAGCAAGATTGGCGTTGCACGAAACGTAATTTGGACCGAAGAGAATCTTAGAGAGTTATTAGTGCACGAAATGATTCATATGTATATCAGAACAATAGAAGGGAAAAAGTTAGACGGTGTTCTTGGTCACGGTAGACGTTTTAGAGCACATTGTAAACGCCTTAGAAAAGAACATGGCTTAAACATACGAATTCACGCTGATTTTGGATATATAAATAAAAAACACTACCCCAAATTATGGGATAGAGTTCTAACTTGGTTAATTGATTGGTGATTAGGTAATGAAATATGTATGACGGAGTTTGTTAATTCGATGATTTTGCATATCTTTGCAGCGAAATTGATAGATTACTAAAATTAATACTGAATAGAATGAAAATTTATTTTAATCCTTTTTACAATGGTGCTTACTATTTTGACCATTATCAGCAATCGGTGATGATGGATGCTCAAGTGCTTGAAACCCAGGGGTTGCTGACTCAGCTGGCTATGCATGCCGGCATTCATCAGGAGATTCCGTCCTATCCCGTTCGTCTTGCTGCTTATCATAAGACGTTGTTGGATTACGACAAGGATTATCCAGAGAACATTTTCCACAAAAGTATTGAGATTGACAGCATGAGTGTTGCCAAGTCGTTGATGGGTTGGAGAGATAACCTGGCTCTATGTGGCTGGAACAAAGAAATCGTTCTCGATAATTGTACAAGATTGAATACGCTTGCAGAGATTGACAAGGGGTTTGAGGATAGGGGATTGGCTCAGCTGCTGAGACTGGTTCAGGAGCGACTGAAGGGAATGGAAGAAAAGAGATACTCGATTCCTGCAATGTATAAAGAGTTGACGATCGAGATTCCATGTTCGCAGGAGTTGCTCCCTGATTACATCCAACCGATTCTTAATAGCCTGATATGCGTGGGAGCAAGTATCGAAACGAGTGATTCGGACGGGAACGTATTGCCCAAAACGATCAAGGAAATCCGTTTCTCACAACAATGGAAGGCTGAGGCTTGGCTGTCGCAGCAGAAACCAGATGCATTTGACCTTTGGATCAATACGGACAACAAGCGTCTTGACAACTGGTTGCATATGTCGGGACAGCCTGTGTGTGGAAGTGAGATGGAGAATGTGAATCCTCAGATCACGCAGATGTTTTTGTTGGCTGTTCAGCTGTTCCAGCGTCCACTGAATGTAAATGCATTATTACAATATTTGTATCTACCGGAATGCCCTCTCGACAGAGAGTTGCGTAGAAAATTGGCAAGAACGATCATCCGAGAAGGCGGTTTCTGTAATGATAAGGTGACAGAATGCATCAATGCGTATGTTGAAAGGGAGTTGAAGGATGAAAACGACACTTCGCCACAGAAATCCACTCAAGAACAGCGTGAAGAAAACTATAAGAATTACCTTCCATTTGATTTGAGAGACGAACAGGCTGCTTTGCCTTTGTCGGAAGAATCGGATAAGGTTGACAAAAAGGTGTTGTCGGACTTCCTCGATAAAATCGGGAAACACGCTGCGAGCCGTGCTGTTAAGATTGCAGCTATGCTGCCCTACGATGCACGTATTGCCCAACTGAAAGCTGTGTCGGAGATGATAAAAGCGCTTATCAATCAGATTGATCAACTCATTGAAGGCGACCTGTCGTTCAATACACTTATACAATGGGCTCAGTCGCTGTATGAGTCGGGCAACTATACGCTCTACAATGCTCAAGCTCGGTGTAGGAGTCTTATCACACAACCATCGAATATGATTAGCAAGGCCAAGAAGGTCGTATGGTGTGATTTCTATGGAGATGTCTCTATGCCGTTTTCAACTGACTTCCTCTCACCCAAAGAGCAGCTGTCGCTTAAAGACCAGGGTGTATTGCTGTGGGATAAGGAACATGAGCGCCAGTTCTTGCACCTGATGTTGGCTTATCCGCTGTATCATACGACAGAGTTGCTGACAGTTGTCACTTGTGATAAACTGGGCGCGACCAAACTGTCTCAGCATCCGTTGTATCATCTGATTCAAGACCGATGTGTTAATAATCCGGAGGATGGAGATGTTCTTTACGATGAGTTGGCAACAAAGGAGATAGCAGCAGTCGATAATTGTCGTGAAGAAGATAAGGTGGAAATCTGTTTCGACACAACCAAACATCCAATTCCGTGGCGCGAGAAAGAGAGCTTCTCTTCATTAGAAGAACTTTTACAAAAACCATTCGACTACTTGATGGAATACCCACTGCAATTTAAGGATGTCAGCGATACTGACATCAAGTTATCGACAACGTATGGAAATGTAGCCCACGAAGCCATTGAATATCTTTTTACGATGAATCGGAATGGAGAAAGCCTGACTGGTTTCGCAGACACGCATTACGAAGAAACGCTCCATCGTGCGTTACTCAGAAAAGGTGCGCTCCTACTTTTGCCGGAATATCATCTTGACAAAGCCCGACTCACTTATCAGTTGAGAAAATGCGTGAAGAATCTGGCACAACTTGTTGAGGAGAATGGTCTCGAAGTGCTTCGTTCTGAACAGGAAGAAAACGAACAGTTGGACTTTGAAGAAGGAATTTTCATACATGGATTTATCGATATGGTTCTGCAAGACCAGAAAGGTAACAAAGTTGTCTTTGACCTTAAATGGACATCAAAGAAGGACAAGTATCAAACTGTCTTAAAGAAAAACCGAGCTTTACAGCTGGCTATCTATGAAGCCATGTTGAAGAAGCATTCTGGTGAATCTTCCAGTGTTCGTACAGCATATTTTGTCATGCCGCTAGGTAAACTTTTCAGTACAGATAACTTCATTGGAGAGAACTTCGAACAGATCCAGCCTTCTTCGGATGCCGTTGTGATGGTTCAATTGCGCAAGGGATATACAGAACGCAGAAAAGAGATTGATGAAGGAATTATTGAGACAGCTGATAACCTCCCTATTAAAGATATCCCTTATGCGCAGGTTCCTGATGTGTTCCCCTTGGAGTCTGAAGGATCAAGGCCTGAAAAGAAAACAGAGAATAAATATTCGGACTATAAGTGTTTCACCATCTAAATCCAATCATTATGACAAAAAAATTTATCAGTGCCGGAGCAGGATCTGGCAAGACATATAGAATTACAACCGATGTGGCTAAGATGGTGAAAGACCATCTGCTTCATCCCGACCAAGTCATCATGACCACCTTCACCAAAGCGGCAGCTCAGGAGTTGCGTGAGAAAGCAAAGAACGAACTGGCAAAACTTGGCCTGCACGACGAAGCCCAGCAGATGGAGCACGCACTGATAGGGACTGTTCATTCTGTTGCTAACACCTTCCTCACCAAGTATTGGTATCTGCTCGGCATCGCACCCGATGCTGCAGCAATGGAGGATGATGAAGTAGCCCTCTATCGTGACCATTCACTGCGCGGACTTCTCAATAATGACGATCGTGCATTCCTGTATCGTTTTACAGAAACCTACAACATTTCTTACGATCATAGTGAGCGCAAATCTGGTGTTAATTACGAGTTCTGGAAGAAAGACCTCTGCCAAGTTCTCGACTATATCCAATGGTATAGTATCGATGATGCCCAACTGCAGAAGAGTATTGAGACAACCGAAAGTTTCGTCAAATGTCTGGAGCCTAAAGATGACAGCTCGTTGATGGATCAAGCACAGGCTGTCATCAATGATGTTGAAGGTGTACTTAGTTCCATGAGGCAGGTAGCAAAAGTGAAAGCAGATCAGGAACGAATCAGTTACTACAAAAATCGCACCCTTTCTGATAATGAATTAACCGACTTAGAATCCATAGCCAAGGGTCGTTGTAAAGATTCAGAAAACTACAAACTTTTCTCTGCCACTTTGGCTGCATCAAAATTATTTACAAATGAGTCTGCTGCCGATCAGCGTAAATATGCCGCTCTTATCTTCCGCCTTGCCAACCAATGGCAGAAAGAGTATCGTCAATACAAGGACGAGCACCATCTCATCGACTTCAACGATATGGAGAAGATGTTTCTTGATTTACTTGGAATGCCTGAAGTTCAGAACGACATCAAGTCACGTTATACCCACCTATATGTAGACGAGTTCCAGGATTCCAACCCTATGCAGGTGCACATCTTCCAGAAACTATCCTCTCTATTGAATACGGTATATGTAGGCGACAAGAAACAGGCTATCTATGGTTTCCGTGGCTCTGATACAGAATTGACGGCTGCTGTGGCCGACAGAATTGGCAAAGATAATACAGAACATTTGAAGCATTCCTATCGATCTGTAGAGCCATTGGTAAATTTCTCCAACGCCATCTTCTCACAGGTCTTCAGCAATATGAAGGCTGAAGAAGTCAAACTGGAAATGCCAGAGGAAAATGGCAACACCACTTCTGTCGACAAGCCTCTCCGCTTATGGCCCTACAATGGTGATAAGAAGCTTGCCCTCCAGATTCAGCAACTGATTCTCAGAGAAGGCATCGCCCCAAAAGATATTGCTGTTTTAGGCAGACGGAACAAAGAAGATCTTGATCCGCTGGCAGAAGAACTACGAGCTTTGCACATTCCTGTTTGCAGAGAGTCCAACGATATCAAGGAATCGCGCGCTGGTCGACTGATGAAGTCTCTCCTCACACTGGTCAACACACCATTCAATCAGCTTGCTCGTGCCGAAGTGGCCTATCTCACAACACCTGATTATAATATCACAAAGATTATCGAGCATCGTATTGATTTCCTTGCTAACCAGGAAGCTTCCGCAACAAACTATCTTGACGAAATACCAGTATTGAGGCGATTGGCTCAACTATGTTGGTATCGTCGAGACGAACAAACTGAGTTTTCAATGAACCTTTTGGGTTATCAGAGTATCAATGCGTTGGTGGAGAGCCTCGTTATTGAACTCGACTTGTATGCCCTCGTACAGAGTTGGGAGAATGCGCAGACAGAAGTGGCTAATTTGCAAGCCTTCGTTGAACTAGCCAAAAAGTATGAGGAGTCTTCGACCAAAATGGGCAAACCGGCAACTATTATGGGGTTCATCAGTTTCTTCACCAATCAGCAGCAACAAGGTGCTGCCAACGATGAGGGAGTTCGCCTTTACACCTATCATAAGTCTAAAGGCTTGGAGTGGAAGGTAGTCATCATGTTGTCACTTGACAATGATGCCTCTGATGCTACGAAGATAGCAACGCGAAGTATGCTTGGTTGCCATCATCATCGTGAGCAAGAACCAACGGAAGAGAATCCCAACCCGCCTATGACTATTTCGTTGGTACGAAACATCTATGCAACACCCAAAGAAATCGCCAAAAAGGCGGCAGTAGCTGCACGTTTGCAGCAACATCCACTATGGAATGAGGTTCGTAATAAAGAGATAGCCGAAGCAGCCCGATTGTTGTATGTTGGTGTGACTCGTGCCCGCAATATATTGATTCTCGCACCGAAAGAGAATAATGGTGTAATCAATCTTAGCTGGTTCCGTTCCGTGGGTGTCGACAATTTGACAGTGCAAATACCTCCTCAGGAAGAGAACGAACCGATAAAGATGGACCCATTCCGCATCGGTGTAGATTTCGATGTGGAGACGATCAACGAAGAAGATATATTAGAGTGGCCTGAGCAAAAGCTGAATAAAGTACATGATATTGCCCAAAATCCAGCTCGGTTGGACGACGTGCTTTATATCGCTCCTTCAAAAGTCGGCAAGACTCCACACGAGATTGAGATCATCAATGGCAAGGAGAACCGAATGGAAATCCGCTATGACGAAAAGGGAGATGAAGATGCGCTGATGGGCGACTTCATCCATCAAGTGTTCTGTTGCTGTGATGATGGTATCAGCGTTGAGCAGATTGAACAACTGCGTGATAGCTATGGGTTTACGGCGAAGAATATGCCTGAACCTGGTCGTTTATTGGATTCGTGGAAATACTTGATCGAGACTCTGGAGGCTCGTTATGGCAAAGCTGTCAAACGTCATCACGAGAGACCTTTCCGTCATTTGGACGAGAATGGTCGTATCATCAGTGGTTATATCGACTTTATTTGGGAAACGGAAGATGCTTATATCGTAGTGGATTATAAGACTTGTCCAGGAAGCTCTCAACAAGTGCTAGATTCTACGAACAATCTTTATGCTGGCTGTCATGGTGACCAGCTCGACTGCTACCAACGTGCCCTCGAAACCGAAGGAACGAAGAAGGTTGCAGCACGCATCATCTACTATCCCGTTACTCGGTTTGTTGTTGAAGTAAAATAGTAGGCAATGATATAGCAGTTGGCACAAAGTACCGTTGGAACACAAGAAAAATGGGCGAATCAGAGAGATTCGCTCATTTTTCTTATTTACGGTTCAACTGCTATATTATTGTCCAAAAAGATGTGTAAGGAAAGGTCTAGGAAACCTTTTCATCTGTACACAACTATATCAACTTCGCTGATATGATGATTCGCAAAGGTGCATCGCATGAATAATCAGGGACGTCATCCTTCACTTTGTTCAAGCAATAGGAAAATGACTTTACTATTGAATATACGTATACCACAATTCATATACCGAAGATTTTTGCATACCTTTGCCGTCGATTTCAGAATTTAACAATTAGTAATAATCACATGAATAAAAAATTCCCTACAGACCTCGACTTGGAACTCGACGAATTCATTGATGACTTCGGTGATATCGAGGGAAACAAAGAAGAATCAACAGAATGTCCAAAACGCAAGGATTCGCCTATTCACGATGACTGGAATATCGTAAAGGCATTCAACATCATCAATGAGGAAGCACCAAAAAGCCAGCTTGCCGGAGGGCTTTTCACTAGATGTGCTGAAGCTTTCAGCTATCTGTCTGATGAACTTGGCCTTAACGCCATTCAATGCATTATCATCGCCTTGCTCATTGAAGCTGGGAAACCTATGTCATTCCGTCAGATGGGCAAGATACTTGGCCTTTCGCGCTTGTCAATGATGACCCATTACAACGATATCGAGGAACTGTTCCGTATGCGTTGGCTTCTACATCGTGGAGCAGAGGAGTCGGATGGTGTCTATGACGGATACTGTCTGGCAAGAGGTGTGGTGAATGCCATACGCGAGAATCGTCCATTTAAGCCCGAGGTTCTTGAATGTGAGAATACGCAGGAGTTCGTGGATAGACTTGCTGAGCATTTGGCAAGGAGCTTTCGCGATGAGAATCTTATCTTCAATGACGAGAAGTACTGGCAACAGGAAATGGTAAGTGCCAATGCTGAGTTGCCTATTTGCAAGGTGGCACTTAGTTTTAACGACATCGACAGCCTGTCGCTACTCATGCTTATCGTTTGTGACTACGCCAATTTCAATGGAACAGAGGAAGAGGGTATCGGTCCACGTGAAGTTCAACTTGTCTATCCTCAAGAGAGTACTCCAAACTTCAGCAGGGTTGTAGATTCCATGCGGAAGGGAACCCATCGTCTGTTCAAAGAGAACCTTATCGAGCACAAGTGTGTGAATGGTATGGCGGAACTTAATCAGTATATTGCCACATCACATCTTAAGAATGAGATCCTTGCAGATTTCTGTCCTCTCGACCTTTCTAATAAGCGTGTACCGCATATGAATGGAATCAAGTCTTATAAGGATATCACCGCCAAGGCTCTCTTTTATAATAAGGAAGAAAGAGAACAGGTTGAACGTCTTAGCAGCATACTTTCACAGGAGCAGTGGCCAATCATACAAGAGCGCCTTAATAGCAAAGGCATGAAAACTGGTATGTGTGTGCTTCTTCACGGTCAGCCTGGCACAGGTAAGACAGCCACCGTTTATGAGTTGGCGCGTCAGACCGGACGTGATATCATTCAGGTTCAGGTGACCGACTTCAAGGACAAGTATGTCGGTGAGAGTGAGGCTAAGCTGAAGAAGATATTCTTTAATTACCGCCAATACTGCCAAAACAGCGAAGTAACGCCAATCCTTCTGCTTAACGAGGGCGATGCTATACTTGGAAAGCGCATAGAGAATGTGAAACATAGCACGGAACAAATGATGAATGCGCTTCAGAATATTCTGCTTGAAGAGATGGAGACCATACAAGGCATCATGATTGTGACTACGAACCTCATCACCAACCTTGACAAAGCTTTTGAGCGTCGTTTCTTCTTCAAGGTGAAGTTTGAGAAACCTGGCACAGAAGTGAAGGCTCATATCTGGCAGTCGATGTTGGAAAACCTTGACGAGAAGGAAGCGATGTCGCTGGCACATGAGTTTGATGTTACGGGTGGCGAGATTGAAAACATTGCCCGTAAGGCTACAATGGAATACATCCTGACTGGTAAGGAAAGCGACATTGACACCATACGCAAGTTCACCAAGCAGGAAAAACTTGAGTCAAACCGTAGGCCCGTAGTGGGATTCACAACGAATAATAGCTAATAGACATGGATGAAAGTAAAAGACAGCATATAAGCACTTAATGGAAGCAAGACATAAAACAATTAAATTTATAGTTTATGAGATACTCAAACAAACAGATTAACAACAACATTCGTAGAGTTCTGGAAGAAGGCAAGAGCAATGATGACGCTCTTGATCTTTTCCTCATGATGAATATGATGAACGATCTAAAAACAGAGAGTTCTTTTGTTATGAAAGGACCTTCACCATCAGACGTTCACATGAACCTCATCGGCAACGATGTCATAGATAAGAATGACTTCAAACTCAAGATGACAAATGGGCCAAAACACTTGACTCAGAGACTTGTTGTCAAGTTGTCGCCTATTTGTACACTCTATGCAGAGACCAATCACTCTTCATTGCAAGTCACCATTAACGAAAAGAACATGACCACCATGTATCTCAGGTCATACCATGCAGAAGACATAGCCATGTGGATGATACGCCAGAAACAAAATATTGACAAGTATTTGGAAGGTTGGAATGACGTTTTGAATAAAGCCTGCAAGAAAGCCAAAGGCAACCACATGGCTCTCTTAGCCATTAAAGCCATATTCGCAGATGCGATGAAGGACTATGCCGACATCAAGTATGAAATCATTGAGCAGAAACGCAGGGCACGAATAAGGGTGACTCTACCAAAAGGTCGTCTCGGAGTATTTCTCGATGCATGGTGGGGATCCTACAAGGAGAAACTACCCCCTCAGATAGAAAGTCTGAAGATTCTCATAGAGGCACACAGAAAAAATATCCTTACAAATTTCTGTTCGCCCAAACACTAACAACTAACAAGAATATAAAACGAACAAAAAATACATATTATGGCAGTAACTATTAGCACAAACGAGCTCAAAGATATACTGGAGCTCACCCCTTCAACGCAGAACATCATGCTCGTAGGAAAGCATGGCATTGGTAAGTCAGAAATCCTCACCAGCTATTTCCAGAGTAAGGGAATGAAGGTTGTGGCACTCTTCCTAGGTCAGATGAGTGATCCGGGCGACATCATCGGTCTTCCCTCCAAGGTGGAAGCAAAAGACGCAAATGGAAATGTGACAGCGCAGACAGACTTCACTCCTCCGTATTGGTTTCCCATTGACGGCAAGCCAATCGTTCTCTTCCTTGACGAGCTGAATCGTGCCCGTCCTGAAATTCTTCAGACAGTGATGGACTTGACACTGAACCGCAAACTGGCAGGCAAAGTTCTTCCAGAGGGAAGCCGTGTTATTGCCGCAGTCAACGATGGCGATGAGTACCAGCTTACCGACCTTGATCCTGCGCTCGTGAGCCGCTTCAATATCTATGAGTTCCGCCCAACTGTAGAGGAATGGCTCAACTGGGCAGTAGGTGCAGGTCTTGACGAACGTGTCATTAACTTCATTCAGGACAATCCAACGTGGCTCGATGGTGACAGTGATGACAAGAAACGAGACTATCAGGGGCTTGACAAGATTGCAGATCGTCGTGCATGGAAGAAGGTATCAGACATCATGAAGAAGGTAGATACACTCAAAGATATTCACAAGCGCGCCATAGCAGGCGTTGTAGGCGCAGGAGCCGCAGCAGCCTTCATCCGTAGTGCACAGCAACGTAATGTCATTACTGGTAAGGACTTGCTGCTGAAATACGACAAGACCATTAAAACTGTAGAGAAATATCAGCTACATGAGTTCGCCATCCTCAACGAATCTGTATTCCGTTTCCTTCAAAATGCTAAACTCGACGAGCATGAGAAAACACTTGCAGCCAAGAACCTAGGTCAGTATATAGATTTCCTCCGTGTGAACAAGAAGAAGGAGGCACTTGCCAACTTCACGAGCATCTTTGAGAAAGGCACCTATGAGCAGGCAATAGTTTTTATGGTTGTCAATGCTACAGACGTTTATGATATGCTCAATGAGTTTGTTGAAAAACTCTGATTCCTTCCCCTTTTATTAAACCTATTATAATCAATCAAACGAATGTTAGAACGAATATCCAAGATAACTGAACGTTGGTTTCTCAGCGAAGAGGCTCTTTTCTCTGTTTTCTGTACCCATCATGTTGCAGAAAACAGTGGAATGAAATGCCATGTGCGAGTGGGGAAAGGTGTCATTGAGGTGAATCCGGACCTATGTGCAGACATTACAGACAAGGAATTAGAGGAACGTCTGCGCATTGAAGTCATCCGCATCTTGCTCAAACACCCTTATGACCGTCAGCCTGATGGCTGTTGCATCACAGCAAGAGCCTTGGGAAGTAATTGTGTCATTGGTGATTCCTACCACCTTCAGAAGGTAGAAATAGAGAAACCTTCAGATTTCAAATTGCCCTCAAACGGACATTATGAGTTTTATGCACGATGCATACAGAAGATTCTTCAGAAATTAGGCGGACAGGGAAAGAATGATGATGATTCAGAGGATAACACTCAGCAACAAGGCGAAAGTATTGATGGAGAGTTTGGCAAAGAATATAGTGATATAGCACAGAACTGGCAACAGGATGAACTGATGGCAGCACAGGTCAATGAAGTTATCCGTGATGTCAAGTCATGGGGCTCTCTGCCTGGTGGACTTGTCGAAGAAATTGTAGCAAGCACCAAGGCTCGTGTTGACTACCGCAAGATTCTAGCAGGTTTCCGTGCAAGCATACTTTCGCAAAAGCGCAAGCTTACCCGTATGCGTCCCAACCGCAGGTCTGGTTTCGATGCTATGGGAAGCCACTATGACTTCACCACAAGCATGATTATCGGTGTAGACTGCAGTGGAAGTATCTCGAATGAAGATCTTCAAAACTTTTACTCCACCATCAACCGATTCTTCCAATATGGCATACAGCAGATTGATATGGTGCAATTTGATACAGAAATCAGTGAAGTACAAACTCTTGTTAAGGCATCAGAGAATATCAAAGTTACAGGTCGTGGTGGCACTCGGTTCCAACCGTTCATTGACTTTGTTGCACAACATCCAGAGTACGATGGAGCACTAATCTACACCGATGGTTATGCACCACAGCCCACAATCCCTTCGACCATGCGCACCCCTCTATGCTGGGTTCTCCGTTCCGAGCAGGAACTGAAGGAACACGAACACTGGATGAAACAAAGTGGAAGAGTTTGTGTAATCGAAAATATCAGTTGATAAAAATGAGTGCTAATAATAAGAATTTTTACAAATACTGGGCTGTGACAGATTGCTTGGATTGTGTCATTTGCTGAGGTGTACCTGTAAAAATGACCTTACCTCCTTTTTCTCCTGGACCTGGTCCCATCTCAATGATATAATCGGCTGACTTTATGATATCAAGATTGTGCTCAATGATATAGAGGGTATTTCCACGCATCACCATTTGATTGAACAAGTTGATGAGTCGATGAATATCTTTGGGATGTAGTCCATCGGTAGGTTCATCTATGATAAATATCTTACCATTTTCACCCAAATAGGATGCCATCTTCAGTCGCTGAAGTTCTCCTCCTGAGAGGGTGGATAGTGCCTGATTGAGATGAATATAACCTAATCCCATATCCATCATTGGTTTGAGTTTTTCTTCTATGATGGTTCCTTTGAAGAATTCACTTGCCAGACGAACAGAGAGATCCATCACCTGAGCTATATTGAGTACTTTACTGCCATCAGAGCTTGTGACAGTATAGAGCAGTGCTTCATTTGAATAGCGTAAACCTCCACAAGCTTCACATATGGTTTCGATGTTGTCCATAAATGCCATTTCGGAGACAATCACACCTTTGCCTCCACATACAGGACAAGCACCTTTACCATTAAAAGTAAAATATTGCTCTTTTATTTTGTGTTTCTTAGCAAAGAGTTTACGAATATCTGGTGCTACATCCATATAAGTGGCAGGAGTGGAACGAAGACTGATGCCTATGTTCTTCTGACTGATATAGATAACATCTTCGCTTTGAGGCCATTTTTGACGGAAACATTCCATCAATGAACTCTTGCCTGAACCCGCTACACCTGCTATAACACAAAATGTGTTCAAAGGAAAATCAACACTTACATTATTGAGATTGTGTAAACTGGCATTTTTCAAAGCAAACATATCTGCTGGCTTACGTGGATGAGAATTGATGCTGCATGATACACTCAACATGCTGCCAGTAGCTGTATCAGTTTTTAAAAGTTCATCATAAGTACCTTCAAACACTATGTTTCCTCCATCAATACCTGGACCTGGTCCCATATCGACTATGTGATCGGCTATACTTATCATTTCCTTATGATGCTCAACCAAAAGTACAGTATTGCCTGCATCACGCAATCTTTGAACAGACTGACGTATCAACTGAATATCATGATGATGGAGTCCTATGCTAGGTTCATCAAGAATATACAATACATCAGACAACGATGAATTGATGTATTTTGCTATCTTACAACGCTGAGCTTCACCTCCAGAGAGAGTACCAACAGCACGATCAAGACTGAGGTAACCAAGTCCTATATCATCAAGTGCTGTAAGACGTACTTCAATAGCTTGTTTCAAATCTACAGCTAAAGGTGAATTTAATGATTGTATCCAATGTTTCAATCTTGAAATGGACATGCTACAAACTTCAGCTATGTTTTTTCCTTCTATTTTACAAGAAAGTACTCGAGGAGACAGACGTGTTCCACCACAATCAGGACAAGTGCCCATACGTAACATAGGATTGAGTACAGCACTATGAAGCAGTCCTTCTTCTGAATTGATGATACTACGATACATACGAGGAATCAATCCTTCATATTTAGCTGTCTTTGGCCAGTTTGAAGGAGGATTCTTCAGACGTATCTGAGGACTATTCAAGAATAAATCAAGCTCCTCAGGCGAATAATCACATATTTTTTTATCAAGATCAAACAAACCACTATGAGCATAACGTATCCATCGCCAACCACCTTTACCAAATGCTATGTAATGAATAGTATCCTCATCATTGAGACTCTTATTGAAATCAACAAGTTTATGAATATCCAACTCACGTATTTCACCCAATCCAGAACAACGAGGACAACTACCCTCTGGATGATTGAAACTGAATGACTCAGCATAGCCTACAAAAGGTTTGCCAACTCTTGAAAAAAGTAACCTGAGCAATGAATAGATATCAGTATATGTTCCAACTGTAGAACGTGAGTTATTTGCAGGCTTTTTCTGATCAATGACAATTGCAATAGGAAGATTTTCAATAGAATCTACATGAGGACGTCCATATTTAGGCAAATACTGTTGTACGAAAGTAGGAAAAGTGTCATTCAACTCACGTCTGGACTTAGCTGCGATGGTATCAAGAACTAATGAACTTTTACCTGAACCTGATACACCAGTAAAAACGGTTATCTTATGTTTAGGGATGCAAAGCGACACATGATTCAGGTTGTTTTCGTATGCTCCATTAATCTTGATAAAGTTATCTACCATCTTTCAAAACTATATAATATATATTATTCATTATTCTTTAATTAGATAAATGTATGATGATGATAATAGGTTGAAAATTATGTTTATAACTTTCATAATATATTGATTATCAATTATTTAGATATGTTGATATATGTTGAAAAGTAGTTGATATTTTTTTCATAAATAATTGCATTTTTTATTGGTGGTTTCAAAAGTTTGTCTGGTATACAAAATAATGAAATATGCAAATTTTTTTTTTATTTTTTATGAAAAGTTATCAACACCTTTTTCAACAAGTTTTCAACAACTTATCAACATATTTTTCCAGTTCATCAATGATATCTACTGCACAGGCTGACTTATCTTTTAATGGATATTCAGTTTTGTTTTCACTACTGATAATAGTGATTTTATTGGTATCATGACGAAATCCTGCACCTTCATCATTTAATGAGTTTAATACGATGAAATCGAAGTTTTTCTTCTTTAATTTGTATTGAGCATTGGTTTCTTCATCATTTGTTTCAAGTGCAAATCCGACTAAAAGTTGACTATCTTTCTTTATTGCACCTAATGAAGCAGCTATGTCTTTTGTAGGTTTTAATCGAATGATTAACTCATCACCCTTACGTTTAATTTTCTTATCAGCAACTGTTTCTGGAGTGAAGTCAGCAACAGCAGCGCAAAGAATAGCTGCATTCATTGTAGGATAGATATTCATACAAGCTTCATACATCTGCTGAGCTGATTCAATGTGTGTAACATGAATATTAGGATGATTGAATATATCCGATTGAATATAAACAGGTCCTAATACTAATTCTACATGCATACCTCGAATAAGACATTCATGTGCCAAAGCTATACCCATCTTACCAGATGAGTAGTTTCCAATAAAACGAACAGGATCAATCTTTTCGTAAGTTGGTCCTGCTGTAATAAGAATATTCATATTATTTGTTGAAGAATTCATCT
>JAEEGL017160932.1_pt1 | contig 16732 bp, 18 predicted proteins | sample 9134231 | NCBI WGS metagenome assembly JAEEGL01 (sample SAMN16246548, study PRJNA631951) | gut metagenome | biome: gut microbiome; feature: rumen; material: fiber-attached | host: Bos | place: Iran: Karaj | collected 2018-10 | reverse complement strand
TACCTTGCAATGGAAGGTAGTAGTGCATCATCGAGAACATACCCGTCTTCATTTCTCCACCGTACCAAGGATTGAGGATAACCTGCTCGCGGCTCGTGATGTTGAATACAACTGCGGTTTCGCTGTTGAGACCGAGTTCCTTGTAGTTTTCAACCTTTGCCTTCGAAGCGGTGTAAACGGTGAAGTTCGGTTCGAAAGTCTTGAGTTCTTCTTCTGTAGGCTTAATGAACATATTGCGTACAAAGTGAGCCTGCCAAGCAACTTCCATGATGAAACGCACGTTCATGCGAGTGTCCTTGTTGGCACCGCAGAAAGCATCAACTACGAACAGTTCCTTGTCGCAAAGCTGCTTCTTTGCAAGGTCTTTCACTACATTCCAAGTTTCCTGCGAGCAAACGTGGTTATCGTTCTTGTATTCGTCGGTAGTCCACCATACGGTATCCTTTGAGTTTTCGTCCATAACGATGAACTTATCCTTAGGCGAACGACCAGTATAGATACCTGTCATTACGTTTACAGCGTCAAGTTCGGTAAGCTGTCCCTTATCGAAACCTTCGAGCGACGGGTCCATCTCAAATTTGAACAATTCCTCGTATGAGGGATTATAATGAAGCTTTTTTACACCTGTTATGCCTATTTTGGCAAGGTCTTTCAATATTTTTTCGTTCATGTGAAAATTTTTATGTTGTTTTACATTATGATTTACTATTCAACGACGGTTTCGTCAGTATATTTCAAATCGAAAACACCGTCAGAAATTGACTGCACTTCGTTGTTATTGTTGCGGTAGTTGAAAAAGAAAGTTCCTTTGATTATCTTGTTCTGAGTATTGTTTTCGGTAATGGTTATTGCACCTGCAGTGGCTGGGAAACTATAGAATCCAGACTGGAAGAAACCGGAAACGTCCTGTCCGAAATAGTGAACGCCGGCGGAAACATTCTGTGGCATTTGCAAGGTCACGCTCTGCCAAGCCTGCGAGCGGTCGCATTCGCCTTTCACAATCATTGCAGTATCGTTCTTGACTCCCGAAACATTTACGGCTTCCCACAATATGTTGTTGTGTGTAAATTTGAACACATTGTTATATTGTTCATCTTCAAAATTATAGAACGTATAAGGCACATTTGTAAATCTTCCTTCAGTCACCGACTTTGATGCCCCGTCGGAACGGCAAGCCTTGAAACTGAACTCACCGCCAAGTGTTTTGGTCTCCTCGTTGAACGACGTAAGCCTCAACACACCGCCGCCGTCGCCAATCAATGTCGAGAACCGTTCAGTCCCCGATGCCATATTCGGAATAAACTCGGCAAAATGTCCGTTTGTAGGAGAAAACGTATATTCACCTAGTTCTTTTGTGTTAAGAGTTATTATCATTGTCTGACCATTGGCCGACGTACCATTAATCTTTATCTTGTGTTCGCTAACAATAGCCGTCGGGTCTGCACCACGCCAGTTGGAACCGTTTACAAGTCCGTACATTGCCACTAGGTTAGCTTTTCCTGAGCTTGTTCCACCGCACGAATACAACAAGGAGAGCGATGCAATCAACAGCATTGTAATAAATATGGAGAAATAGCGATTCATATAATATGTCTTTTTTGTAAGACTGCAAAGATAATCATTTTTAGTTAATGCATTGAATTTTTGGAAAAAACTAACAATAAAATTTATTGGAAAATATTTTCGGAAATAATTTTTGTGTTATCCAAAAAACATATATCTTTGCACCCGCATTTCCACTTTTAGGAGATGTTCAGATTTTAGCACGGAGAGGTGGGTGAGTGGCTGAAACCACCAGTTTGCTAAACTGACGTACTGGGTTACCGGTACCGGGGGTTCGAATCCCCCTCTCTCCGCCAGAAAGAACTCAATGAACAACCGTTGAGTTCTTTTTTTGTTTGCATACCATCAATCATACATTTTATTTGTTTTTTCACTTGCTATTTAAAACTAATTTTGTATTTTTGTTGCGTTATTCGTTCGTAGTTCCAGATTGGAGGGACGAGACATAAATTAATGGTGTTTCGCAATACCTTATGATGAAAAAAAGAAAATATATTTAAGATGAAAATACTACACAAACCAACAGCGACTGTAAGTCAGATTATAAAGGATTTGGAACAGATTGTTGCGAAGAACCCGAAAATACTTTTGGACTTTAGCGACGACGATGGCAACGATATGTTTGTCGAAGGCATCAAACTGCGCAAGGATATTGCCATATTCGAATTGACTGGCAAAAAGAACCGTGCTGCCACAGTGGAGGATATTCTGGCGATGTTACGCCACATTGATGGCTCACTTGGAGTGGTAATGCAGAACGGCTGGGAATTGCAGAACTTTGAGCAGAACGAAGACGGCTCCATCATACGGTACGACGATGAAGATGGCTATTGCCTGTTCTATTTGGACAGGGATGTGAGGCTTGTTACTACCCAGCAGATGGAAAAAGAAATAGAGAACTGGCACTTGGACAATTATCCAGATTGTAAGTTATTGGCGGTGTCGGAGGAAACTAAAACGGCTTACCCCATGAATTGTGTTACGTGGCAATATGGCAAAATGTGCCTTTGCTACAGCACAGACTGCGATTCGGACAGCATAACGCTGGAGGCGTTCATTGATGAGTTTCCCACTTGTGCCAGTTTTATGTTGCAAGTTAAAGGGAAGTACCATACCGTCGAAGTCGGCGAAAAAGGAATTTTCTTCGGCATTGAGAAGGGCGGGGAAAAATATATCTGTTTCCGTATCGGAGAGGTGGTGTATGACCCGCGGGAAGATTGGTAAATTATAGTAAAAGACCTTATTATATAATTATTAGAATAAAAAAATTGCATTATGCCAAATATCATCTTCGCAATTACTAACAAGGACCAGAATGGAGTTTGTGATGTTCTATATGATGACATGGCAGAGAACATTTGTTTTGTCGGTATTAACGAACTCTTTAAAAATGTGAGTGAAAGCAATCCGGAAAGTCGATACTTTATGATAGGACGTTCCTGCTTTGTGTGCGAGGACAACATTTTTATGATTTGTCCGAGTCGCAGGGAACTCATCTTGGCCGGCAACAGTCTGGAGAAACAGCATATAAATATTAATGAGAAAGCCAAATGCTCGGACGACCTGCTGAGAGAATTGAGAAGAAACATTTTTGTAGAAAAGTAACAACACTGAATCACTATGAACAGAATTATCCGTATAGGAAATACCGAGGAGAAATACATGCTCCGCCCTGACGAGTTGTTGTATGTCGAAACCGTAAAGGGACAAGAGAAAATGGAGGCCCATCTGCTCAATAACTGCGTTTACACCTTGCCTAGCACCCTTACAACACTGTCCAAAACTATTGACGATGCCACACGGAACACCACTTACGAGGGGGTAATCCTTCAGATTGGACGTTTCTTACTGCTAAACCTCAACTATTTAAAAGAGGCGAATGATGGAACTGTATTATTAGAAGCGACAATCGGAGACAATACCGTCAGTAAAAAACTGCAAATATCCCAAAAGGCTTGCAATATACTGGCCTCGCTCATTGGCAAAAGCAAAAGGAAACTTCAACAATACCAAGAAGACAATCATCCCGATGGATATGATGTGTGGAGTTCTGGTTCTCCAGGTGGCGGTTGCATAGGGTTCATTATGCGCAGAGTCACACCGAAGAAACGCGAGGATGTATTCTACGAAATAGGTGATGATGAACTGCTGATTTTAGGCCTCTGAAAGTAAAAAAACATTTCATCGGTTCACAGGCCGGATTCGCAATCAACACCATTTTTGCTATGGATACTCTTCGTATCTTTGCATCGTCTTATAAGAAGAAATAAATACGTAATTAGTTATAACATATAAAACTACATAAAAAATGAAACTACATTTCTGCCCTTCATTCAATAATACGACCTACATCAATTATGAGTTGCGTGGCGGCATCTTGTGGGACGAGGCCGTTGTCGGTACCAGTGCTCTATTGGAACAGTTGCTGCTCAGAACAGGGCTGACACAAGTCGCTGCCGAAGACATAGAAGCACGCACCGAATTGCGAAGAGAATCCTACAAGGAGCATATACAAGGCAATTGCAATTGGATAAGCGGAGCAATGAAAGTGGATCCCGACGGAACCGTGAACAAAATTCTAGAGTGGCGCGACTGCCTTGTGATGGAAGGATGGACTCCCGAAATGACCAAAGAAGCATCATCTGATAAGCTGAAATCGTTGAGTCAATGGGAGGATGGGTACAACTCAATGAGTTGTCCAGGTCGTGCGGATTTGTGGCGGTTGCTGTACGAAAAGCTGCAGACTAATCCAGATTTGCTACAGCAGTCGGACCTTGAGGTGGAAGTTCATATTCCTCAGGTATTAGTTCCCAAACTGATTGTAAAGGTATTAGAAAAGGTTTCAAAGGTTACATATTCTACATACGATGAAACTGAATTAAAAACCGAAAATAGGTCAATCTTTCAAGTTCGCGAACAGTATGAAGCTTGGCAATATGCTGCATTGCAGAATTTGGATTCCAATACGATGGTGGTGTGTGAGGATGAGGAGCGTCTGAACAACACACTCAAGGGACTCAGAGGGGAGTTGTATAACATAAGCAATGCTGGTTGTTTACACCCGTCAGATGATATCACGAATCAATTGGATACCCCGAAAAAAATCGTATGGATAGACTGTGATGGGAGCAAAAGGAATGCTTATCGATTCGGTTTCTTGACATTGGAAGAAATAAATTGTCTTGCAGAAGGACTTCAACTGCCATCTGCCGAGGAAATCTCTCAGGCCTATATGCAATGGGTGATTTCGTTGATTAACAAAGCAGAAGAAGTCGTGCTCTGGGTTCCCCATTACCAAGAGACAGAACTGCTTAGCGAGCATCCCGTTGTCACAGAACTCAAATATCGTGGGGTGAGCCCTTGCAATCCTACAGGTTTTACACCCACCCCCACCCTTCCTATCCATACATTTACCCCCAAACTTGAGATTAATCTGGATCCAACACACATCGCCAATCTTCCCAAACCAAGCGACAGCGCATCAACATTGGAAAAATTGTATCAGCGTCCGTTTGATTTCTTTATGGAAAAGATGGCCGGACTAAGAGCGCCAGAGGACGATTCTGACGAAAATATCTTCCTTCAAAAAGGTAAGGTCGCACATTATGTTGTGGAGATGATTGTAAATGAGCATCGAGGGGATTTACCTGCGATGAATGCTTATTTCTCCGCCAACTATGATAATTTGTTGAAAACAGCATTACAAAAAGAGGGATCATTGCTACAAGAGGATGAGAACATAAATGATTCGGCCATTTTCAAAGCAGAGCTTAAAGAGAGCATCCAAACCCTTTTTGACATCATAACAAAATTAGGACTTACGCCTCAAGAATGCGAGCATGAATTTAAGATAGAAATGGATAGTTTCAAAAATGCCCATGGATATATTGATATGATTTTGACGGATAAGAATGGGGAATATGTGATTATCGATTTGAAATACTCTTCATCCAAAAGATATAGTGATGCATTGAAAGAAAACCAAAGTCTGCAATTGACCTATTACGAGCATGCGCTGGTTGCGGAAGAGAAAGATGTGGAAGAAAAAGTTGTTGCGTGGAGAGGCTATTACCAATTCCCCATAAAGACACTTTATGTGAAAAAAGGATTGTTGACGAGTCCTGTTCCTAATGTGGTAGAAGTGCCTATTAACGGAAGTGCGCCATTGGATGCTGATTATTGGAACTCGCTAAATAGTACATACGATGCTCGAATGAAAGAGATTATGCGAGGACGGATTGAGGAAGGAGAAGGATTTGACGAAAGCAATTTCACAGGAAAAAGCAGCGATACGTTTGTGGACATAGGCAAAGACAAAAACAAAGGCACAAATGTCAAGAAAACCGCCTTCAGTAAATATTCGTCAGACGAGGATTACCAAAATCGTCCGACAACCCATACGATTTTGAAAAACCACTTGAAATAAGATTGCCATGAAGAAAATATTATACATTAGCGCCGGTGCCGGTAGCGGCAAAACCACCAAGCTTGTGAAACGGTTAGTAGATGTGTTAAAGAAACACCAGGACATCAAGCCGTCAGAAATTATGATGACCACATTCTCGCGAGCCGCAGCAAACGAGTTGCGCGAACGCACCCGTGCAGGACTCTTAAAGGAGAACTTAGTAAAACAGGCTTCAGAACTGGATGCTGCTTCTATTGGCACCATTCATTCCATCTGTCTCGGTTTTTTGAAGAAGTATTGGTATCTTCTGAAGGAGGGTATCAGTCCGGAACCCAAGCAATTGGAGGAGAATGATTTTAAGAGTTTTGCCGACAAGAGTATCAATAAAATTGTAACAGAATCTGATATTTGGCAGTTTGAGCAATGGCGCAAGGAGCTGGAGATTACTAAGGGTATGTTTTCAGAGGAGGACTACACCTATTGGAGAGATCTGTTGAAAATAATGGTCGAAAAAGTGCGCTATTACGGAATTCAAAATTTGAAAGATAGTTGCAACAAATCGAAAGATGAAATCCGAAGCTGCTTTTCAAGACATCAATTCGTCAAAACTCACTACGATTCTTTGGTGGCCAAATACCTGGCAGCTAACGCTACAGATGTAAGAAATGATGGCACGCTAACAGCAAACGCACAAAAAAGGAAAGATAATATTAATAAATATAACCCTCTCATTGATGGACCGGAAAACTTTCCAAAATCAGGTGCAGGATGCATCAAGGAGATAAACGATATAATTGTTTCCTATCTAAATTCCACGCTGAGTTTTACAAAAGATAAAGAGGATATTCTCTGCAAAATTACAGACAAACTTTTTGAGTTGCTCGAGAAATGGAAGGATGAATTTGATAAGTTCAAGAAGACGCACCAATTGTTGGACTACAACGATATGGAACTTTACTTTCAGGAACTGCTTAAATATGATGAGGTTAAAGAGGATATTAGCAATCGCTATAAGTTAATTATGGTGGACGAATATCAAGATTGCAACAGCATTCAGGTGGACATATTTAAGACACTTTCTGACTTGATTGCCGGCAACTCACCACTCGACTACTCGTCAATATGGGTAGGAGACCCCAAGCAGGCTATTTATGGTTTTAGGGGGTCGGATACAGAACTCACCAAGTCGGTTGGTGATGCTATTCGCAAGAATGAAACGACAGGTGTATCTGGATTCAAGACGGAACCTTTAGATAAGAGTTACCGTTCCCGTCCTGATTTGGTTGCTTTTGCTAATGACATATTTGTTCCCATCTTTACAGGGGGATGTTTTGGTATGGACAAAAGAGATGTATCCTTGGGGTACGGAAGAACAGATCCATCTGAGATGAAGGGACAAGATGTCTCCTTGCGTTGGAATTTGACCAATAAAGAAGACGAATTGGCTGCTCGCATCAAACAGATGGTAGAATCGAGGAAATATAAGATTGAGGAGGACAAAATCGTGCGTGAACTTCAATATAAGGATATCGCAATCTTGACAAGGAATAATTTCTCCATCGATGGAATTGCAAACAGTATGCGACAAATAGGCATTCCTGTCTGCGCCCCTGAGGCCAAGTCTTTTTCTCGCACTGAGATACAGCTACTGTTGGCACTCTTGCAATATGCTAAGGAACCGAAATACAGAAGACACCTGCGCTTAGACATCATTCATCTGCTGAAGAATGAATCCACGACCGATTTGCTCAACGACTACATTGGCTATATCGATGGCAAAATCAAAAAAGAGGTCAAAGAAGATGGGCGTGAGGTGTACATTTACCCGGATGATTGGCGAGACAACGACCAACTCATCGAATTGGTGGAGAAAATTTCCAAAGAATGTTATGCGAAAAATATGCACGACACTTTAGCAACCTTTGTTGACAGATTGCATCTAATGGATGTGGTCAACAGATGGGGTGATGCAGAAATCCGCAAAGAAAACATTTCTAACTTCCTCAAAAGGGCCACCAAGTACGATACCCACTGTGATCAGATGGAGTTGGGTGACGACGGCAGGAAATTCTCGAAATTTGTTCAGTATCTGATTGACACGCCAGATGTAGCGGCATTGGACTTGGATAGGGATGCTGTCAAAGTAATTACCCTACACAAATCGAAAGGATTAGGCTGGCCCGTTGTGATACTTTATGATTTAGACAATAACGTTCTTACCACGGAAAAGATTGCTGAGCGTGAATTTGTTGGTGTGAGAGAACAGAAAGAGGGCAAAGACAATTGGTTGCGCGTATTCCCCCCAATGGGGAAAATGCTCAACTCGGCGGCGTCCAAAACATTAAGTAAGGCTGTGTCCCAAGAATTAAGTAAAGAACCTTATTTTATCAGTTCTCGCGAACGCTTGTTGAAAGAGGAGGCAAGACTCTTTTATGTGGGTTTTACACGTGCACGTGACCTATTGGTATTTGCAACAAACAAAGGGAATACCCAATGGATGGACGAAATTTTAACTATAGGAGAATTAACGTCAGAATCCATTAAGGACAAAACCGTAGAAGTTGAGTACACACCAGATGAGACACCGTCTCGCGAAGAAGAAAAGTACACAGAGATTGACACATCCGCACTTGAATTCAATAAAGAAGAGACACAACATCTTGTCAACCCGAGCAAAATGCCACATTGTGATATAAAATACGATGTTGAGTATTTGGAACTGTCGGGTGCTGCTTTTGAAGTGAACAAAGACAATGAAAGAATGAGCACTATAGGAACCTGTATCCATAACATCTATGCAGCGTACAATGAAAATTTGAAGGAAGAGGATTCTGTTGAAATGGCACAAAATATCATCACTGCGTATGGTCTCCAAGATGTGATTGACGCCCCAAAGGTGGTGAACGCAATAAAGCTATTGTACATGGAACTTAAGAACCGCTTTGGAAAGCCTATATCCATTGGTCACGAAGTGCCATTTGCTTTGGCTATGGAGGGCGACCAGTTGCTTCACGGAGAAATAGACTTGCTTTGGAAAACCGAAAAAGGCGTGGTTCTGGTGGACTTTAAGAACATAGAGAGTGAAACACCCAACCCCGAGCACTATTTTGCACAAATGTCTGCGTACGAAAAAGCCATATCTGGAGCTGGTTTGAACTGTATCTCAATTGTTCTCTATTATGCAAATCACGGGAAGATGGTGGTGCTGAACAGACGTTAGGATGATGAATCGGTTCATAGGCTATCGGACTTCCAGCATTACTGTTGACAGAAAGTTTTGAAGAATATTATTTGAGATTAAGGATTGTTTAAAAAATATTAGAAATGAGTAAGACCGATAAGAAGGAATTTTGTGTTTTCGACAACATTCATGAAAATTCCTATGTGATTAAAAACAATGTGGCCTATGTTTTAAACGGCCTTTATAAGGAGGAGTGGGACAAGATAGATGTTGATATTCGTGTTTCAATCTCTACGTCGGGGACATTTGGGATTTACGCCAAAGGTAAGAGGCGTATCTTCAGCGGACCGATGGACAAACTTACGAAAATAATATTCGATACCGAAAAGAAGATTATAGAAATAGTGGGGTTCAGAAGGAAAATCGAAGAATATACGGATTGTGAGACTTACGAAGAGCCGTATTTTACGGAAATGTATAAAAATATTCCAATACTCCTTAAGGAACATAAGATTAGAAAATTCACGAAAATAAGAAATGGAAAAAGAGTGATATTAATTTTCGAGTAATATGCTTAAAGTGGTTGTTAATCCTTTCAACCACAGAAAAAAACATTTCATCGGTTCACAGGCCGGATTCGCAATCAACATCATTTTTGCTATGGATATTCTCCATATCTTTGCTTCATCAAACTAAAACAAATATGGAGAATAATATTCACAAGTATGAATTGTACACAGCAGACTTCTATGCAAGCGAGACCTCGACGACCTATATTCATATCGCCTATGCCGATACGTTTGAAGAGGCAATCGAGACTCTTGTCAAAAAACAGGATTGTCATCGAAGCGATCCCAAAGAGTATAATAAAATTGTAAACGAGATTCGTTCACATTCCGAATCTGAACTTGATGGTTGCGAGGAAATATGCCTTTATGGTGGGTGCGTCTATTACCACGAATATCTGCGTAAAGTTCCCGGTTATGTGGATCCATCCGTAAAACAGACGGACAACATTTCATTGGCGCAAGTACTCTGCCGCGAACTGAAGAATGTTGGCGATGAAAAATGGACACTGCAGATGCATAGTAATAATAATGAATTCACCTTGCAAATTGGAAAAAACGACCCTATTGCGTTACCAAACAAGTATGCAGGTCTAATGGGGCTTCCGAAATGGAAAATAGATAATGATTTCTATATATATGAGATATCTTATGGCAGAGAGTATTATGCAAAGAGTATTGCCTATATTAACAGCGACAACTGGGGCAAGATGGATTGGCAGACCGTGACGGCTGATCAAGTTGAATCACGTCTCAAAGTGTGGTGGGAAAAAGAGAAACTCTTCTTTTCCAAGCAGGAGGCAATTGAGGCTTTGCCTGATGAAATAATACTCCATTATCGTAGCGGCAACACTTCCATCAGTCCATACGATAGTTATGGATACCATATTGTCAGCATTAGTGCTCATTCGGGAGGGGCAGTCTGTGGCGGTGAGGGTGTTTTTGTTCACGTACGCAGATAGAGCAAGATGGCATCTTTTTGTCAATTCATCGGTTCACAGGGCGGATTCGCCAATATAGTGTCATATACTTTGTTGTAAAAATAAAATTCATTATACTTTTGTCTCATCAATAAAACATTAGAACTATGGCTGTACTTAAAGATGTGTTAGACGATTTGAACCGCTTTGCGGAGAAATGCCCAGAAAGAAGAATTGTGTGTCTTGACAATGACGATGCACCAGTTTTTATCAATTGTGTGGAATGCGACGATGAAGATGAGCCTTGGCGCTATACATTGGTCAGGGACGAGGATGAAGAGGGGGATATGACTGTTACTAGGTTGTTGGACTGCCTTAGCGAAAATTTACCCGACAATCCCGACCCTGAAGGCGAAGATACAGAGGTGCTTGTGCGTCTTGGTGAAGTTGACTACATGACTGACTTCTTTTCGGGGTACATATTCTTTGAATATACGGTCGGTGAAGAAAAGGTGATTGCCTTCCGTTGCGGCGACGAATACGACTTGGATTACGACTTTATGGATGATCTTAATTAGTGTAATGGAACCAATTATAAATAAATCTTAGAAAAAATGGATATGGATAACTCAAATGAAAAGAAAGAAGCTTATAAAGCAAATGTGGCTCGCAAGTTGGCAAGAATGCACGACATTATTATGGGTAATATCCCTTGGAATCAAGCAGGTACCCGTAAGGGAATCATTGTCACGGATGATGGCATACACTTGGACTCCAATTTTGCGAAAGAACATCTGAAATATGATGTATTGATGCTGAATGGAAAGGTCAACGAGATAACGATTGACAGTTCGTGGCCGCTCAACAACGAAATTGATGGTGATGAATATGCCTTGTGGAAGAGGCTTGTTGCCGAGGTTGGCAAGGTTAAGCAGGGTTTGCTGGTCATCAATATATGCGACATCAACATGTTTAAGCATTGCTGGGATTTGAAGCAGCTTGCAAAGCAGGAAAAACTCGACTTCCACGGATTTGTCTTGATTGTGATAAAGGATATGGACTGGGAAAAAGTTGTGAAGAAATTTATTGAAGATTTGGAGGACTTCAATAGCACAGAATTTAAACTGATGATGCAGGATTGGTATAGATTGATTTGAGACAAACAAGAACTTAATACTAGAATTATGTTTTCGACCATAATAACCATAGCGATAATCATTTTAGTGCTCTACTTTCTGTTTGGAGGTATTTTGATAGATGTGTTGAAAGGTTTTTTGGTCCTGCTAATTTTCCCAATCCAGTTTTTGGGGGCGTTTCTCGGATTTCTTCTGGAGGCGGGACTGTTTGTCGGCGGTCTGTGGCTGGTGGTTACGATATTCGGACTTTAATAAATAATAAAGAATTATGGAACCGCTTATGATACTTTTGGATGTGGATATGAATGCAATAGTCATTATCGCGCTGATAATATCCGTACTCGTCACTGTAATAATAACAGCAATTATAGTGATGAGAGCTCTAACGGAACGCAGAAAAGACAATGAGAAATTATTGGCTCTCGCTGAGGATATTCGAAAGGAAATTGAACCCAATATGAACGAACTCGGATATGGGTACATTGGCTCCTGGATTTCGATCGAACAGAAGATGCCAGAACTCGTATTCTGCAAGCTGTATGATGACCATGCTGTAAGTGTGAAATTCAGAATCTTCGATAGAAGTTCTTTCAGTGTCAGCGTCCATAACGTAACTGGTAATATTTGGGTTGAATCCAATTTCATGGTGAAGTCGGCGGATTTGAAGGAAGATGTAGAAAAAGCGGAGGAAAGTGTAACTCGTAGATTTTTAGAGACTTTGAAAGATCGTGTCTGAAGAATGCAGAGAGACTATTTTTTCTTTATGAATGAAAATAACGATATTGTTTTAAAAGAAATTTTGTACTATGACAACTAATCCATTGATAATTAAAGGTGACACCCTCATTCGCTGCGGTAAGAATGTCCCGATGCATGTAATAATTCCCGACGGGGTGAAATGTATAGAGAGCGAAGCTTTTTCCGATTGCGAAAGCATATCCAGTGTTGTGGTTCCCGACAGCGTGACTACAATCGGAGACTGGGCATTCAGTGGTTGCAAGAATCTCACAAGTGTCAGACTTCCTCAAAATGACTCTCTCGAGATAGGAGACTGTATTTTCCTCAACTGTGAGGAACTCGTAGAAATAGACATTCCCGACGGAATGAAGACGATACCCTACGGCATGTTCGATGGTTGCAGTAGGTTGCTTCGTGTAGGCGTTCCAGATAGCGTGACCGAAATAGAGGATTTTGCGTTCAAAGAATGTTTTAGGCTCATGGATATCCAGTTGCCACCAAATTTGAAGAAAATTGATAAAGAAGCCTTCTGTGAGTGTAAAAGTATTATACAAATGGATTTGCCCGAAGGTTTGCTCGAAATTGGCAAGGGTGCCTTTGAAGGCTGTACCGGACTTACAACGCTTACGCTTCCCAACAGTTTGACCAAAATTGAAGATGGAGCATTTGCACAGTGCCTAAATCTGAACAAACTTGTTGTCGCCGACGACCATCCTGCCTTCTGTTTCGAGAACGGGATGCTCTATACCAAGAATCATAGTAAGCTGAAAGCATGTCTTCTCCCTCCGGTGAAAAGTATATCCATTCCCGATGGCGTTGTTAGGATTGGCAACGGAGCATTCGAAAACCGCACCACGCTCACCGAAGTGCATATTCCCGAAAGCGTGAAAGAAATCGGCTTCGGTGCATTCTGTAGTTGTTATCGTCTGGCCGGCATCCATATTCCCAATGGTGTGACCAAGGTGGAGAGCAGAGCTTTCGACAGTTGCGAAAGCATGGCCAACATCGAACTCCCCAATAGCCTGACTACGATTGAAGAGGCGGCATTCATCGGTTGCGATTCTCTCAAAAGTATTCGTATTCCCAACAGCGTTACCAAAATAGAGAGCTGGTTCATAGCCCATTGCAAGCAACTCAGTGAAATCCATTTTGAACGTAAGGGACTGAAAAGTGTGAAATGGGCTGCTGAAATCCTTGAAGGTGTGGACAAGTTCCAGTGCACAATCTTTGTGCCCAATTGTACTAAAGAAATGTATGGGGTGCATCCTGCATTTGAAGGTTTCAGGATAATGGAAGAAAATTAAATGAGTAAACAGAGTAAACGAAAATTATGTATATTTGTAGTGTCGTTATCTCTAGATTCTGTTTAACGGACTTCGCAGAGTTTGGAGAACCGGTGTAAAATTGTTTAAAATAGAAGTCTTATGAAACTAAAAACCTCGCGATGTATAGGGAATCGCAAATTGAAATGGCTAATTTTGAAAGAAAGGTTGGTACCGTCGGGACACATGATCCCAGAATTTTCATCAAATTCCCAAACGAAATCATATCCAGCTGTTCATTGGGAAAAGGAGATTTTATTACACTAACCTTTTATGATCAAACAGGAAATTGTTTGTTTTCCGCTGAGGTGAAAATTTTGAGCCAAAACAGGGTTGTCTTGCCAAAGATTGTTCAAGAAAAATTTATAGAACGCTTTGGTTATGAAAAGATTTCTTTTGGGTTTGATGAAGAGACAAAAGGAAAGTGGACAGCTTGTGAATTGTGAATGGCAAAAGGAAATACGAGAAATTTATTGTAAACTAAAAATAATCCATTAAATAACAAAAACATGAGTATTATAAAATTAGACGGGAAAAGAAGTATTGATGATCGTTTTTCCTTTAAATATGAGGACTTGACCTATTATCAAATCAACAATTCAAACGAGTTATGTGTTCGCATTGACGGCACTGGATACATCGGAGATATACAAAAGGATATTTCTATCGCTCCTAGAGAAAGAGGAACCTATCACTTTCACGATGGAGACTATCGCGTTACAACAATGCTAATGAATATGAATTATAATGATTATCATAATATTGACCAAATTAAAGTGCCTTTATATATCGAACGGGTTTATTTTTCTGACATTTGTGTGAAATCCATTCATGAACGCTATGTCCCGGATCTTTTTTCCAATGACAATCATCCATTTTTTAAATGCGATGATTTTGAATTGTGGGGAATTGGTGTTTTTTCAAAGAATAAAACAGAATTATTCAAATATAGGATTAGTCATAATAAAGGACGGGATGTGGAACTACCTTACGGTCTTCAAACCATTCATAACTATGCGTTCATGTTTGCGGAAATCGGTACACTGCGCATCCCTGCTTCCGTCAGGGAAATTGGCAAAAAGGCATTTTTCAATGCAAAAATCAACAATATCGTTTTTGAAGGGAAATGGACTGCCGGTATTGACCCAGAAGCATTCACAGGTATGAAACACATAGGTGGCATTAGGATTAACGACAATGCCCAAAACATAAGTTCGTACAATAATCTTCTCGAAGCTGTGGATAACGACTACAAGAAACTCACCTTGGCCGCTCCCTGCATTTGCAAGGAGGACTCCCCTGTCATCGGATATATCCGGGCAACACAAGCCTATTATAGCGATGGCTACAGAACGAGAGCAAGATGGAACGACATTCTGCACAATGAAGGCATCATCGACATCAACACCCGCTACATCGTGTCGGTCAAGGAATATAAAATTCCCACCTATAATCCAGTAAAAGGGTCCCAAATCATGTTACATGGTGCTGACAATGATCACCAGCACTACTGCTACATTGTATATGAGCCTGTGGAAATGGTTCTTCAAAAAATCGACAACGCTGTCAAAAAACTCAATGCTATAGGCTGCACGGTTGACGAACTGATTGACCGAATACAAAACAAGATTAAATAATCAACTCAGATTTTTTTTGTTGTGCCCACAAATTGTTTGCTTTCAATGAAATGATAGAGGAAGAAAAGACTATGTTTTAATCCCTATGAAAATCTTATTCGATCCCAAGTACCCCCCACAGCACCAGCTGACTTCTGAGGAAAAATCTTTCCTGCAGAAGTTGGCTGGCTATAAATTGATGCTCGACAAGTCGCTGTGCTTCCAAATCAACGATCTGCAGCAGCACACAAGGTTAGTCCTTAGCGGCTACCTATTTCCGCGCCAAAAGTTTCCCAGCGCGGAAAAGAAAGAGAAAGAGATTGCCGAATTGGATGCTATAATTGCAGAACATAGTGACAAACTGGAGCGTGGCGAAATCCCGAAAGAAAATTTGCGCGACGAAAAGGCGCTGCTTAAATTGTGGAAAAAACAGCGTACCGAATTGAAGAAAGCTCTCGACAATCCTGCTGGAGATATGGAATCGGGTTCATATTTTGGCAGGTATTTAAACAAGGGCGATAAATCCATAGTGGTGCTCTTTGTTGATGCAATCGCAGCGGAAACCAAGAATCCTTATGATACGATGCTCTTGATGGGACAGACGCTGTTGCACGAATATTTCCATTCGTTCTACTTCCATGTGGGAGTAGGGAATCTCAACCCAATCCATTCCATGGAGGAGTCAATGGCGGAATACGGCAGTCTGGCGTTTTTGCATAGCGTGTCAATGTCGCGTTTGTCCATTGCAAAGCAAGCACACGATGCTATGATATATACTGTCGATTGCATCATGAAGAAACGTCGTAGCATAGGTTTTTCTGCCGCGTATGGATATGCTTTCCATCTGTTCAGTATTTTCTGTGAATTTTATCGGGAATACATAGCCAGATATGCGAATGTGTCCTGTTTGCTGGATGAACATTCAAAAGAAGCCTTAGAGTATAAGTATATGCAGTATCCGACATACCCAAAATCTTCTTATATAGAGGATTGCGTTATAACCGAATGGTTTCATAATTTATTGGACAAAGGGGAAGCGGTTTTAACCCAGCCAACAAGTAATAATACAGAATGATATATGGAAAACATAAAGAAGTTCGAAGAGTTCATAGACGATGTGAACGAAAAGTCGTCTTCTGTCACTGAAGAAAACGATATGCTATTTGAAATGGCTCTTGTCGGATATTTTAATGCTCTCAAAAGCAACTGCGAACCAGAATCGTCAAGATTTAAGGTGTTTGTAAATGGTGGGGGAGATGTTCCTCACATGCATATATGGGATGAT
>JAEEGL012652262.1_pt1 | contig 16732 bp, 11 predicted proteins | sample 9134231 | NCBI WGS metagenome assembly JAEEGL01 (sample SAMN16246548, study PRJNA631951) | gut metagenome | biome: gut microbiome; feature: rumen; material: fiber-attached | host: Bos | place: Iran: Karaj | collected 2018-10 | reverse complement strand
CCATGAACATCATGGAAAGCGAAAAGTCTTACACCGTGGAACTGGCAGCCCCGGGCATGACGAAGGAAGATTTCAACATCTGTCTGGACGAGGACAACAACCTGGTCATCACTATGGAGAAAAAACAAGAAACGCCGGAAAAGGACAAAGCCGGGGAGAAGAAGGACGACGTGCGCTATTGGCGTCACGAATTCTGCTACTCGAAGTTCCAACAGGCCATCAGCCTGCCCGAGAACGTGCGCAAGGACCAGATTGGCGCCCAAATGGCCAACGGTGTGCTCACCGTCACCCTGCCGAAAGTGACGGAAGAGGAGAAGGCAAAACTCAGACAAATGATTACCATCGAATAACGAGTCTTTTCACACATCAGGCAAAACAAAGCCGCCCCTTGACGGGGCGGCTTTCATTGTATTGCGGCCGGCCGGACCACCGGAAACGGCGGCCGGCAGTGACGAAAACGCATTTGGACGCGCCTAAATCCGATTTAGAGACGACGAAAACGGAGTTAGCCTACCAAACACGCCACATTTGCCGCCACAACCGCTGGGTACAAGCCAAAAAGGCTTGTTTATGCAAGTTTTTTTCTGAAAAGACAGAAGAGTAAGAAAATTTCGCTACTTTTGTATGGAATTACCGGCCCATAAGCCGGTCGGTTTGGTGTGGACCACACCCTACAGCGCTAAAGAATGACCTTTCAGTTTCAAGACCGCAAGAACTTATCGGGCGTCTTCTTGTTTTTACAGCGAGAAGACGTGCGCTACGTGCTGCGCCACTGGTACTGGCTGGCGCTGGGCTTGGCTGTGGCCCTGTTTGTGGTGTGGTTCAGCTTCAAGGTGAAGCAGCCCGAATACCAGCAGTCGGCCACCCTGCTATCGCGGGTGGACGCCTCTACCGGCATCACCATCACGGGCTCTGCCGGCAGCGACGCCCTCGATGCCTTGCAGAACTATAACGCCGAGAAGGGAAACGGCAACCTGCTCGACAACCAGATGATCATTCAGTCGAGAAGACTCATTTCGCGCGTGGTGGACAGCCTGGACCTGAGAACAGCCTACCGCATACGGCGGGGACTGCAGCCGCAGACGTTGTGGGAGCACCGCCCCTTCACCGTGAAGATTCGCGACGGACTGGACCTGCCCCTTACCTTCGATGCCGAACTGACAAAAAACGGGAAGGTAGAAATCTACAATTTCGAGATTGACGGCAAGCCGGAAGACGTGCAGCCGCTGGTGGATATGGACAAGCCCTTTTTCACGCCTTACGGTGAAATCACCATCGCCCATGCCGACTACGACCAGTATTTCGTGGGGCAGCGCATCCATGTGGAACGCATGACGAGGGAACAGGCTGTGATGCACTTTTTCCGCCACACCACGGCCAAGATACAGGATGACAAGGCCGACCTGCTACAGGTGACCGTGACCGACGACAATCCCTACCGCGCCGCAGCCATCCGCGATGTGCTGATACACGTGTTCCGCGCCGATGTGCTCGAATACAAAAACATTCAGGCCAACCAGATGTCGCGTTTCGTCAACGAGCGTCTCGACACGTTGGGAGCCAAGTTGAGGTTCATACAACTGGCCATGGCCGAGTTCCGCAAGAACAACCAGGTCATGGCCTACGAGGAAAACATGCGCCACTACCTGAGCCAAAGCACAGCGGCCGAGCAGCAACGCCACGAACTGGAAACGAAGTTGGCCATCGTGAACAATCTGAAGGCCTATCTCACCAACCATTCGGAAAACCCCAATGCCCTTCTGCCCATGCACGACGGCATGGACCAGAACATGATGCTCTCCATCAACGCCTACAACACACTGATGACAGAGTATCTGCGGCTCTATACGCCCGAAGCCGGCGCCTCGTCCATACTCCAGACCATGGAGAAAGGCCTCAGCTCACGGCGCAAGACCATCGAAATGTCAGTGAACAATCTGGTGGCCTCGCTTCAGACCCAGATAGCTTCGGTCAAGCACGAATACGAACGCCTGCGCCAACTCATGGAGGTGAGACCCGAAGGCACCGCACGCTACGTGGACCTGCAACGTCAGCAGCGCGTATTGGACGACCTGTACATGTATCAGCTCAATGTGCGTGAAGAAGTGAACATGCAATTGGCCATCAGCGTGCAAAACATGCGTGTGGTCGAAACCACCCAGCCCCAGAACAGCGCGCCCATCGGCCCCAAGAAACGTTGGTACACACTCGCCCTGTTGCTCGGACTGGGCATCCCCGCCCTGATACTCAAATTCCTGTCGCGTGCCGACTGGGTGCTCCACAACCGCGAAGAGGTGGAACGCTACTCGCGCCTGCCCATTCTTGGCGAAATTCCCCAACGCAGCGAAACACGCCAGGAGCTCATCATCAGTTCCTCAGGTGCCGACAACGTGATGCTCGAGGCGTTCCGCATGCTGCGACAGAACCTGGAGTTCGTGCGCGGTCACGGCCACGTGATGCTCATCACGTCTTCGACGCCCGGCCAGGGCAAGTCGTTCGTCTCGCGTAACCTTGCTGCCACTTGCGCCCTCACCGGAAAACGCGTGCTGCTCATCGACGCCGACATACGTAAACTCACACAGAGCCACCTCGCCATAGGCACGAAAGAGAGTACCGGCCTGACCAATTACCTGCAGGGCGGCATCGGGCCGGACGAAATCATCATGAAAGACGGCCTGACCAACGGTGTGGACTTCATTCCCGGAGGCAGCGTGCCGCCCAACCCCGCCGAACTGCTCATGCGACCCACACTGAAAGCGTTGCTCGCCTACGTAAGGCCACGCTACGACTACATCTTCATTGACACCACCCCCGCCTTTGCCGTGGCCGATGCTCAGACGCTGGCGCACCAGAGCGACCTCACGCTCTACGTTGTCCGCATCGGCGTGGAAAACCGTATGCTGCTGCCCAATCTTGACCGCATAGCCCAAGAAGGCAAGTTCCCACGTATGAACTACGTCATCAATGGTGTGAAGGCCGACTATACGGACTACGAAAACAGCGGAAACCAGAACCTGAGCCAATCGGCACTATTGCAGAAACTGCGCCAATGGCTCCAAAAGAGTAAAGAGTAGAGAGTAAAGTCAGTGACATGTCATACATATCAAAGGCGGCGCCTCGAATTTTTGAGGCGCCGCCTTTGACGTTTCAAGTCCCACTTCGGTTTCCCTAAACAATCCGTTTCCTCATAAACCCTACAAAAAGGAATAGCTGAGCTGCATAGTAGGGAATCATGATGAGCAGCCATGCCTGACGGACGGGGCTGACAAACTTGTTCCAGGCCAAAACGAAGTCGGAAAACACAAAGAGCAGCGCCCCAAGCGTGAGCCAGACGTTACCCTGAACTGCTGCCGTCCAAAGCATCGTCAGGATGAGCACCACATAGACGCCCACGCCCCAGACCAGACCGGAGGATACTTCGGGAACGACAAAGACGAAGGCTACGGTACAAAGCAAACTACAGAGCACACTGACTCCCACAAGACGCCCGCTCGACACCCTTGCTTGCTTTTTCAGCAACTCGCAGGCGAAACAAACGACAAAGGCCACATGAGCCACGGCGAAAGCCCCCATCTGGAATATAAAATTGTGACAGGAGCCAGCCAAATCGCCCAGAGCAGACAGCAGGAACGCCAAGGCCAACAACGGCTGTCGCAACCACAGCGACCCCACAGCCAAGACAGCCACTGGAAAAGCGATCTTGTGAGGTACCCCCACAGGGGCAAAGTAAAAAGCCACCAGGCCGAGAAAGACCACGACAGTGACTTTCATTAGAGTTATTTTCCGCAGGTTCATGCCTCTATTGTTTTCATCATACGCCGCCACTTCAGATAACCCAGCACGGCAATAACGGTGTAGAGACCGTAAAGCAACGCCTTGAAGGGCACGCCCTTGGTTACATAGAGATAGGTGCTCACCACGTCAACGACGGCCCAAGCCCACCATTGCTCCACATACTTTCGCGAAAGCATCCACAGTGCCACGATGCTCAGAGCATTGGTAAAGGCATCGGTGAGGGGGATAGTGGAATTGGTGAAGTGCGACAACACGTAATAGGTTATACCCCATACAGCGAAGAAGACGCACAATGTAGCCGGCAACTGCCGCAGGGGGAAATGGGAGATGACAACATCACGCCGCTCACCGCCGGCACTCCGCCGGCCAAATTTCCATATCAGGTAGCCGTAGAGGGCTGCCAGCGTATAGTACACGGCCATACCCGCATCGCCGTAGAGCCCGTGCGACCAGTAGAGCCACACGTCAAGCGCCGGCATCACGATGCCCACAATCCACAGGGCTATGTGGGCGCGGTATTCCAGCACCAGGTAGAGCAGGCCAAGCAGCGTGGTAAACAGGTCAAGCCCGTGGGCAGAAAGAAATTCCAACATTATCGGCTGCCGTTTAGAAACTGATACTCATGTGCACCAGGAAGTGGGCGGGAGCTTGGGCCGAATAGACCGAATAACTGCTCCACCAACTGTCCTGATAACCTTTCATACCTCCCTTGCCATCGCTCTTGAGAGCCGTATAGGCTGCACCGAAACTCTCATACTTTTCGCCGAACAGATTGTAAACCGAAACGCCCAGAGTGAGTTCTTTGGCAAAGCGCAACTTCTCGAACTTGTAGGAAAAATCCAGATTGCTCACGCAGAAAGCATCGAGCATGAGACTTACGTCTTCGCCAAATGCCTCGTAAGAACGCAGGCCGGTCGTAGTCATGTATTGGTGACCCACATACTGTGTGTGGAGCGAAGCGGTGAAGCCCTTCCAGTTGGCCTTGAAAATATTGTTGACCATGATGCTCGGGGAGAACGTCAACGGAGCGCTCTTCACGGTGTAGTATTCTTCCGTGTCGTCGAGCCAGAATTTCAGATTCTTCGAGCGGTTGTGGCTCCAGGTCAAGTTGGCATCCCACTCAAACACGTTCACCGGTTTCCATGCGGCAGCCACTTCTACACCGCGGCGATAACTGTCGCCCACGTTGCGGGCCACCATCTCGCCGATGGCATTCTGTTCACCTGTCAGCACAAACTGGTCCTTGTAGTCCATATAATAGAGGTTAGCCTCGGCGGCAAAGGTCGGTGAAGCGTAGCGGTAGCCCAGTTCGTAGTCGGTCAGATGCTCGGCTTTGGGGCGGTTCACAGGGTTGTCCTCGTAATCATTACGGGTGGGTTCTTTGCCCGCCAGGGCCACCGAGGCATAGACCGTGTGGTTGGGATTGATAACCCAGTTGAGTCCGACTTTGGGATTGAAGAAGTGGAAGTGTGTGGACAGGTCGTAAACCTGCTGTTCCATCTTATTGTACTGGTCATTGGGACCTCGCATCTTGTAGTCCACGTAGCGGTACTGCAGGTCGGCGAAACCACTCAGGCCGCGCCAGATATCGTAGATGGTCTTGCCATAGATATTGAAGTCTTGCTTCTTCGCATTGTTATCGTAATAGGTATGGTCGGGGTTTATCTTCCCCACAGGTTGGCGCACCCAGATGACTTTGCCGATGTGGTCGCCGTCGTAGAGGTTCCAGCCGCCGCCAAGGGTTGACTGCAGGCGATTGCCCTTGTAGTTCAAGGAGAATACGGTGCCGTAGAAATCGTTGGCCAGTTTTTTCTGCCGCACCAGGTCACTCGTATCGCTTTTCAGGGGCGAGAGAATATATTTGAAGAGGGCCTGGTCTTTTTTATACTGCTCATAGTAGCCGTCGCCGCGAGTATAATGGAGCGCCACATTCAGGTCAAACTGGCCAGTGAGGCGCTGGTTCCAAAGCAGTTGATAGTGCTGCTGGTGGTAATTGTCCGTCTGGTTGCGGTAGTAGGCCGTGTTTCCCTGGTCGTCCTTATATTTGCCGCAGGGATTGTAGGTGCGGCCCTTTTCAGCCATGTCGGCCTTCGTGGCATAGTCCCAGGCGTGATAAGTTTCCTCCGTACCGTTGAAGGTAATGAACTTCACCACCGTGCCGTCGCCGAAATAGCCGCCCTGCAGGAAGTAGGAATTGAGTTTTGCGCTGGCACGGTCGATATAGCCGTCGCTGCCAATGTTCGACAGCCGTCCGCTGAGCCCCCAGTGGTTCTTCAGCAGACCGGTGCCGAAGCTGAGACTCTCCTTGTGTGTGCCGTAGCTGCCGCCAGAGGCGTCCAACTGCAGGTAGGGCTTACTGCTGATGGGCTGCGCCTCCATATTCACCGTGGCACCGAAGGCACCCGCTCCGTTGGTCGATGTGCCCACCCCGCGCTGCAACTGGATGCTGCCCAGGCTCGAGGCCAGGTCGGGCATGTTCACCCAAAACACATTGTTCGATTCCGAATCGTTAATAGGAATGCCGCCCATGGTCACATTCACGCGTGTGGCATCGGTGCCGCGCACCCTCAGCCCGCTGTAGCCTATACCCGTGCCGGCATCGCTCGAAGCCAGCACCGACGGCTGTGCCGACAACAGCGCAGGAATGTCCTTGCCAAAATTCACGGCAGCCAAGTCGGCCCGCGTCATCGTGGTAAACGCCATCGGCATTTTTTTGGTAGCGCGTGTCGAACTGACTTGCGCTGCCTGCAGCCGTTTCATACTCGTAGTGTCGACGCGGGCAGGGTCTGCCGCATGCGTCAGGGCAGTTGCCGCAAAGCAACTGCACAGAAAAATCCATCTTTTCATGTGTACATTAACTTATAAAAATTTTTTTCTACGCCGGCATTACCCGGTTCAGATCCAAGGGTCTCATCTCAGCCCGCCCAAGAGGAGCGGACACCCCTAAATTTTCACCATGCAAAGTTACGACATTTCTGACACATAAAAAAACATTTTGCCAAAAGAAACTATCATGACTACAGCAACTATATTGGAAGCGCCCAGACGGCTGAAACAGCTGATATCGGACATTATTCTTTTTTAAGGGTTCATTCTTCGTCGCTCATAGGCCATTATTCAGAGAATTAGTGTATCTTTGCAGATTGGAATGGCCGAAAAAAAGGAAAAAACCGGTGCCGAGCCACCGAAGGACCAGTTGCTGGAGGATGTGTACCGCATCTTCGAGAGCTACCTGCGCATGTGCAAGATGCGGCGCACTCCGGAGCGCTATGCCGTTATCGACGCCGTCCACCAGACCGACGGCATCTTTACCGTCGATCAGATATACAACCACATCGTGGGCAAAATGAACTTCCACCTGAGCCTGGCCACGACGTATAACACATTGGACCTGCTGGAGAAGTCGCACCTCATCTTGCGCCACCAGGCCAACTGGAAGGGCGACCCGCGGCTGGTGCACTACGAGAAGTGCTTTGTGCAGGACGTGCACCACAACTTCGTGTGCAAAGAGTGCGGCAACACGTTCCGCTTTGCCGACAAGTCGCTCATGGGCGCCATCAACCGCATCAAGCGGGCTGGCTTCAGGCCGGAGAGCTACACGCTGTTCGTTTACGGCACGTGCTCCCGCTGCCACAACCGCCAGGTAAAGGCCAAGAAACAAGAGTCAAAAACAAACAAAAGAAACATAGAAAAATGAAACCAGGAAAAGTGGATGCCCTGCTGGGCATCGTCTTCGGTGACGAAGGCAAGGGAAAGGTAGTCGACTACTTCACGCCGCAATACGACGTGGTGGCCCGCTTCGCAGGCGGCCCCAACGCCGGACACACCATCATCTTCGACGGCAAGAAATTTGTGTTGCGCTCCATCCCCTCGGGCATTTTCGACGAAGGCAAGATAAACATCATTGGCAACGGCTGCGTGCTGGCCCCCGACCTGTTCATGGCCGAAGCCAAGGAACTGGAAGCCGCCGGCTACGACCTGAAGAGCCGCCTGCACATCAGTCTCAGGACGCAGCTCATCCTGCCCACCCACCGCCTGCTGGACAAGGCCTACGAGACCCTGAAAGGCAAAAATGCCATCGGCACCACGGGCAAGGGCATCGGCCCCACCTACAGCGACAAGGCTGCCCGGGTGGGACTGCGCGTGGGCGACATCCTCGACCGCTTCGATGAAAAATATGCCGCCCTTAAAGCCCGCCACGAGCGCATACTGCACAGCCTGGACTTCACAGACTACGACCTCAGCGCCGACGAGGCCCGCTGGATGGAAGGCGTGGAATACATGAAACAGTTCCAACTGGTATGCTGCGAAACCGAACTGGCCCGCTATCTGGATGAAGGCAAGTCGGTGCTGGCCGAAGGCGCCCAGGGCACCATGCTCGACCTGGACCACGGCACGTATCCCTTCGTCAGCTCGTCAAACACCACGTGCGGCGGCGTATGCACCGGCCTCGGTGTGGCCCCCTCACGCATCGGCGACGTGTTCGGCATCTTCAAAGCCTACAGCACCCGCGTCGGCGCCGGACCATTCCCTGTGGAACTCTTTGACGAAACGGGCGACCGCATCCGCGAGATAGGCCACGAATACGGTGCCGTGACCGGACGCAACCGCCGCTGCGGCTGGCTCGACCTGGTGGCACTGAAATATGCCGTCACCGTGAACGGTGTGACCCAACTCATCATGATGAAGAGCGACGTGCTCGACGAGTTCAGCACCATCAAGGTGTGCACCGCCTACCGCCAAAACGGCAGGGTGACCACAGAACTGCCCTACGACACGGCCGACTGCGAACCGGTGTACGAGGAACTGCCCGGCTGGCAACAGGACCTGACGCAGATGAAGTCGGAGAGCGAGTTTCCACAAGCCCTGAAGGATTACATCCGTTTCATTGAAGACTACATCAAAGTGCCCATCACCATCGTCAGCGTGGGCCCGGACCGTCAAGCCACCATCGTGAGATAAGACAACTCAGACAACACCATGCAACAAACGTCCCGCTTACGACAGCAAGCGGGGCGCATTGTTTCTATATAAACTTTAAGCTATGGTCTGTCTCAGGGCTCACATCCTGTGCTCAGGGCGCAGCAGGTCATTGACGGTCTTAACCGGAGTGAAGGTGGACGACTCGACGTCAACAAACACCGTATTCCAATCGCTCATGGCGCCGTTCCACAGTCCGGGATGCTCCAGCGCCTTCAGTTCGCGGCCGTCTTTCGACTTTTCGGAAATAAAGCCCGTCTGCTTGTCCACGAAGCGGCGGAGGTCGAAACGTTCACCCTTGTAATTCTTCAGTCCGCAGACCAGGTCAACGGGGTTGAAATAGGTACTGGCAAGGAACATCTTGTCCACATTCACATCGTCGTGGTCAATCTGCGAACTCTCCAGAATTTGCAGCTGCACGCTGCCGTCCTCACTATAGACCTCGTAGGGCCCGCCACCTGGTTCACCCTCGTTGCGCACCATGGCACAGACACGGATGGGACGGTCAAACTTGCGGCGGAGGAAGTCACACAGTTCGGCATCATCGAGCGTAGTGGCATTTCCCGGCAGGAAGCAATTGATGGTACCGGCCAGGAAATCGTACATCTCGTCCAACTCGGCCCGGCTGCAACCGCCCTTTTCCAGACGGCGCAGATAGGCAAACACCTGCGACTGGATGCTTACCAGCAGACCGGCCAGCATTTTCTTTTCAGCCACGACCGGACTGTTGGGAACGCAATGGACCACATTGTCGATATTCTTGATGAACACCACATCGGCATCCATATCATTGAGATTTTCGATAAGTGAGCCGTGACCTCCGGGACGGAACAGCAGCCGGCCGTCGGCGGTGCGGAAAAGCTCGTTATCGGGCGTCACAGCCACCGTGTCGGTCGATGGTTTCTGCTCCGTCAGCGCCACATGGTACGTTACGCCATAACGCTCTTCGAAGACAGGCACTTTCTCGTCAAGCAAGGCCTGAAACTGTGCCTTGTGTTCAGGCGACACGGTAAAAGTGATGTATGCCTGGCCCTGGGCATCGACGGCATAGAGAGCAGCCTCCGCCAAATGCTCTTCCACCGGCGTGAAGATGCCCCCACGGACGCGGTGGAAATGAAGCAGCCCTTTGGGCAATTCGCCATAACCCATTCCTTCAGCCGTCAGCAGGGCACGCACGACATCCTTGTAGCGGCCGCTGATGATGAGGCGGGTCGTATCATTCTTGTAAAGTTTGCGGCACTGCTTGTCCAACTGCTTGCTGAAAGCGAACGACCGGATGTTATTGAAGAAATTCATCACCGGCAGCGTCTGGGGAATCTCGCTTTCACCGTTCAAAAAAGCATACAGGTCCTTGAACATACGGCTGGCGGCACCCGAGGCTGGCACAAATTTGGCTACCCGGTGGTTTTTACGATATTCCTCCCACGCGGCCACCGCCTCGGTCTCCTGCTCGTCAGAAACATACTGAATGCCGTTGTACAGGGAAGCCGCGCTTTGGATATGAAGAAAAGGAAAACCTTTGCGGAAACAGTCCAACTGTTCTTGCAGTTGCTTTTCGCTCAAGCCTTTTTCTTCCAATTGTTTTAAGTCTTCTGATTGAATCATGGTAACTATTTAATAAACCCATCACGCTTTCTTGCAATGGGAACGCAAATTTACGAATAAAGGGCATTAAAGCAAGCAAAAAAACAAAGAATTATTCTAAAAAATGAATAATTGAACACATTTTCAGGCAAAGAGAGCATCTTTTTCTTACTTTTTCCCTAAAACATTAAATAAAAGCCACCATTTTTAGTTACTTTTGTATGTGAATTAGCGACCCCATTATGTCAACACGTATCATACAACTCACAAACGGCCGCATCCTGACCCCCGGCGGTTGGGTCAAGGGAGGCTCTGTCATAATCGAAGGCAACCGCATCTCAGAAGTCAGTTCCGGCGAAAGCCCCGTTGAAGGCGCCACCCTCATCGATGCCGGCGGCGGCAACATTGTGCCCGGCGGCATCGACCTGCACATCCACGGCGGTGGCGGACGCGACTATATGGAAGGCACCGAAGACGCCTTCCGCGAAGCCGTGAAGTCACACATGCTCCACGGCACCACGGCCATCTACCCCACCCTCTCCTCGTCGAGCGTACCCATGATTGAGGCCGCCATCGAGACCACAGAGAAACTCATGGCCGAGCCCGACAGCCCCATCCTTGGACTGCATCTTGAAGGCCCCTACTTCAATCCCGAGATGGCCGGCGGCCAGTTGCCCGAATACATCACGCCGCCCATCAAGAACGACTACGAGCGCATCATCAAGAGCACCAACGTCCTCAAGCGTTGGGACGAGGCCCCCGAGCTGCCCGGCACCGAAGCCTTCGGGCGCTTCTGCACCGAGCACGGCGTCATGGCGGCCATCGCCCACACCAAGGCCGAATACCGCGACGTCAAGAAGGCCTGGGACAACGGGTTCCGCCATGCCACCCACTTCTACAACGCCATGACCGGTTTCCACAAGGTGCGCGAATACAAGCACGAGGGCACCGTGGAGAGCGTTTACGCCATTCCCGAGATGACCGTTGAGATGATAGCCGACGGCATCCACGTGCCGCCCACCATCCTCAAGATGATCTACATTGTCAAAGGCATCGAGCGCACCGCCCTCATCACCGACGCCCTGGCCGTAAGCGCTTCGACGAGCAACAAAGCCTTCGACCCCCGCGTCATCATCGAAGACGGCGTCTGCAAGCTCGCCGACCACTCCGCCCTCGCCGGCAGCATCGCCACCATGGACCGCCTCATCAACACCATGGTCCTCAAGGTGGGCATCCCTCTCGAAGACGCCATCCGCATGTCGTCCGAAACGCCCGCCACCATCATGGGCGAGCAGCACCGCAAGGGCACCATCCGAAAAGGCATGGACGCCGACATCGTCGTTTACGACCAGAACATCAAGCTAAAGTTCGTCATGCAGATGGGCCACATCGTCCGCAACGACTTCGAAGCCTAACCGCCCGCCGTCATGCGCCGACTGCTCCTTCTGCTGGTCATCCTGCTGGCCGCCGCCCGGCTCACCGCCCAGACCTCGCGTCTGCCGCGGCGCATCTATGTCGAAAACACCGAAAAGAGCTCACACGTTCAAGGCATAGCCATCGACACCCTGCGAGGCTGTGCCTATTTTTCGTTCACCACCAGCCTCATCAAGACCGACCTCCAGGGCCGTGTCCTCGGCAGCGTCACCGGCCTCACCTGCCACCTCGGCTGCCTCGACCTTGACGAACAGACCGGCCGGGTCTATGCCTCCGTCGAGTACAAAAACGACGAAATCGGCCGCGGCATCATGCGCATCATGGGCAAGCAGCTCGGCCAGCGCGACAACACCTTTTATATAGGCATCTTCGACGGCGACAAAATCAACCGCGTGGGCATCGACGCCCAATCCGGCGGCGTCATGCGCACCGTCTTCCTGCCCCAGGTCGCCCGCTTCTACGAAGACACCGTCGTCAACCAAGGCCGCCGCGTGGCCCACCGCTACGGCTGCAGCGGCATCGACGCCATCGCCCTCGGGCCGCAGATGGGCAGCGCCGACGGCCCCGCCCGGCTCTACATCGACGTGGCCGTCTATGGCGACACCACGCGCACCGACAACGACTACCAGATGCTCCTCGAATACGATCTGAAAACCCTCGACCGCTACGCCCGTCCCCTCGACCAGAGCCGGCCCCACCGCGTCGGCCCCAAGCGCGCCCGCCGCCAGCTCTTCGTATTCACCGGCAACACCAGCTACGGCGTTCAGAACCTCGAATACGACCCCACCCACCGCTGGTGGTGGATGGCCGTCTATCGTGGCAGCAAGTCCCGTTACCCCAACTATCCCCTCTTCACCGTCGACGGCACCGTCAAGCCCCGCAAACAGCGTCTGCAAGGCTTCGACCGTAAGGAAAAAGGCCTCGTCCTCACGCTCGCCGCCGCCGGTGCCCGCCATCCCGCCACCGGCCTGCGCGGCTGGCGGCAAAAGGCAGGGCAGACGGGCATGCACGCTTTGGGCAACAACCTTTTCTATCTCGCCCAAGGCGACCGCACCCCCGAAGGCATCCAGACCTGCGAGGTGCGTCTCTACCGCTTCACAGGCCGGCCCCGCGAGCCCTTCGTGCCCGTGGAGTGACCGTCGCGAAAAGACACTTTATACCAGTTGCAGCAAATTCATCATCGCGATGAGGCTGCGCATATTGTCCACCTTGTAAATACGCATCAGGCGTCTTATACGCTCATTGATGGTGCTGACGGAGCGCAGCATGTTTCCCGCAATCGATTTTGCCGACTCGCCCGTGCTGCTTCGCAACACAATCTCCTGCTCCTCCAGCGTCAAAGGCGTTATGGAAAACTCGTTCCATTCGTCTGTATCCTCCTGATAAAGCAAACCCTTGTGCTGCGCACGATTATAGAAAAAGCAATGGTCTTGAGTGGATTGTATGACAGACGTCTGTATTGACAGTATTATCATGGCCACCTTTCCCTTTCGTGTATAGAGCAACGGCATTACCTTTACAACATAAGAGATATTCACCTCACTCACCTTGCCATGGAACAAATGGATGAAAGAAGCGAATTCTCGCTCATTTTCCGGGAGAGCAGAAAACATATCCAACACCTTGTCCCATAAACGGTAAAAAAATTTCATGTGAGGCTGCCCGAGATCCTCTTTGTGATAAATATAATGAAAGGCCTCATCCGGCTGCTGGATAAACGCCTTATCTTTGTCACGATAAAAAGAGAGGCCACGTGAGATATAGTCAAATACCATAATACGCGTATTCTCTATGTTTTTCATCCGGGCCAGTACCTTATACGAATGACAGATGTCTTGGTAGGCATCCAAGTCCACATCTTCGAAGGGAATCTTATATGGAATATATTCTGAATACTTCATACCTTCTCGTATAATGAGTTAGGGTTTCATTTTTCTCATTGCAAAGTTACAACATCATCGGCCCTTTTGCAAGAAAAAAGCCTAAAAAAGGGAACTGCCGGCCGAATGTCTTGCCATTCAGCCGGCCTGCTTCCCATAGTGAACTTTACTTTCGTGTTTTCTTTCCCTTCTGGATGTAGATTTCACCTTGCTTGGGATTCTCTACGCGGCGGCCCTGAAGGTCGTACGTCGGCGCATCGGAATCATTGCTTATGACTTGTAAACTATGAATGCCTTCGGGCGCTATCTTTTCCATTTGCCAATCTTTGCTGTAGATGAGTTCGTCGTTCTCCCATACTTCTATAAGTGTTGATGAACCTATTTCAAAATCAAATGGATGATGTTTCTCAATAGCTCCTATACCATCGATAACAACGAAGTGAAACATTTCACTACCGTTAACCGTCGGACTGATGCCGTTCCAATATTCATATAGAAATCGTGAAACGTCTGATGCTGGATTGGGCTGTCCGTTTGCTTTGAATTGGCAGGTTCCTTGTAAACGGTACGCCATATGACCGCTTGGGGAATAGGAATAGTAGGAATCGGTTATGAGCATATGCTTGAAGGCTTCTGTCCAGTCCTTGTAATACTCGGGGGCAGAAGAAAACTTATACAACTGTTTCTCTCCCGTGTATTCATGATTCTTCTTATTATTGTCCGTGAAATCTTCCCTCTTTTGATATACCGTTCCGTCGGCATCTTCACGAATGGCAGAATAGTACTCCGTCGTATCACGGCCGGACTCCATCGTACATTTCTGGTAAAGTTTCTTGTATGCTTTCCCGTCTATGACGGTATCTCCTTTAATGAAATACGTCATGGGACTGGTGCAATACTTCTTTCCTAAGTAATAATGAAAATACCCCATGCCACTTTCATTATACTCTACAATCCATCGCTTACCCTCCACTACAAACGGGCGGTGCTGGGCATGCAGTACTAACGTAAACAAGCATGCCAAAACAAATAAAAATGGTACTTTTTTCATGTTCATAACGTTTTACGGGTTGTTATTTGTTTCATTTGGTTGGACAATGTCAATTTCAAAGGTAGAACCAAGCGGATTGGTAAATCCGTTCTTGATATACACCCCTTTCTGTGCCTTCAAAGTTACAGTTTTTCCCGAACCTACACTCACATTGCCAACCGGTTTTTTATCGGTTACATTCCTACCTACGTAAATATATTGGTATTCACCATCAACATTGTCTGTTTCTGTCAACGTCTTGTTTTGTATAAATTTTGAACTATAGTATCTTGTTATTTGTGGGATATAATTTTGTCTTAATAGAACAACGTCAAAACTATCTATTCCAGCAATATTTTCAATTACAGGGGTTACACTTCTGTACCATTCTTCATCATTTGCTCCATAATAGAGATGTAATAATACATCGTAGGCTGAACTATCATTCGAAATGACAAAAAGAGTATCTCCGTTAAACACACTATTTATATTATCAAAAGTTTTAGGAGTTTCAGTATATAATGGCATCTCGGGATCGCCCAAAGTATTAACTGAACACATAATAGCACGATCGTAAGGATGTTCTTTAATCAATGAGCTTTTGGCATAATAGGCAACTTTCCCTAAGTTCTTTATAGGAATTGTATCATTCATTTCGGAACTATACAGAGCCCTCATTAAACGATGGTTTACTTTATATGACATATGTATATAATCACCATGTGAAAACAAGTATGAATTTCCCCAACCTTGACGGGTATTTCCAATGTAGCCTACAATACCACTGTTAGGGTTTCTCATCAGAATTTCACTTAATGACGGTATTTCGGATCCTATACCGTTATCAGGATTATAGCTGTCAAAACCGTTTGTGTCACATGATGTAGAAACAATAATTTTAGGAAAAATGGAGTTAGCAGATTGAGCTTGGGAGTATGTATAAATATACTGTGTTTCATATGAATCATCTAAATTATATCCCCAGTTTGTGTGGTCTCCATGTGACATTTCATTGACTATAGCATAATCCCCTTGAATTGATTGCGACACTCTAACTGAATCAACGAATGTCATTCTATTATGGTATTGACTCATGTAGTATGCATCCGTGTATATATTAGAATCTGTACTATATAAATAGTCCACATCTGATTGTCGGCTTGATTCAATGGCATCTGCTATTATTGCTTTTCCTATAACCTCATCATCTCGCGGTATGCTATATGAATAGCCCGTCAATATTGTTTCTCCTAGAAACAACATTTTATCACCCCAATTTAATGGAGGATTTATCTCATATTGAATTACTTTATTAATAAAAACTGATACCTGCTCTGGAGTTCGCACGGATGCACGGGAAACATATAAATCATTTTTATCACTAAAGGACATTTTCCATGACAGAAGATTTCCATCTTCACCTCTCCATGTCCATGTAGAATCATCACTGACACACGCATAATACATATCACTGGGTATTGTATTAAAGAGAAAACTTTCTTTGAGATCACAATAAGCAATAGGAACAATATCTGCATCTCCACCTAGTAATACATATAAATCTTTTTCATTTACATTAGGAGTGTTTTCAAACTCTTGCTTCAGATAGTGTTTAATTTTAAGTACACCGGTATCTGCAATAAGAGAAGGCATGGTGTCTATTTCTTCAACTGTTATAATAGTTGTTTCAAGGCCTTTTTGTTCTTTCCATTTTAATAAAGGTAAAAAAGATTCTTTTAACTCATTATTTGTGATGACTATATAACGATCTCTATACAATATATCTACTTCACCTGGAGATAGTACTTGTGAAGCCGAAGGATAAACTTCATAGCTATCTAGCGCTTCTTTGTTCCAAATCTTGCTTTCAACATAACTGCGCTCACGGGCACCGCGTGTAGAGGTTCTCAATGGTATCTCATCGGCGTCATTCAATTGAATGGTTATATCAAAGCGGAAGAAAAACAAGATCTTTCGAGCCGAATAATATCTGCAAGGCTTGACCTTGAGAGTTACCGTCCGATATCCT
>JAEEGL015093943.1_pt1 | contig 16734 bp, 10 predicted proteins | sample 9134231 | NCBI WGS metagenome assembly JAEEGL01 (sample SAMN16246548, study PRJNA631951) | gut metagenome | biome: gut microbiome; feature: rumen; material: fiber-attached | host: Bos | place: Iran: Karaj | collected 2018-10 | reverse complement strand
GTTAGGACTTGTGTCTTATCTTTCAGTTCTTGTGTTCAAGTTGTCAAACCCCATAATCAGGTGGTTATTGCAGCGGGGTCCCACCTCTTCCCATTCCGAACAGAGAAGTTAAGCCCGCCTGCGCCGATGGTACTGCAATGCAATGCGGGAGAGTAGGAGGCCGCCCCCTTTTTCAAGCGAAAGCCCTGGATCAGAAATGACCCGGGGTTTTTTTGTTTCAGTTACCTTCTACTTGAGTCAAGACTCTGTATGAGGTTTTGGATATACAGTATAAAGTTTGGGGGAGCAACGGATTTTGGGTGGCGCAAATGTGGCGTATTGAGATATAAAGAAATCCGCAAGCAACTGCAATACAGTTTCTTGCGGATTATTCTTGGTGATCCGTTTGGGGCTCGAACCCAAGACCCCAACATTAAAAGTGTTGTGCTCTACCGACTGAGCTAACGGATCTCCCTTATTTGCTTTTGTTCGAAAGCGGGTGCAAAGGTACTACTTTTTTCCGAAACTGCCAAATATATTCGGATGTTTTTTGTTTTTTTACCTTTTTAGCATTCTTCATCGAGTGCTTTTTTGTAGCATTCCCGACATAAAGGCTCGTATTCCTGCGTTTCTCCGAGCAGTACACGCTTGTCATTCTGTACTTTACGGTGACTGACGTAAGCCAGATTCCCGCACTTCACGCAGATGGCGTGCACCTTCGTAACATCGTCGGCAATAGCACAAAGTGCAGGCATCGGGCCGAAGGGTATTCCCTTATAGTCCATGTCCAGTCCGGCGATAATCACCCTCACACCACGATTGGCCAGTTCGTTGCACACTTCCACTAGTCCCATGTCGAAGAACTGTGCCTCGTCGATACCTACCACATCGATGTCTGACGACAGTAACAGGATGCTTGCCGACGAGTCGATAGGTGTCGACTGTATGTGCTTCTGGTCGTGACTTACCACGTCTTCCTCAGAATACCTCACGTCAATGGCGGGTTTGAATATCTCCACCTTCTGTTTGGCAAACTGAGCTCTTCGAAGACGCCTTATCAACTCCTCTGTCTTGCCCGAAAACATCGAGCCGCACACCACTTCTATTCTTCCAGGACGATGCGCCTCTCCTGATATATTCCTTGTCATATCTGGCTGCAAAGATACAAATAAGCGGGGAAAATACCATAATAAAATAAAAAAAACAGGCTTAAAGATTAAAAATTGTGTGTTAAAAGCCGCATTTTTCATTTTTTTTGTAATTTTGTCAGCTGATATGGGCATATTATATATCGTACCGACGCCTGTCGGGAATATGGAGGATATGACATTCCGTGCCGTGCGCATCCTGAAAGAAGTCGATCTGGTGCTGGCAGAAGATACTCGTACGTCGGGCATCCTGCTGAAGCATTACGAGATCCGTAACCAGTTGATGTCGCATCATAAGTTCAATGAGCATGGCACATCGGCAGCGATTGTCAACCGTCTGCTTGCCGGTGAGAATGTTGCCCTTATTAGCGATGCCGGTACTCCGGGCATCAGCGATCCGGGGTTTTTCCTCGTCCGCGAGGCTGTAAGAGCTGGGGTAGAGGTACAGTGCCTGCCTGGAGCAACGGCCTTCGTTCCTGCTCTGGTGTCGAGTGGTCTGCCCTGCGACCGTTTTGCTTTCGAGGGATTCCTTCCTCAGAAGAAAGGTCGTCAGACGAAGCTGCAGTCGCTCGTTGATGAGGAACGTACGATGATCTTCTACGAGTCGCCCTACCGTTTGGTGAAGACACTCCAGCAGTTTGCCGAGACGTATGGTGCCGACCGTCAGGTAAGCGTCTGCCGGGAGATATCCAAGGTGCACGAGGAGAGTGTGCGCGGAACGCTCGAAGAGGTGATTGCCCATTTCAAGGCGCATGAGCCGAAGGGAGAGATCGTTATTGTCCTGGCGGGACGAAATTGAAATAATTGAGAATTTAGAATTGAGAATTTTATAAATAAACAGATTATGAAGAAATTAGCATTTTTTGCAGTATGTGCACTGGCCGTTGCCAGCTGTACCGATGGCGTTAAACAGGCCAATCTCGCAGCCGAGATGCAGCGTGACTCCCTGAATTCCATTATCGCCCAGAAAGAGAGTGAGATAACCGATATGATGACCACCTTGAGTGACATCGAGGAGGGCTTCCGTGAGATTACCGAGGCACAGAGCCGTGTGACACTTGCCAAGCAGGGTGAAGGCACTAACAGTGCGCAGCGTATTCGCGAGAGTATGCAGTTCATCCAGCAGACGATGAAGCAGAACAAGGAGCTCATCAACAAGCTGAAGCAGCAGGTTCGCGAGGGTAGCGTAAAGAGTGAGCAGCTGAAGAAGATCATCGACGACCTGACCGAGCAGATGGAGCTGAAGGAAACTCAGATCCAGGCTCTCCGTGAGGAACTCGATAAGAAGGACATCCATATTGCTGAGCTCGACGAGCAGGTTGCCGACCTGAATACCAATGTTGAGAACCTCACTGAGGAGACCAACCAGAAGACGCAGACCATCAATCAGCAGGACAAGCAGCTGCATACTGCATGGTTCGTATTCGGTACCAAGAAGGAACTGAAAGAGCAGAACATCCTTGCCGACGGCGATGTGCTCCGTTCTAATTTCAACAAGGAGTACTTCACCAAGATCGATATCCGTATCGACAAGGAGATCAAGCTCTACAGCAAGTCAGCCAAGATGCTCACCGCTCATCCGTCAGCCGCCTACACGCTGCAGCGTGATGCCAACAAGCAGTATGTCCTCCGCATCACCGACCCACAGCTCTTCTGGTCAACCAGCAAATATCTGGTTATCCTCGTGAAGTAAGCGTCTGTCAGAACATAAAAACTCAGAAAGTAAGGGGCAAACCGCCAAATAAGGCAGTTTGCTCTTTCTTTTTGCTTTATCCGGCCATTGTGTAAACTAAACAATTATTAAACTTTCGGCTTGATATAAATCAATTGTGGGTATAAATGTGTTAAAAATAAATGTAGAAATGTAAGTTTTTTATAAATTTATTCGTTTTTTAGAATCTTATGCATTATTTTTGCAAGCTAGAAATGTCAAATAAGGGCAAAATTGTATCATTACTCATGCCTTGGCTGGCATTATAAATAATAATGTACACGTACATAATATAATTAACTAACGTTCGTGAGAATACAATAATACAAATATAATCATTTATTAATTAACAAAAAAGAGAGAGATTTATGGAAAAAAGACTAACGATGTTGATGTGTAGCCTCTTCCTCTTTTTGGGAAGTGCGCTTGCACAGACAAAGATCTCTGGTACTGTGCTCTCACAGGAAGATGGTCAGCCAATCATTGGTGCTGCCGTTAAGGTTGTGGGTACAAGTACTGGTATTCTTACTAACGTGAATGGTCAGTTCAACCTCACACTTCCTGCTGGCAAAGATCAGCTGGAGATTACCTATCTTGGCTATGAGGGCAAGACGGTAAAGGCAAAGAACGGAATGCGTATCTTCTTGAAGGCTGATGCCAAGATGGTTGACGAGGTGATCGTTGTTGCCTTCGGTACAGCTAAGAAGTCTGCATTTACTGGTTCTGCAACAGTGGTGAATGCAGATGAACTTGCAAAGTCTCAGGTAACAAGTGTCACCAATGCGCTTGCCGGTGCTGTTCCTGGTGTACAGCTGGTATCTGCCAACGGCGCCCCTGGTTCTACATCAACAATCCGTATCCGTGGTTTCGGTTCTCTGAACGCCGGTCAGGACCCACTCATCATTGTTGACGGTGCTCCTTTCAGTGGTGACCTTAGTAACCTGAATCCAAATGACGTAGAGTCAATGACTGTGTTGAAGGATGCTGCTTCCAATGCCCTTTATGGTGCCCGTGGTGCCAACGGAGTTGTGATGATTACAACCAAGAAGGCAAAGACTGGCGACGCAATCGTTAACTTCGACGCAAAGTTCGGTTGGAACACCCGTGCCCTCCAGCACTACGAGACCATCAACAGCGCTGAGAAGTACTACGAGATGCAGTATGGTGCTGTTCGCGACTACCGCCTGCTGAATGGTGACAACGATTCTGAGGCTTGGCGCTATGCTAATGAGAACCTGTTCGGTCCTGCTGCTAACGGTGGTCTGGGATACAACATCTGGACCTATCCAGAGGGTCAGTATCTGATCGGCCGCGACGGTAAGCTCAATCCTAACGCTACATTAGGCCGTGTCATCAACTATAAGGGTAACGACTATCTGATCACTCCTGATGACTGGGAGGATGAGGGTACCCGTACAGGTGTTCGTAACGAGTACAATGTTTCTGTAAGTGGCGCTAGCGAGAAGGCTAATTTCTACGCTTCAATGGGTTATCTTAAGAATGAGGGTATCACCCAGAACTCTGACATGGAGCGTATCACAGCTCGTCTGCGTGCTGACTATCAGGCTAAGAAATGGCTGAAGGTTGGTGCTAACGTATCTTACACAAAGTTCGACTATAACTCTCTGTCAAATAACGGTACTTCTACATCTACCGGTAACATCTGGGCTTTCACCAGCCAGATGGCTCCTATCTATCCAATCTGGGTACGTGACGGAGAAGGTAATATCAAGGTTGACAATAACGGTATCCTGATCATGGACTACGGTACTGGTACAACCAGTTCAAAGGATGACCCAGGTCTCGTTCGTCCGTTCATCGGCGATGCCAACCCTGTACAGGACGTTCGTCTGAATACTCAGAACTCTGAGGGTAATGCATTGTCTGCTCACGGTTTTGCTGACTTCACCATTATTCCTGGTCTGGTATTCACTATCAATGCTACTGCAAACCTGGATGAGACTCGCTATACTTATGTATACAACCCATACTACGGACAGTTTGATACCACTGGCGGTACAGTAGAGAAGTATCACTATCGTACTTATGACTACAACGTACAGCAGCTGTTGAACTACAACACTACGATTGCTGACAAGCACAATATCGGTGCTATGATTGGACATGAGTATTATGACATTCGTCAGTATACTCTGGGTGCCAGCAAGTCTAAGATGTTCTCTCAGACAAACAAGGAACTCAGTGGTGCAGTAGTTGACGGTCAGAGTTCATCTTCAACCAAGAGCCGTTATAACAACGAAGGTTGGTTTGCACGCCTGCAGTACGACTATGATACAAAGTATTTCGTTTCAGCTTCTCTGCGTCGCGACGCATCTTCACGTTTTGATCCTGATTATCGCTGGGGTACATTCTGGTCACTCGGTGGTGCATGGCTCCTCAACAAGGAGAAATTCATGAGTAACGTGAAGTGGGTTGACGAACTGAAGTTCAAGGCCTCTATCGGTTCTCAGGGTAACGACAACATCGGTTCTTACCTCTACACCGACCGTTACAGCATCTCTAACTCTTCCGGTAACATCGGTACTGCTTTCGAAGGCAAGGGTACGAAAGATATTTCATGGGAGACCAATACCAACTTCAATACCGGTTTTGAGTTCACGCTCTTTAAGAAGCTGACCGGTAGCCTGGAGTACTACTATCGTAAGACCACCGACATGCTGTTCGAATTCTCTGTAGCTCCATCATTAGGTTATACCAGCTACTACGACAACATTGGTGACCTGTACAACACTGGTTTCGAGCTCACACTGAACTACAACATCCTCAAGAACAAGAACCTGAGCTGGGATGTTCATGCAAACATTGCATCTCTGAAGAACCGTATCACCAAACTTGCCGACGACAAGAAGGTATCAAAGGTTTACGGTGTTGACGGTCAGGTATATAATGGTTACACAGATGGCAACTTCTATGTAGCAGAGGATCTCTCTATCTATACATGGTACATTAAGGACTATGCCGGTGTAAACGAGAACGGTCAGGCAATGTGGTATAAGAACACATTCGACGATGACGGCAAATGGACAGGCCGTGAGACAACCACTTCTTGGTCTAAGGCCGACTACTATGTCATCGACGAGACAACAGTTCCTAAGTTCTATGGCGGTTTTGGTACGAACTTCGAGGCTTACGGTTTCGATTTCTCTATCAACTGCTCATATCAGCTTGGCGGCAAGCAGTACGACAGTACATACGCTACCTTCATGACCAACCCGTCTTCTAACCATGCAGGTTACCACTTCCACAAGGATCTTCTCGACGCTTGGACTACAACCAATACCGGTTCAGATATTCCTCGCTTCGTATTCGCTACAGGTGATGACCAGTATGCTACAAGCTACTCTACACGTTTCCTGACAAGTGCAAGCTATCTGAACATTGAGAACATCAATATCGGCTACACCTTCCCTGCAAAGTGGACGACCAAGGCGCTCATCAACAAGCTCCGCATCTATGCTGCATGTGAGAATGTGGCTTACTTCTCAAAGCGTAAGGGCTTCGACCCACGTCAGTCTTACACAGCTACTACCAATGCTACCCGCTACTCTCCAATGAGAAGCTTCTCTATTGGTATCAACGCTACATTCTAAATCATACGTAAAAGACTATAAAGATATGAAAAAGATGAATAAGATATATTCAATATTAGCGCTGTCGGCTACACTTGCGCTGACAAGCTGTATCGAAGAGACCTTCCCCGAGAGTAGTATGGCTACCGCAGGCCAGGTGCAGGCATCTGCCAGTGCGCTCGAGGGTGCCGTAAACGGTATCTCTTCTCAGATGGCCCAGGGATATCTGGTCTATGGCGAGCAGGTCAACGAGATTGACATGGCCATGCCTTCGCTGATGATTATCCAGACTGAGCTCCTTGGCGACATGTACCCCGGTATCTCTGATAACGCCGGTTACGACTGGTATCGCCGTTATAACACCTGTCAGAGTATCAGTTCTACGACAGACTACTCTTTCCTGCCTTGGTTCACACTCTACAAGTTCATCAAGTCGGCTAACGACGTGATTTCAAATGTAGATATCGAGAACGAGACCAACGAGGATAAGCTTGCCTATGCCGGTTTCGCATACGCCTGCCGTGCATACGAGTATTATCTGCTGACCGTTCTTTATGAGCCGGTAGAGAATATCTATACTGACATCTCTTCTGTAAAGGGTCTTACAGTACCTTTCGTACTTGAGACAACCACAAGTGAAGATGCAAAGAACAACCCTCGTGCCACTCATGCTGAGATGATGGCTCAGATCCACTCTGACCTCGACAAGGCTATCAAGTGCCTTGAGAACTACAAGCCCGCTAACATCAACCGTCTGGTTCCAAGCCTGTCTGTTGTATATGGCATCAAGGCTAAGACTTATCTCTGGGATGAGGACTACTCAAATGCTGCAAAGTATGCGCAGATGGCCATCACTGAGGCTACAGAGGGTAAGCTGAAGGCAAAGCCAATGACAAAGGCTGAGCTTGAGGACGAGAAGTCTGCTTTCTCTAAGGCCACAGCCAGCTACCTCTGGTACACGCACTATGATGCTGAGAACATGGGTAACCTCTGTAACTACGTAGGATGGATGTCTTGCGAAGCCGACTGGGGCTATGCTTCTCTGACACAGCCTTGTATCGACAAGTCGCTCTATGACCACATGAACGCTACCGACTATCGTCAGTGCCAGTTCCTGAATCCTAAGAAGTCCGACTTCTTCCCATACAAGACTTGTCGCGATCAGAAATTCATCGACGATGCACCTGACTATGCAGGCTTCAAGTTCCGCTGCTTAGACGGTAACTATGAGACCTATTCTGTAGGTGCAGCTTCCGATGTTGCCATCATGCGTCTTGAGGAGCTCTACTTCATCCTGGCCGAGGCTACAGCTGCAGCTGGCAACTTAGGTGAGGGCATTTCTATCCTGAACAGTTTCATGAAGAGCTATCGTGACCCTCAGTATAACTACAGCGGTTCTGACCTCCGTGCATTCCAACTTGAGGTGCTTACACAGATGCGTCTTGAGTCATGGGGCGAGGGATGGGCATTCCCATCAGCTAAGCGCCTGAAGCCAGACGTTATCCAGAACTACGAGGGTACCAATGCACCTACAAACGATTTCAAGATCAACTGTAAGGGCATCAAGCCTACTTGGACACTGGTTATTCCTAACACCGAGGTGCAGTCGAATATCGCCCTTGAGGATAAGAACAACCCCGATCCTTCTTCTGCTGTGGAAGGTCCTACTCCAATCGGTACATTTGCATCTCCTAAATAAATGAACTTTGTTATAACAGATAAACGAAGATAGATTATGAAGAATATATTTAAATATGCCTATTCGGCTCTGATCGGAGTTGCTGCTTTCACAGCAGTGTCATGCTCAGACAGTTACGAATATGATGGCCGTGGAAACTGGAATGCTACTCCAGACTATGCAGACATCTACTTCCCAGAGACTTCCCAGTCTATGGAGCTCGATCCTGCTGATCCTACAACAGCTACGATTCAGGTAATGCGTCGTAACACAAGTAGCGCACTCTCTGTTCCGTTTGAGATAACACGTAACACAGATAATGTATTTACAGTAGGTCAGGCAAACTTTGCTGCTGGTGAAAGTGTTGCAAACATTGAGGTTTCATTCCCGAATGCTCAGGTCGGTACTCCTTATACACTTCAGCTCACGCTCAAGGATCCTTCGCTGGTGTCCGCCTACTCAGAGGATATCATCTATACTTATAAGGTGACCCGTGTAAAGTGGAACGATGTTGGTTTCTACTATGACGGCGACGGCAATAAGGTAGAGGGCTGGTGCTTGTATACTGACGACTTCATCGACGGTATTTTCAGCACATCAACCCCGACCTATCCCGTCCGTGTTCAGGAGCGTGACGACCAGAAGGGCGTCTTCCGTGTAATCAATGCCTATGGTGAGGGCTATCCTTATAATGAGCCAGGCAACTGGGACGACAGCAAGGATTACTACATGATTATCAATGCCACAGATCCTTCAAATGTTTTCTTTGATCCTTATGAGATTGAACTGGGTCTGGACTGGGGCTATGGCATGTTCCTGGTAAAACATGAGGCAGCAGGTAAAGGCGGAAATGATAACGTCGGAAAATATGAGAACGGTGCCATCACATTCCCTGCAAAGTCTTTCCTGATTGGTATGGCTAACTATAATGACGGAAAGTACGGCTGGTATGCTAATCCAAACGGTAAGTTCAAGCTCGTGCTGAATCCTGACCTCGACCTCTATACTGCAAAGGTTACAGATTATGATTGGGAGCCTGTCTTTGAGGGTGTTTACGCATCTGAGAAGTTAGGTACCGATAATGAGGGCGTTGCTCTTTATAAGGGTGTTCAGAAGGAAGATGTCGAGGCTGCTAATCCTGGTTGCTACAAGCGCTTCGAGGATCAGTACGGTACTCCATACCTGATTGCTTCTCCTTATGCTGACGGCTATCACCTCGTCTTCGGTGTTAAGGAAGATGGTTCTGTAACTGCTCCTTATGCATCGCAGAATACCGGTATGACAGCTGTCGGCGATGACGTTTATGCACAGATCCGTGGTGCTGCTTCTACCTTCACAGAGAAGGAGATCATACTCCGTATCCTCTTCACAAACAAGGATGGCAGCATTGAGTACGGTCTTGCTGACGAGTCATTGGCATATATCACCTGGACTCAGGTTGGTACAGGTACATATACCTACACCTTCTGGTTTGCTGATGAAGATGAGGACGGCAACGTAATTCCTGTGGAGGATCCCGACCTGCCTCTCTATCAGCGTGACGACAAGCCAACAGTCTTTAAGATCGGTTCTTGGGGTAATGGTAGCGAGTTCGTGTTTACGTGGGATCCGGAAACAGGAAAGGTAACCGCTCCTGGATCATATACAGGTGTTGAGCATCCTGAATATGGAAGTATTTATGTGAGCGATGTGCCAAGTTACTCCAGCGCTCAGTCGTATGAGGATTACCCCTGCGCGTATGATGAAGAGAGTTCCACATTCGGATTTACCCTCGTTTATTTTGATGTAGAGGGTGCATGGGGTGTTGGACAAGAGACCTTCAAGGTTGACTGGGGTACCGTTGCTGCTGCACGTACTGTAGGCGTAATGAAAAAGGATTCATCTCTGAAGTCAATGACGTTTAGAAATATCCAGAACCATAAATGGAATCACTCTAAGTTCGTTGGCAAGAAGGTGAACAGAAAGGCTATCGTCAACGCGCCTACTCTGATTAAGTAATTAACCAGACTATAATTGTGAAAGTTGTGCCAGGGGCAACCTTTAGCACAACTTTCACTTTTTTCACAAGAAGAATAATAAGAATGAGAAGATTTTTACTTTATCAACTGATCTGCCTCTTTGCCTTAACCGCAAATGCTACTGACAGAACATCTGCCCAGATGCTGTCGATAGCCAAACAACGACTTGCCGCGACTGACGGGGAATCCAAGACAAGGTCTGCCAGCAACGGCATCGGCTGTCTGTTGGAAAAGCCGACGCTCAGCGTTTATGGTAATGACAACGGCTTTGTTGTCATCAGCCGCGATGACCGTTTTCAGCCTGTGCTGGCCTACGGTCCGGGGAAATTCAGTCTGACGGATATGCCTGACGCAGCGCGCTGGTGGATGGATGCTATCCAGGAGAGCATGGCCAACTATGTCTTTTCTTCCGCATCGGCACCTTCCAAGATGGCAGCTGTGGCACCTATGCTTACCACCAAGTGGGGACAGGATTCGCCGTACAACAACTATGCCCCTCTCTTTAAGAAAGACAAGACGAAGGCCCCGGCTGGCTGTGTTGCCCTTGCCATGGCCCAGATAATGAATTATCACCAGTATCCGGCATCGGCAGAGTTCCGTAGTTTCTACACGATCAGCGACGGTGCGGATACGACCTACGTTAACGTCGATTCTGAATATAAGTGGCCATATAAAAACGCCTATGGTAATTACTATCCTGAGGGCTCTACACAGATGGCCAAGGCAAGCTACACCCCGAATCAGGGCAATCAGGTGGCCACTCTTTGCCGTGACTGCGGCTATGCCGTTTGCATGCATTACAACCCCAGCGGTAGTGGCGCCTATGCGTCTTCTATCCCATCGGCGCTGATCGATAAGTTCAACTATCCGGTTAATGCCGTGCGCTATTATTATCGCGATTTTTATTCAGAACAGGAGTGGATGGATGTCATCTATGGTGAGTTACAGAAGGGCTATCCCTTCATCTATTCAGGTTCGTATCCCAATAACGATGGCGGACATGCTTTCGTAGCCGACGGCATCGATGGCGATGGACTCCTTCACATCAATTGGGGATGGTATGGATTTTATGACGGCTATTATGATTTCAGATTGCTGAACCCCGGCGAAAATGAGTTCTCTAAAGGGCAGGAGATCGTAACCGGTATCCGTCCTGAAGCAATAGAAGGCGACTGTTATGGCTCAATGGTGGGAACCGAAAAACCGTTTGAGCTGTCATACGATAATGCCACAAAGACATTGACGGTCAAGGAGTATGGTATATATAACTACTGCGCAAAGCCGATAAAAGGGTCGGTTGCTATATTCTTTGAAAATCTGACGGACATCCAGAAGTGTGACACGCTTGAGTTCTTGGATGAGGGTGAAACCCTTCTTCCTTTCTATGGTTGGGTCGAAGATGAAGGAGAATTCGAAGCGAAGTTCAATCCTGGAGAGTACAAGGTTTATCTTGCCTCTATGGACGAGCACGAGACTGAATATCAGATGGGCCGCGCCGAAGGGATCGGTGAGTTCTATTATGAGATGACCGTCGATGCAGACGGAACAGTTACCATCGGTGCCGAGCCGGTATGCACAGGCATTGAGCAAATTGCCGTCGACACCACAAACAAGCGTCAGAAGCAGTATGCTGACCGCACCTACGACCTGAACGGCAGGCAGGTGGGTAGTCCTGACAGCCGACAGCAAAAAGGAATCTATATCCTTAACGGCCGGAAGGTGGTGAGATAAGTACAGTCTGCTGTCGCGACTCTGTTTGCAGAAGTCTCTGATAGATGTCTCTTTCGCTGAGCTCTATCGGAGACTTTTCATATTCCGGCGTATTAAAGGAATAGCCATTCTCGATGTCAAACTGCCTTGGATGCTGCTGCGGCAGACGGAAAGGCTTTGAGGCTTTGCCGTTTTCGTCGATGTGGGCAAAGTAGAGCTGGGTATAGCGTCCGTCGTCGCGCCGGCTGGTGAAGAGTATCCACCGTGAGTTAAGGCTCCAGTTGTGGAAACTCTCAGCGTCCTGGCTGTTAGCTTCCGTCAGCGGATATTGTGCACCTGTCTCAAGGTTCATCATCCACAGGTCGGCCTCGGGGTGCCATATCGGGAAACAGCCGTAGTCGCTCAGCGTGTAGAGCAGGAACCGTCCGTCATAGGAGAGGCGCGGCATATTGGCACTCTTTCCCATCGCCCGGGCATTGACGATGGTGTCTGCCTGCTGGCCCACCATTCCCGTCGCTGCATCGAAGGCTGTGCGGCAGATGTTATACTTGATGTCCTTATACTGCGCCCAGATGCTGTCTTTCCGGTCTGCGGCACAGTAGTAGAGCCACTTGCCGTCGGGCGAGAATGCGGGGAAGTTCTCCAGATGGTCTTTCGTCGCGATTACGTCGTGGAGCAGAATCTCGCGTGTGTCGGTGTCGAAGACGACGATGTCGGATTTGTCGTCATATACCTCCACTTTTCTCTCACGTAGCTGGTGAAAATTCTGGTGGGTATGGTTGGTGGAGTAGGCGATATATTTGCCTGCTGGATGCCAGAAAGGGTACACCAGGCTGCCGTCGAGTTGCTCATTGCGGGGAGCGAGAACTTGCAAATTCCCCTTTTTATAGATTACCGTCGCGCCGTATTCACCACGCACGTGAAACGTAAACTGGCCGGGGGCGGTGCGGTTCGGCGTGTGGCAGTTCATGCAGTCGGAGCCCACATGCCTGTTCTCTAAGATGGGCGTCTGGTCGAAGTTGCTGAGATTGCGCTGATACAGGCCCATGCTGCCGTAGGTCTCGTAGCCGGGAGGTATCAGACGGTAGGTGACGCCCCATTCGCCCAGAGAGTCATTACTGATGTAGATGGGGAAAGGCTTGTATTCTGTCCATTGCCCGTCTTTCCTTACCGATACCGTCACCGTGATGCTGTCGCTACGGTTGGCTTTTATCAATGCGTGCCATGCGTCGGTGTCAAAGTCGGCATAGTCGCCGTTGGTGTGTAGGGTCTCTCCCTTCGCGCCCTTCACCACGACATCCGTCAGCTCCGCGTCTTCGTCGTCAATATAGAAGTTCAGCGGGGCGATGCCGTCGGGGATGGTGACCCCGGTGTAGTCGGGCGTAATCTTCGGCAGCAGGTCGCTCTTTGTCGGATTCTCAGGCAGTGAGCTGCAGCCCCAGATGCTCAGGATGGCGATGATGAAGTAGTGGATGTGTCTCATTGTCTCTGCTGTTTTAGTTTGACGGTTGCCTGTGTGTGGTAGTGCCAGTACGACTGGTTGTAGGGTGCTACGTCGAGTGAGGGGTCGAGCATATTGCCCGTCTTGCTGATGGTCTTTATGTAGTTCAGCGTGGTTTGGTACAGGTCCTGGTTGATGGGTATGGGCAGCGAGTCGTTGGGGTGTGAGAGTATCCAGTAGCCTGCGATGCCCTCCTGTACGGCTTTCGGCACGCGCGGATAGACTTTGTCCTTCAGCATGAGGGTGTGCTGGGTCAGGTGTTCCAGGTCGAGGCGGAGCATATTGTAGGCCAGCAGATAGTCGGCTGCCAGCTTGTTGTCGGGGTTCTCTTTCACCAGCTCTGCCAGTATCTGGTCTTTGGCGTGTGCCAGCTGGTCGTTGGCCTTCTGGCGTCTGGCCCTGAGCGTGCCGTATCTGGTGTCGCTGTCGATGGCTTGTTCGTTGCCTAAGATGGCCAGATAATGGTTGGCCCAACTGCGATAGAAGAGCGTCGACTGTAGGATTGTCATGTATTTCCGTGCCACTTTATAGTGGCCGTTCACGAGGTTGGCTTCCGCCAGCCGCTGATAGATCCGTCCGCTTTTGTGGTTGTCCGGCAGCCGCTGTTTCACGTCGAAGGCGAAACGCTCGGCGCTGTTGATCATGCCGATCTCGAATGCGATGTCGCTGAGGGAGTAAAGTGCCAGTGGCTGCATCCTGAGGGCGTCCATCAGCAGACCGTCGGGCCCGTCCTGTTTGTAGAAGAACATATCGTCGAGGAGTGTGCCCTTCATCGCCAGCGCGTAGTTCGTCGACCAGATGCCGTTCATCGTCTCAGGCGGATGGTTGTATGATTTCCCCAGTATCTTGTTCCATTTGTGGGCCCTGACCAGGTAGTCGTATTCCACTGCTTCGCGGAACTGGGCGTCGTCCTTATACTCCTGTGGGATGAAGACGTACCAGAAGAGCAGGGCAGGGGGAATGAACGTAAGCGGGTAGAGGAGGGGCTTGCCGAGGCGGATGAGTCGCAGCAGCGCCCATACCGTCTGTTGCGTGGCAAGTGCCAGAATGGCCATGACTGCAGCACCCACCCAGCCGATATAAAAGAACTGTACGATCCATGAGAAGACGTATTCTCCGATGCCTTCGAGGCTGGTGCATTGTTCATCGAGATAATAGGCGTTCCATCTGAACAGGTGGCTCTGTTCGTGGTAGTTCATCAGCGCCCTGTAGGGAAACATACAAAGCAAGAACACGGCTATGGCGAACGCCGCAGCCGCTGCTCCCTTCCATATCGCTCTGAGTCTCTTCTTCATTATCTACTATTTCCCTAAGCCGCTGCAAAGTTACGCATTATTTTTCATTTCCCCCTCCCTTTTCGAAATAATTCGTGAAGTTCTCTTGTTTATCTTATTTTTTTTGTTTATATTTGCACCCAAATAACGGAGCAGTATGGAAAGAAGACGGTATCCTGTAGGTATTCAGACGTTCTCCGAAATCATTCGGGAAGCGTACGTCTATGTAGACAAGACGGATCTGGTATGGGACTTGGCGCATTATGCTAAGTTCATATTCCTGAGTCGGCCTCGCAGATTCGGAAAGTCGCTGCTTACCACAACACTTGAGTCATATTTCAAGGGCGAAAGGGAACTCTTCGAAGGGCTGAAGATCATGGCTCTGGAGAAAGACTGGGAGCAATATCCTGTGATACATCTGGATCTGAGTACGGCCAAGGGTAGCGATGACAAGGAGATGCTGCGCGGTAAGCTGAGAACTCTGCTGAAGCCATATACTGATATCTACGGCTCTGACCCGGAAGAGAAGACACCCGGGCAGATCGTGACAGGCGTTATCATCAGGGCACAGCAACAGACTGGTAAGCAGGTGGTCGTTATCATCGACGAATACGACGCTCCGATTCTCGAAGTGATGCATGAGACGAGTTTGCTTGAAGACCTCCGTAAGGTGATGCAGGAGTTCTATACGCCCCTGAAGGCCAGCGAAAGCAAGATAAAGTTCTGCTTCATCACCGGCATCACGAAATTCTCGCAGCTCTCGATATTCTCGACCATCAACAATCTCACTAACGTCACCATGGATGCAAAGTTCGGTGCTATCTGTGGCATCACCGAGCAGGAACTGGTAACAACTCTAAGAGACGATATTCTCCTGTTAGCGAAAGAATATGGCCTTTCCTACGATGAAATGCATCGGAAATTGAAGTCGAAGTACGATGGCTATCGCTTTACGAAGAAGCCAGTGGAAATCTACAATCCATATAGCATCATGAAGGCTTTCCTGCAGCGTGAGGTGGCCAATTATTGGTTTGAGAGCGGTACACCCTCGTTTCTCATTCGCCAGTTGCAGCATTTCCATACTGATATTATGTCACTCGAAAAGCTCGAAGTACCGTCATCTGCCTTTGACAAACCCACTGAGACCATGACAACGGCGCTGCCCCTGCTCTATCAGAGTGGTTACGTCACCATCAAAGATTATGACCGTGAAGGTGAGATCTTCACACTCTCCATCCCCAACCAGGAGGTACGTGTGGGTTATGCGCAAGGGCTGTTGCCAACATATATAGGCCTTGAAAGCAGCGACGTGCAGACCGGTTTTGCGCTGGTCTTCTGGCATGCCCTCAAAAACGGTGACATCAACCAGGCCATGACTTCCATGCAGGCCTATCTGGCTGGCATCCCCTACGTAGAGGGATTTAAGCAAAAACTGCAGGAGGTGGCAAATGCTGAGGGATTCTATGAATATACGTTCTATCTGATATTCTCGATGCTGAATATCTATGTCCGTACCCAGGTGAAATGTGCTGGCGGACGTACAGATATGGTGATTTTCATGCCCGACGCCATCTATGTGATGGAGCTGAAGGTTAACGGCACGGCCCAGGAAGCTCTCGCGCAGATCAACGACAAGGGCTATGCTACGCCATATCAGACTGACGGGCGCCGCATCGTAAAGGTCGGCATCAGCTTCAATATCGACAAACGCTCTATCGAAGACTGGGTGATAGAATAAAGGGCACAGAAGCATAAACTGTCTTGCTTTCAAACTTTTTGTCAGTTATTTGAAATCGGCTTGGTCGTTTCAGGAAAAATGAAGGGTCTGTAGCGTTTCATACGAGGATTCCGATTGGCGGATGTCCTTCTTTTATTCTTAGATAATATGAAATTTTGTGAATCTTACACTTTTGCTCTTATCTTATTAATAGTCAGTGTTTTATATGCGGTGTAGGTCGTTAACAATCTTACACTACCTACACTACAGTAAAACAACTTGTTTTACTTCCTGACTTCGGCGATGCGTCACCCTGCTCGCACGTGCGACAATTAGCCAATTCTGGTAATTTCGGATATGCTCGTCAGTAGAAATATCAATTTTTCTTTTTCTATTTGATGGATTTTT
>JAEEGL013738692.1_pt1 | contig 16734 bp, 13 predicted proteins | sample 9134231 | NCBI WGS metagenome assembly JAEEGL01 (sample SAMN16246548, study PRJNA631951) | gut metagenome | biome: gut microbiome; feature: rumen; material: fiber-attached | host: Bos | place: Iran: Karaj | collected 2018-10 | reverse complement strand
TTGGGAGATTTGATATCTTCGAAACATGCGGCCTGGGAGGCAGACTGCTGATGTTGTTAAACCTGATGCTTCTGCTGTCCTTCAGGATACCGGGAGCGGTATTGAAAAGCGGCTGCAAAGCCTCGAGGCGAGAGAGAAGATAATCCTTTTCGGCTTCGGACAGATATCGGCTGCTGTTTACGGCGCCATATACGAGATCCATATCCGAGCGGGAAAGAAGCGGATCAAAATAATAGCGCTTCTGTGAACCCTTCCCCGCATAGTTTTTCCCGCTGTAGATGCCGTCGGCTGCACGGGTCTTTATCATTCCACCGAAGGTCATTGCGAAAACATTATTGAGTGTATCGATGAGTTTTTCATCCGTATCTGAAAGCCTGATGATATCATCCAGCTTGTGTCCGGTTGTCTTTGCGTTGAAAAAGCTTTCATCGCCATCAGGGTGCGGGACAAGGACAGACAGCTTTTCTGCCAGCTGAGGACATGACAGGGCGTGATCCTTATCGGTGGAAGTCTTCAGTACATAGTATATCAGAGGGATCTCGAACTGTTTCAGGAGTTTTCTTATGTCATTGTCCTTAAGCGTAGCCTTTTCTATCCTTTTCATATGGGCCTCCCTGTTTTTACGATTAGATCATTTTACTAAAAAAGGACAAATTTGTCATTTTCTTTTTGAGTCCATGGATTAATATTTTGCTGAAACCGCAGGGAACTGCAGCAGAAATACATGGACAGCCGCAGATCTTAATGGCTTTGAAAGAGCCGGAAAGGAGATATTAAATGGTTATTAATCCTATAGTTTATGACGAATCAAGAGGAAGCGACATCTTCTCAAAGAACCTTGAAAACAGGGTGATCCATCTGGTGGGTGAGATCGATGATGATATGTCCGCTTCGATAGTCGCCCAGATGCTTTACCTCTCGAAGGAAGGTAATGAAGACATTCAGCTCTATATCAATACTCCGGGCGGATCCGTATCCGCGGGAATGGCGATATACGATACCATGCAGTACATCAAGCCCGATGTGGCTACAGTCTGTGTAGGGCATGCCGCCAGTATGGGAGCAGTTATCTTATCCGGCGGAGCGAAGGGCAAGAGGGTGATGCTTCCGCATGCAGAGGTAATGATACATCAGCCTTCGGGCGGAATGAACGGCCAGGCAACAGAGCTTGAGATAGCAGCCGAGCATATCGGGAAGACAAAGCAGATGCTGAACGGTCTTCTTGCGGCAAACTGCAATAAGAAGATCGAAGAAGTAAAGCATGATACCGAGCGCGACCACTGGATGAGCGCAGAGGAAACATATGCATATGGCATAGTGGACGCTATTCTTGACTGATATTAACAGATCCGAAGGAGGACCTATTTTGGACAGTATCAAAGAAATAAAAAGGAAGCTGAGGGAAGTGACCGCGGAAGAAGATTACTATTTCCGGAGCTTTTATCTGCAGGGGGAGGATATAGCTGAATTAGGGAAAAGGATACCGACTCCTGTGATCATAGGAAAAAAAGAACCTAAAGGATTGCTGATCCAGTCAGACTGCATTTCGCTCGCGATGATCTTCGGTGAATATGAGGCGGCGGATAGGATCATTGATGAACTGCTGAACATAAATATGTGCATAAGCCGCGGCACAACAGTCAGTGATCCGGCCGGAAGTTCCATTACCATACCCTTTGCCAATGTCTTTTATTCAGAGAAGACAGACATTCCTGAATGGCTTCGGATAAAGATACTGAAAAAGCTGGATGAGGATATGTTCTACGGAGGAACATGTGACGGCGGGCTGATCGATATCAACAGTATCTGGGATATCGAAAAACGATCCGTGCAGGCAAAGATAGTAAATGATTATCAAAAACATCCGGAGTGTTTTGATTACCGCGAAAGACCCAGGATGGTAGAGGAGATCCCGGCGGCGTATTTCCTTATGAAGCTGTATAAAAACGATCCGGTAAAGCTTGAATGCCTTATGTCAGAAAGGATAGAAATGCTGGAAAAAGGTTATGCCGTCCGCTTTGACAGGGACGTCAAAAAGGATTTTGACAAGCTGAAGAGAGCATTCAGCTTCAGCTGGATGACAGACCACAGAGCGGCCTTGTATGCATTGCTTGTCAATATATATACCGGAATTAAAAAGGTGCTGAACGAGGATATATCTTTCATTTTTGAAGAATTAAGCGAAGAGGTAGAGGCATGTAAGAGAATAAAGGCGGAGATAGCAGACTTTATATTAAGCCTTCAGCTGTCGGAGACTGACTTTAACAGAAGCCTTGATATGAACAGGAAAACCGGGATCGAAGAAGCAATAAACTGCCTGTCTTTTGGCAGGGCTATACTCGGGACTAAACCTGAATTTGTCATAAGCTCACCGACAAGCTGCATCCCGGAAACATTCTTCGGTTTTGGGACGGAAGACTATGAGAAAGATGACAATGTCGTAATTGACAAGGCATCGGAAACGAACATGAAAATGTGCCGGATGCTGAGGCTGGCAGATAGCATAGGAAGGATCAGATACAGAGTTCATGATGATATTCAACTTGAAAAAAAGATAGCATCGTTTCTGATCCTAAACGCAAAGCTTCTGAGGGATTCGTTTTTATTATTCGTCGAAAAAGGACTGGTGCCTGATGATTATATTGATTTTGTGATAAAGCGGATCAATCCGGCGATAAGCTGCAGATATATGGTGCCGGTCCTGATCATGAAGAAGTATGGGAGGATACATATGTATGAGTGAAATTGATGTTGCAAGGCGCATTATAGATGCAGTGTTAAGAAAGGTGAAGGAGGATTCATATCGGTTGGTATATGCCGTGGATATCCTGAAGCCGGAGCCTTGGAAGGAAAAAACAGAATACATGATCGCAACCGACGGCGAACATCTCTTCTATGACCCCGATAAGGTCATGGAAAATTACAGATATAATGGAACCCGGGTCATTAAGGAGGAGATATTCCATGTGATAATGCACGGGATACTGGGGCATTTCGGAAAGACAGATGAATTCAGCCGGGCAAAGCTTGCAGGATATGTAATGGATCTTCAGATCGAGCAGATAATGACTGAGCTTGGGATGGACAGTACATACAGATGCTGTTCGAAACCGGAATGGTACAAGACCGTAGGCTTCAGCCTGTATAACGCTGCATTAAGGGATAAGGAGATGGCTGAAAAAGTCCGAAAGACCGGGGCTATGAGAAGGGTAGATGACCATTCCCTCTGGTGGAAAAAGGGGAAAAGTCCTGAAAGCCTGAAGTCCATGTGGGAGCAGGCAGGGAAATACCTTATCGGAACGGATGATCTTCAGGATATGGACCCGGATATGGTGGCAGGCAGGCTGAAAGAAAGCTCCGGTAAATACAAAAATCAGGGTTTATTTAAGCCCGAAGGAGAAAGGCAAAGCTTCAGGGAAATATTGTCAAGGTTTCTGAAAGCCAGGACGGTATCACGGGATCAGCCCGACTATATAGATCCTGCATTGTATGAATACGGTCTCCTTCTGTATGGAGATGTACCGCTTGTCGAGCCGCTGGAAGAGCTTGAGATCCCCGGAATGGAGAACCTTGTCATAGCCTTGGATACAAGCGGTTCCTGCCACGAGCACATAGGCAGATTCTTAAATCAGCTGATCGGGATATATGAAGAGAGTGCAGACCATATCAGATTTGAAAAGATATTCGTGATCCAATGTGACGAGCAGATACAAAAGGTCTCGGAATACAGCAGGATAGATGAACTTGATCCTGGGGAGGAGCGATACGAATGCCAAGGATTCGGGGGAACAGATTTCAGACCGGTATTCAGATGGATTGATAAAAACCTTATAGATCATGGAGAACATGTAGATCTGCTTCTGTATTTCTCTGATGCATGGGGGAGTTTTCCAAAGGATGAATGTGGGTATCCTGTGATGTTTGTGCTTCCTGAAAGCGGGAGCGCGGATAAGAGACAGATACCGGAGTGGATAGATACAGTGGTCATGAATGAAGATCAGAAAACAAAGAAGGAGGCAGCATATGTACAGTATTAATTCAGCAAAAGCCGCAATAAAGGATGGAATAAGGGGTTATCTCCTCAAGGATATCAATGGGAACTACGTGATGGAAGAAGTCAACCGTCTGCCGTTTTATCTGGAGGGAAGCCCCGGGATAGGAAAAACCCAGATCGTCTCACAGATCGCGGAAGAGCTGGGGATAGGATTTGTAAGCTTCAGTATCACTCATCATTCAAGAAATACCGTTCTCGGCCTTCCGGTAATAAACGAAGCAGAAGGCTGCAGATATACGGAATACACAATGTCCGAGATCATTGCAAAAGTCATCGAGGCATATAATGCAGGTGAAAAGGAAGGGATACTCCTTCTGGATGAGTTCAACTGCATGTCGGATACATTGGTGCCTGTGATGCTGGCATTCCTGCAGAATAAGAATATCGGCTCGCATTCCCTTCCCGAGGGATGGGTCGTGGTCCTTTGCGGCAATCCCGTACGGTATAACAAAAGCGCGCGATCATTTGACCTTACTGTGCTCGACAGGATGAGGCTTATCAGGGTGGGATTCAACGTGGATGATTTTCTTTCATATGCGGCGGAGCATGGGTTCAATCAGATCCTCATGAATTATCTGAAGCTTCATAAGGACAGGGCATATATCTGCGAATACGGCAAGGAGAATGATCTTGCCACTGCGAGAGCCTGGGAGAACCTGAGCATTGCCCTGAACACTTATGAAAAGACCGGCGGAACAGTTGATGAGGCCATGATAGCGCAGTTCATCAAGTCAGGTGATACCGCAAGGGAATTTGCCAGATATTACGAGCTTGAGAGGAATAAAGACCTGAGGGCGGAGGATATGGAAAAGATCCTCGGCGGGATCGATATGGAAGGATACTGCAAAAAGATAGCTGAAATGCCACTGGATGTGAGATTTGATGTGGTGGACAACCTTATGAAGCTTATAAAGTACCGTGCCGGGAAAAGGGGAATAAAGGGAGCAAAGATCAGCGAATACATAAATAATGTGCTGAAATTGCTGATAAAGCTGGGTGACAGTCCTGCCGTGGAAAAAGCATTTTCATATATTAACAGCGACCGGAAAATGCTTGCGGTATTGGCAAAATATAAGAGCGAGATGTTCCTTAAGGTATGCGGATCGGTATATTACGGAACTGATCTTACGACACCTGAAAATACAGAGGCTGTATGAAAGAGGAGAAAATATATGATAAACAGCAGCTTATATCCGATAGTGGAGAGAACGGAAAAAGGAAAGCAGATCGTCTACAGAAGGGTGAAGCATATCAACCTGGATTACAACGAGGATGTGCCTTACATAAATGACGTGAAGGAATTTTTCAAAAAGAATCCGGTCGCGAATAAGGACAGGCTTCTCATAGTCAGTTCGTCAGAGTCTGCAGCCGTAAAGGCCGCCAGATTCATATGCGACAAATGCGATATCAGGCCTTTATTCGAAGCAGAGGATCAGGATATTGAGCTGGATTTCGAATTTGATGAAGAGGAATTTGAAGATCTTTCAACCATAGACCTCATAGACCTTAATGCTGTAAGGGTCCCTGATATCCTGCCGGCCAATGCTTATCTGAACAGTCTGCTGGATGAAGCGGACGGGGATATTGCGATGTATGAGGGATTAAACAACTGTGAGGATATAAAGAATAAGATCGATGCGATCCTTGCTGATCACAGAGTCAAGAAATATATATGGCTCCTGCCTGAAAGACTCAAGGAGCCCTGGGCAGTGGCGCTTCAAATGGAGAAGGGATTTCTGCCTGTGATATTGAATGAAATCCCGGATACATATTATGAAGAAATATTCGCAAAGATCATGGAAACCGCGAAGCTTAAGCTCGAAAAAGGGCTGACGGTATCTGCCGTTGTGGGCAGGATCAGGAAACTGCGCGGCAATGATTTTACCGAGGATGATCTTGACTGGATCATAGAGCATGCCATGCAGGGAGCAGCCTCCAGAGGAAGCAAAGAGCTTAAAGCGGATGATTTCGTTCTTGACGGTATGACGGGGGATAGTCCGGAAGATAAGCTTATGAAAATGCCGGGCCTTGGAAACGTTAAGGATATGGTCACGGAGTTTACGTCCCTTCTCCGGGAGTCTGTCAGAAACAGGAAGCTGAAAGGCATGCATTCAAACATGATCTTCTATGGAAATCCGGGAACCGGCAAGTCAACCTGCGCAAAGCTTCTGGCAGATATCATGTCGGAAAAAGGCATCAGTAATGCATCGTTTATTGCTGCATCCCGCGCCGACATCATAGGGAAGTATGTCGGACATACTGCAACTAAGGTATCGGGACTTTTTGATAAAGCAAGGGGAGGAATACTCTTTGTGGATGAGGCAGGCTTCTTCCTCAATGAGGGCAGCGGCGGATATGTGCAGGAGGCTGTCAAGGAATTCGTGAGATTCATGGAGCTTTATCCTGACGTAACGGTGATATTTGCAATGTATGAAAAGGAGGCCGCTGCATTCATGAAGCTTGATGAAGGGATAGCATCAAGGATCTCCCGCATGGTAGCTTTTGAAGATTATTCGGACAGTGAGCTGAAAGCCATATTTGATCATATGATAAAAGAAAAGGGATATATCCCGGCAAAAGGTGCTTCCGGATCCGCGCTTGCATATGCTGAGGAGCTGAGGAGCGGCAGGAATTTCGGAAATGCAAGGGAGATTCGCAAAATTGCAGAATCAGCGATAGTAGCGCATTCGGTGAGGATACATTCAGGCATAAGACCGGAAAAGGATACGGAGGATACTATTACCCCTTTGGATGTGAAGAAGGGCATAGAGCGCCTTCGCAGGATGCCGAAGATCAGAAAGAATTTCGGATTTGAATATTCCAGGGCAGCAGTCATGTCTTTAAATTAAACAATAAGGAGGACACAGAAAATGAAGAAACTGAATTTACTTGCTCCTGACGAGCACAACGAATTCTTGATAGGAAGGGGAAGGGAAAAGGTAAGGTACCTGCAGATCCCGTCAGGTCTAAACAGGGCAAAGCTTGCAGAGGACGTGAAGAACGGAGCCCTGTATTTTGAAAATGTCAAAAAACAGGCTGACCGCAGACCGTCAAGGACCGTTGTGATCCGGACGGATAATGAAGAGACAGGACTGATGGCGCTTACTTATCTGGCTGCTGCCTATAATGAGATGGATGAGAACGGGATTGAAGAATGTGATAATGAAGATCTTGTAACTGAGATCGGTGAAGACTATTTCATGACTGAGGGCTTTTCTTATGAAGAATGCGTAGAAGATGATGAGGAAGAAAGCCACGGACCTGAAGACGCCGGCGAATGGTGTGAGACGATGTACAAGCTGCCCCTCTTAAAAATAACTGATGTCAGACAAGTATGGTATAACGAAAACTCAAATATCTTTATTAACAATGGTTTTGGAATGCAGGGACAGAATAATGAAAGGGAGAGATCTCCCTGGTGGTTTTCGTGCAGGAAGGAACCTGTCTGCATTATTGTTCATGCCGGAGCATGTATATTCGGAGACTTTGGCCGCAGTGTCTACGAATTGTTTTCGGAGGAGGTGGCGGCGCATTTTCCCGATAACCGCCATATTTATATCCTTGAGATAGAAAACCGGAGAGATGATTTCTTTGATAATCCATTTTCCGGCGATATGCCTGCAGATTTACTGCAGGAAAGGGAGGATCCTGCTTTTACCCAGATGGTGCTTGAACAGGCCGCGGCAGTGATAGAAGTTAAGGGAAAGTGGGATAAGAAAAAAGAGGCATTATACCGCAGGCTGCAGTTTGAAAACTGGTCCATCAGTGAAGGGTTCATTCTTTCTGAGGATTTCCCTGTATCAAAGATCGTCCAAAGGATCGTAAACATGAGGAACGGATCAAAATCCATCCTGATGAAAAGGATATTGAACTATATCAGGGAGCAGGGGGATTCCGGAGCAGAACTTAAGGAAGAGGATTTTGATATCCTTAAGAAATTCGCGAATATCATGGAAAAGAAACCCTCCGGTGATACGACAAGCGTAAGGAAACTGGAGAAAGAGCTCTATGGCATGGAAGATGTGAAGAGGCAGGTGCGCGAGGTCGTCGACGTAATGAAGTATTATAAAAGAAGGGAGACCGTGGGTCTGGAAAAAGGCGTATATCACAATGTACACCTGCTGATAGGTGCTCCCGGGACGGCGAAGACCACAGTGGCCAAGCTTATGGGAAATATGATGATGGAGCAGAACCTGCTGCCCGGGAACCGCTTCACCTGTGTGAACGGAGCGGATCTAAAGGGTATGTTCGTAGGACATACCGCGCCGAAAGTACATAAGATTTTTGAAAGCAATGACATCATTATGATCGATGAGGCATATTCACTTGTAGCGCGCGACGGATGGGACCGCGGAGGGGACAGCTACAGCCAGGAGGCAATGGCTGCGCTTATTACGGAGATAGAAGAGCATGGCACTGAAAAGCTGGTGCTCTTTGCAGGATACGGCGGAGTTGATGTAGAGAAAAATGATAATCTCATGAAGCATTTCATAGATTCCAATCCGGGACTCAAGAGCCGTATCAATTCGACGATATTCTTCAAGTCCTATACTCCGGAGGAAATGGTGGAGATAATGCATGTTTTGGCTAAGACGCAACAGTTTAGCCTGTCAAAGAAGGCTGATCCTGATCTGCTTGAATTCTTTAAGGAGCGTGCGAAGGACAGGAATTTCGGAAACGGAAGGGAGGCCAGGAGCCTGCTTCAGAATGCTGCCGTATTCGCTGCGCAGAGGACCAGGGATATGAAAGCCGTCAAAGCCGCAAAGCATAAGCTCCAGGAGATCACTGCCGCCGATATCAAGCAGGCCATCGAAAGACAGAAGAGGAGCACGGCCATGCAGAACGGCAGGTCATCAGCGGAGAGCTTCGGTTTCCTGGCTGTCTGAGGATTTCATTATGGCTTCTTGCGCGGAATCTTTATTTCCCGCGCAAGGAGTCATTCATAGGGAGAAAAAGGAATGGTTTGCATGAGCTCTGGCAGGAGATCATAAATTAATACAGGAGGTGCATGAGTTGTGGATAAAAACGGATATTATATACTTACACAGCCCTCTTGGAAGGGAATGGGAAGCGATTCAGACTACGCTTTAGTAACAGAAGAAAACCTGCATAAGTTAATGACTGAAGAAGAGATCGAAAGGAAACTGAAGGAGTGCAGTACGTATGATGAGGTTCCGGACCTTATGGAGCTTCCGGATGACATACCTGTAACTATAGAGAATATAGCTGGAAGCGAGAAGGATGGAATGTCGATTGGAAAAAAACAGAAAACACAAAGATAGGGCAGCTCCATAAAGAGAATGTGGTTTTGAAATCACGGATACATTTGAAACCAGCTGATCTTGCCTGTGCTATTGTTGTCAAACAATAAGATCAGTGTTATTATTTCAAAACGTTAAGTGCATAATATCAGCAAAAAAATATGCAGATACTAATTGATTATCTGCATATTTTTATGATAAAATATATGCAATAAGCAGGAGGCTGTATATGCATATATTTGATTATACATTTTTAGATGAGGGTTTATTACCGGCAGAGTTGGTTAACCTTACATCAACTATTTCCGCACTTAATGCAATATCCGAGGAAAGAAGAGGACGGAATTCGACTGTCTATACCGAATTGGAGAAGATAGCCCGTATTCAATCAGTTAAAGGTTCCAATGAGATCGAGGGTATTATTACAACGGACGCTCGAATAAAAGAAATCGTAGAAGGAAACAGCGCTCCCTTGAACCATACGGAAATGGAGATAGCCGGGTACAGGAATGCCCTTGATGAGATACACACTTCTTTTGCTGGTTTAAGGGTCACCGAACAGACTATTTTGCATCTGCATCAGGTTATGACCGAAGTAGCTGCATATGAGGGGGCCGGACAATATAAAACCGACGATAATATCATTGCTGAAATAGATGAATACGGACGGCGAAGGATCCGCTTTTCTCCGGTACCGGCAGCAGAGACTGAAGAAGCGATGGGGCAGCTTATACTTGCGTATATTGATGCCCGGGACAATTCACGTATCAACAAACTTTTGCTCATTCCATGCGTGATACTTGATTTCTTGTGTATCCATCCGTTTGCTGATGGTAACGGACGCGTTTCCAGATTGCTTACGCTTTTGCTTATGTACAAGAGCGGTTTCAATATCGGCAAATATGTTTCCTTCGAAGAACAGATAAATCAGTCTAAAGAATACTATTACAGTGCTCTTCAGGATTCATCTAAGGGATGGCATACGAACGAAAACACCTATACGGAATTTATGAAGAATTTTCTTTCCACGCTATATAAGTGTTACAAGGAACTTGATAAAAGGTTTTCTACAGTAAACGGGAAGAAACTGAAAAAATCCGAAAGGATAGAACAAACAGTGCTTAACAGCGTATTGCCGATTTCCAAGTCCGAAATCTGCGGCTTTCTACCTGATGTAAGTCCCACAACTGTAGAGGCAGTGCTGGGGAAAATGGTAAAAGACGGATCTATAAAAAAACTTGGAACTGCAAGGGCAACAAAATATGTTAATGCGAAACACATCCATTGATTTTTTGTTGGCCAAAGTAACTGGAGAAAAAAATATCCTAAAGGAGAATAAGGTGACGTGATGTCACATTAGATAGTATAAATAGATCAAAATGTATATCTGTATCGATCGGAAGATAGTGAGTAAGAAACAGGGATAAATAATCTAATCATCCCTTCGGAGGTATGCCGCCCTGCAGCTTTTCGGCCGTGTCAGCAAGATCCGCAGGACATATGGCAATGACATGTATGCCGTTTTCTTCATAGTTTTCTGAAATGATTTCCGCTTCCTTATGCATGCGGTTCAGGAGGTCTCCGGATGAATATGGGATCATCACATCTATCTGCCGGCTTCCTGACCTGAGTATATCATGCAGGGCATCCAGCATATCATCTATACCGTATCCTGTGCGGGCGGAGATATAGACTGATTCACGGCCTTTCATATTTTCTGTGGTAAGATCGGGATCTCTCAGATCGGCCTTATTATATACATAAAGCCTTGGTATGCCCATCGAATCAAGATCCTTTAATGTATCTTCAGTTACCTTTCTGTGCATCTCATGACGGGGATCGGAGGAATCAAGGACTATCATCAGGACATCGGCATATTTTACTTCTGCGAGCGTCGACCGGAAAGCCTTTATCAGATCATAAGGTATATTTTCAATGAAGCCTACGGTATCTGATAAAAGGAAAGGCTTCCTGTCAGGGATAGCGATCCTTCGTATCGAAGTATCAAGAGTGGCGAAAAGCATATCTTTTTCAAATACCTTTTTCTCATCATTTTCCGGAGTTACGCTGCATATATCAAGAAGACGATTCATAAGGGAAGACTTGCCGGCATTTGTATATCCTACAAGGGCTACGTGGGGAAGTCTTTCCCTGAGGCGTCCCCTGCGCTGCACGTCGCGGGTCTTGTCTATCCGGATGAGCTCCTTCTTAAGCTCGGTGATGCGATGGGATATCTGTCTCCTGTCAAGCTCTATCTGCTTTTCACCGATGCCTTTATTTGCCCTGCTTCCGCCGCCTCCGCCCTGGCGTCCGAGATGTTGCCACATTCCGGAAAGCCTCGGGAGCATGTACTGCAGATATGCAAGCTCTACCTGTATCCTTGCTTCGCGAGTACGAGCCCTTCTGGAGAAGATTTCGAGTATCAGGTTGGTCCTGTCCCAGACGGGGATGCCTATGAGTTTCTGGAGGTTTTTCATCTGTGCGGGTGAGAGATTTCCCAGACACACTGCGTATTCAGCATTGCATTGTCCTGCAGCATATGACAGCTCTTCGGCCTTTCCTGAGCCTATGTATGTAGCAGAGTCAGGATGTGGAAGCGTCTGCGTTATGGCAGTCCGGACGTCAAGATCACAGGCCTCACAGAGGCTTTCCAGTTCCTTCATGGCATTATCGAAATCCTCATCACTCTCGCTGAGGCGGAGACCGACAAGGATCACGGGGATGGGATTATCATTTGCTGCAGTATATTCCATATCCTGTATTTTAACACTTCCGTCCCGATACTTAAAAGAAAACCTTCTGTCAGGCAGCGGATGATCAATGAACGCTGACATTGATAAAACAGGATAAAAGCTTTACAATTATGCTTTAAGTATCAATGGATAAAGGCGAAAGGACATACCATGGCTTTAGTGGAGATAAAAGACCTCTGCGTATCGGTAGAGGATAACGAGATCCTGAAAGGGATCAACCTGAGCATAGGGAAGGGCGAGACCCATGTGCTCATGGGACCGAACGGCGCAGGCAAATCAACGCTCGGCAATGCCCTGATGGGAAATCCTGCATATAAGGTGACCAAGGGCAGCATATATTTCAACGGGCTCGATATAAAGAATGAAAGCCCTGACAAAAGGGCGAAGGCAGGGATGTTCATGTCATTCCAGAATCCCCTTGAGATCCCGGGGATATCGGTATCTTCATTCATAAGGAACGCGATAATCCAGAAGACCGGCGAGAAGATAAAGTTTTCACAGTACCGCAAGGATCTCGCTGCAAATATGGAGATACTAAATTTTGACAGCTCATATAAGGACAGGGATCTGAATGTCGGTTTCTCGGGCGGAGAAAAAAAGAAAGCGGAGATACTGCAGCTTCTCATGCTGAAGCCAAAATTCGCGATACTTGACGAGACTGACTCGGGACTTGACGTGGATGCGGTGCGTACAGTATCCGCAGGCATCGAAGCCTATCAAAAGCAGGAGGATGGAGCGCTGCTTATCATCACCCACAGCACTAAGATACTTGAGTCATTGCATGTGGACTATACGCATATCCTTGTGAAGGGTGAGATAGTGGCGGACGGTGACGGATCCCTTGTGACAGAGATCAATGAGCACGGCTTCGAAAAATACATCGGGGATACGGAATAAATGAAAAAAGAAAGATCCGAAGTAAACGATATAGACAGAAGCCTTTATGATTTCCGCTATGAAGAAAAGGAAGAGGAATTCTATAAGGTAAAGGAAGGCCTGACTCCCGACATAGTCCGAGAGATCTCATGGGAAAAGCATGATCCCGAATGGATGCTGGAATTCAGGCTTAAGAGCCTTGATATCTATAATGAGCTAAAGGTGCCCGACTGGGGCCCTGACATCTCAGGACTTAATATGGACGATATCGTGACCTATGTAAGGCATAAGTCCACGATGAAGGGCGACTGGGAAGACGTGCCCGATGACATCAAGAATACATTTGAGAGGCTGGGGATACCTGAAGCAGAGCGCAAAAGCCTTGCCGGCGTAGGCGCGCAGTATGACTCCGAGCTCGTATACCATAATGTAAAAGAAGAAGTGCTAGCGCAGGGCGTCGTATATACAGATATGGAATCCGCCCTCACCGGCGAATATGAGGATATGGTGAAAGAGCATTTCATGAAGCTGGTTCCCCCCACTGACCATAAGTTTGCTGCCCTCCACGGAGCCGTATGGTCAGGAGGATCCTTTGTTTACGTGCCGCCGGGCGTCAAGGTGGAGATCCCCCTCCAGTCCTATTTCAGATTGAACGCCGCAGGTGCGGGACAGTTCGAGCATACGCTCATCATAGTATCTGAAGGAGCCGACCTTCATTTCATAGAAGGATGCTCGGCACCAAAGTATAACGTTGCAAACCTCCATGCGGGATGCGTGGAATTATTCGTAGGAAAGAACGCTCGTCTCAGATATTCCACGATAGAGAACTGGTCCAAGAATATGTACAATCTCAATACCAAGAGATCCATATGCGAGGAAGGTGCAGTAATGGAATGGGTATCAGGCTCTTTCGGCTCGCATGTTTCATATCTGTATCCCATGACGATACTGAAGGGCAATGATTCAAGATGTGAGTTTACCGGCATAACCTTTGCAGGAGAGGGACAAAATCTCGATACCGGCGCAAAGGTGGTGCAGACGGGAGAGCGTACATCGACCGTGATAAATACTAAATCGATCTCAAAGAGCGGGGGGATAAGCACCTTCCGCAGCGCTCTTACTATCACGGAAAAGGCAAAGGACTCCAAGGCTTCCGTGTCCTGCGCATCACTGATGCTCGATGATATTTCAAGGTCGGATACCATCCCGGCCATGGATATACGCACTAATGAAACTGACGTGGGCCATGAGGCAAAGATAGGAAGGATATCGGACGATGCCGTATTCTATCTCATGAGCCGCGGCATCTCAGAGGAGGACGCAAGGGCGATGATAGTATCGGGCTTTGCAGACAACGTGTCAAAGGAGCTTCCCCTGGAATATGCCGTTGAGATGAATAATCTCATTCAGCTTGAGATGAAAGGAGCGATAGGATGATGCGGATCAATGCAGTCAAAGCTCCTACATGGAATGCGCTTAAGATAAATGATGCTCTACTCGAAGATAAGATAAGCCTAAACGGCAGCGGGAAAGCCGTAGTGGAAAAGATACCCGCAGGAGCAGTCATAGGAAATGAATCCTGCGCGGAATGCGGGGGCTGCGATCTTAAGGATCTGATTAATATTAAATCAATAAAATGCGGCATGGGTGAAGAGGCAGATGTTTTCTTCGCGGACGCAAGCAAAGATGTGCTCATGGTGCATGCGCGCGAAGGACGTCAGGTGGAAGCGCCAGTAAATATCCGCTATCTCATGGATAACGGGGATTCGAATGCGGACCGTGTCGAGATCATTGCCCAGAAAAACAGCAGCATCACGGTGATCATGGATTATTCATCCTCAAGGTTTGATGCCAAAGGGTTTTTCGGAGTGCAGACAAGGGTGCATATAGGAGAGGGCGCGAGGGTGCATCTTGTAAAGGTGAACCTTCTCGGCTCAGGGTTCATGTGCCTTGACGATATCGGGGTGAGGGCAGAGGAGAGGGGACAGTTTGACCTTACGCAGCTAAGCCTTGGAAGCTCCGGGGACTACATAGGCGTATCCGTGGATCTTGCCGGATATAAGTCTGTATTTAACGGTAATATGGGGTATCTCTGTCTTAAAGGCAAGAAGCTTGATATGAATTATCATATAGCTCACCATGGCAGGAAGTCCGCATCGGAGCTGCAGGTCAAGGGAGCCATTAAGGATAAGGCTGAGAAGAATTTCAGAGGCACGATAGACCTTATCCGCGGCGCAAAAGGAGCCTGCGGTCATGAGCTTGAGGACGTGCTCCTATTATCCGATGATGTGAAGAATAAGACCCTTCCCGTGATACTATGTGACGAAGAGGACGTGGAGGGTACCCACGGAGCAAGCATAGGACGGCTTTCCGGGGATACGCTTTATTACATGCTGAGCAGGGGACTCGATAAGAAAGAGGCAGAGCTTCTCATGACGAAAGCCAAACTGAACTCGGTAAGGAATCTTATAAAAGACGAGCATACACACGGACGCATACAGTACTATATGGAGGAGGCCTTCAGATGACAGAGAATATATTCAAAAAAGACTTTCCTATATTTGAAAAAAAGCCCTGTGTCTATCTGGACTCCGCGGCTACGGCGCAAAGGCCGTCGGCTGTCATCGAGGCAGAGAAGTATTTCTATGAGAATATGAACGCCAATCCCCTGCGCGGGCTGTATGAACTTTCGATGGCGGCAACTGATGCTTATGCCGAAGCAAGAACATGTGTAAAGGATTTCATAAATGCTTCTGATGACGCTGAGATCATATTCACAAGGAATACGACGGAGTCGCTAAACCTTGTGGCATACAGCTACGGCCTGAATTTCATTCGCGAAGGCGATGAGATAGTGACTACCGTGATGGAGCATCATTCCAACATGCTTCCCTGGCAGATGGTGGCGGAGCGCACAGGCGCGAAGCTCATTTATCTCGAGCCTGAAGCTGACGGGACTTTATCAAAAGAAGAGCTTGACAGCAAAATAACAGACAGATGTAAGCTCATAGCCATAGCGCAGGTGTCAAACGTATTGGGGTGTGTGAATCCTGTGAAGGAACTTGCCGAAAGGGTGCATAAAAACGGAGGCATCATAGTGGTGGACGGAGCTCAGTCAGTCCCTCATATGAAGGTTGATGTAAGGGAACTCGATGCTGATTTCCTTGCGTTTTCCGGACATAAGCTCATGGCGCCCTTCGGCATAGGAGCGCTCTACGGAAAGCGTGACCTCCTTGAAAAGATACCTCCCTTCCTTACAGGCGGCGAGATGATAGAATACGTACGCCTTGACGGCGCGACCTGGGCAGAGCTTCCTCACAAATTCGAGGCCGGCACGGTCAATCCCGCAGGAGCCTATGGCCTTAAGGCAGCCATAGAATATCTTCTGAATGTCGGTTTTGATAATATAAGAGAGACTGAAGACAGACTTACCGGAATAATATTCGAGGAGTTTTCAAAGCTCCCATATATGCATATCTACGGGTCAACCGATCCGTTAAAGCACACAGGCATTATTTCATTTACTATAGACGGGGTGCATCCGCATGACATAGCATCGATCCTTGATGCCGACAAGGTCGATATCAGGGCAGGGCATCACTGCGCACAGCCCCTGATGGATTATCTCGGTGTCGGCAATACTGCCCGTGCTTCCCTCTATCTTTTCAACGACGAAAAAGACGTCGAAGCCTTCCTTGCTTCCATCAAAAAAATAAGAAAAATAATGGGCTTCCCAGAGTTACCTGCAAGTTTCTCATATAAGTCATGACCGCTAGACTCTTTGAGTATG
>JAEEGL012831762.1_pt1 | contig 16734 bp, 13 predicted proteins | sample 9134231 | NCBI WGS metagenome assembly JAEEGL01 (sample SAMN16246548, study PRJNA631951) | gut metagenome | biome: gut microbiome; feature: rumen; material: fiber-attached | host: Bos | place: Iran: Karaj | collected 2018-10 | reverse complement strand
AAGGCGAGCGAAGATTCGAAGAAGAACTACTCGACGACGACACCCGCTACAACGATACCGTTACCGTCGGACTGCGTACTTGCGAAGGCATCGACCTCGATACGCTCCCAAAGAAATACAGGGATTACTGCATGAAAAACGCCCGCCGTTATCTGGACGACGGGCTGTTAGAACTCACAGCACAGCATCTGCGCCTCACCCGTCGCGGACTCTTCGTCAGCGACATGGTGATGAGCGATCTCATGATGGTCTAAATCTCCTCGTTGGCCTCAGCCGATCCCTCCACAGTCTCCTCAGCCATATCAACTGAATCGACAGCATTCGAGTCGACGACTTCTTCAGCGAAGTCCGTCTCGTGATACTTCGTCGGCACAGGACCATAGCAGGCCATGAAGATAAAAGGCGTTGCGCCGAAGCCCAGCCAAATCAATCCTTTCGTGGAAACCCATCGCACGATCTGATTCAATTTATTTTTCATATCGAATGACGTTTAAACGGTCTGTATTTATCTTCCCAAAAGGTAGCGCTCTGCGAGAATCGCTGCCTGACAACCACTGCCTGCGGCTACCACAGCCTGACGGAACACGGGATCGGCACAGTCGCCAGCCACAAAGATTCCAGGGATCTTAGTCTCAGGTGTGCCATTGATCTTCTTGAAATAACCCACCTCGTCTGTATCTAACCATTCGCGGAAAATATCCGTGTTAGGCGTATGACCGATGGCGAGGAAGAAACCGTCAATGGCAATGTCCACCAGTTCCTCGTCAGGCTCACCCCTACGCTTCACCAGATGGGCACCCTCGACACCGTTCTCTCCAAAGAGTCCCAGCGTGTTGTGCTCAAAAAGAATCTCGATGTTCTCACGCTCCATCACCCGCTGTTGCATCACCTGCGAGGCACGGAGGTAGGGCTTTCTGACAATCATATACACCTTCTTGGCCAGACCAGAAAGATAGAGTGCATCCTCACAGGCCGTATCACCACCGCCAACCACTGCTACCGTCTTCTTACGATAGAAGAATCCGTCGCAGGTCGCACAGGCTGAAACACCCTGACCATTGTACTTGCGCTCATCGTCGAGGCCGAGATATTTGGCAGAAGAACCTGTGGCGATGATTACTGTATCGGCTGCAATCTCCTTGCCGTCATCAGCCGTGCAGACGTATGGAGCCTTTGAGAAGTCCACCTTCACTATCACGCCATCACGGATGTCAGCCCCAAAGCGCTCAGCCTGTTCACGAAACTCCATCATCATCTGGTTGGCATCCACGCCCTGCGGATAACCTGGATAGTTCTCTACTTCTGTGGTCTGCGTCAACTGTCCGCCAGGCTGCATGCCACAGTATTCAATCGGACTGAGGTTCGCACGTCCGGCATAGATGGCAGCTGTATAGCCCGCAGGCCCGCTACCGATAATCAAGCATTTTGTCTGTTCCATATTTATCTATTGTTATTTGCTAATTAATTCTTTAATTCTCTAATTCTTGATTGAAGTTTCTCAGTCCTTGATTGAGGAAGTCCACGTAAGCAGAGACATCCTTATTATGACCACGACTGCCTGTGAGCGGCTTGCCAGTAAAGGGATCGACGGCCACATAGAACGGCTGGGCATTGGCACCAAACTTATGGCTTTGCAGATAACTCCACTTAGCCCCCACCGTGCGCAGCGTCTTCTGATTACCCTGGGCGTCAGTCACCACGATCGGTTCCTTCAACGGTGTTTTGTCGTCAACATAAAGCGAGATAAGCACGTAGTCGTTCTTCAGTTTGCTCGACACACGTGGGTCTGCCCAAACGGTACCCTCCATCTCACGGCAGTTCACACAACCATAGCCCGTGAAGTCAAGGAAAACAGGCTTACCTTTCGAACGGGCGGTAGCCATTCCAGACTCGTAGTCGTTGAACTCAGCCTCAATCACCTTCTCACTGAGGTTGAAGTCCTGCGTGCTGATAGGAGGTGCAAAGGCACTGACAGCCTTGCAAGGAGCCCCCCACAAACCTGGAACCATATAGACGGAGAAGGCAAACGACAGCATACCTGCCAGGATGCAAACCACAGGCATAGGTTTGTGGAGATTGCCGCCAATCTCGTCCTCCTGAAACTTCAGCCAGCCTACCAAGTAGGCGCCTAACATCGCGAAGATGACTATCCACAGCGAGAGGAACACCTCACGGTCGAGGATATGCCAACCATAGGCCAGATCGGCTACGGAGAGGAATTTCAAGGAGAAGGCCAGTTCGATAAAGCCCAACACAACCTTGATGGTCGTCATCCAAGAACCAGACTTCGGAGCCGACTTCAACCATGAGGGGAACATCGCGAAGATCGTAAACGGCAGAGCTAAAGCCAAGGCAAAGGCGAACATGCCGATGGCTGGTGCCAGCCAATTGCCTGTCGTAGTGGTCTGAACAAGCAACATACCAATGATTGGACCTGTGCAGGAGAAAGACACCAGCACCAACGTGAAGGCCATCAGGAAAATACTCACAAGACCACTCGTCTGTGATGCCTTCGTATCCACGCTGTTCGCCCAACTGTCAGGCAACTTGATCTCAAACCATCCGAAGAAACTGCAAGCAAAGACGACGAGCAACAGAAACAGGAACACATTGAATACCGCACTCGTCGAGAGCGAATTCAGCGTATCAGATCCAAAGATGGCAGTCACCAGCAGCCCCAATCCTACATAGATCACCATAATCGAGAGGCCGTATGTAATGGCATCTCGGATACCTCTCCGCCTCGCTTCCCCTCCTGAGTAGGAGGGGCCAGGGGTGGTCTGATCCTTAGCGCGTTTCAGGAAGAAACTCACGGTCATAGGGATAATGGGCCAGATGCAAGGCATACACACAGCTGCCAACCCTGCCAAGAATCCCATCAACAACAGCCACCACAGCGACTTCTCTGCCAAATCCTCGCCAGAACCCAGCGACCGCAGTTCGTCTATGACAGGCTCCCAAAGATCCGTGCTGCCTGAGGAGATAGAAGAAGATAAAGGAAGATAGACGGAGTCAGAGGACGTAACCTCTGCTTTTGTAGTATCAAGCAATTGTCCTTTATCTTCTTCTAACTCCTTCTTATCTTCCTTTATTTCCTTTTTGTCGCCACTGGCTAAAACGGGGCTCTTGCCGCTCTGCTTCAGTGCCACCTCCGATGGCGGCATACAACTGGCATCACTGCAGGCACCATATTCCAGATAGCAGTCTATATCATACTCCGGCTTGGTAAATCGGATCTTCTGCACAAACGTCGCCTCGTCCTCGAAGTATTTCAGCTCCATACCAAACAACTTGTCCATCTTCTTGATGACATTCCCCTTCGGTACCAACTTACCAACCAGCTCAGCGCCCTCCATCTTCACCACATTAAATGTCGCCTCTATGGGGCCGTCCTCGCCAATCTCCGTCGAATATACATGCCATCCCTGGTCAATCGTGGCGTGGAACACAATCTCCGCCTCTGCCCCATTGCCCGTTTTCAGCTCCGCCTTGAAGTGCACAGGATCCACCATCTGGGCCTTCACCGCCAAGACGATCACCAAGCATATCCACGTTAAAAGCGTTTTCTTCATACTTACTATTTCACTTTCTGGCGACAAAGTTAAATAAAAACGCTGACATACCCAAACGATTTGGGAAGATTAACATCGTCAAAGAATAACTCTCTATTATATAAATAAGGTTCGCATACGTGCATAAAGAAAGTTTTCGTTTTTTTTCTTGTTTGTTTCAGAAATAAGTCGTACCTTTGCAGCATCGTCCAGATAACCAGGCAATGGGCGGCGGACGGTCTTAGTGATCAGAAAGACGTTTTCTAACAAAGAACAGCACCTACGCCTTTTTTGTATACTAAGGAAAAAAGCTATAATAATATAAGCCAAATCCAAGGGGTGCAGGTTGGCACAGAATAGGATGCAAAAGTATCGTTATACATTCATGAAACAAAAAGTGCTATTAGCTCTGTTGATGGTTTTGTTTGGTTCACTTGCTGTTGAGGCCCAACAAAAACTGAAGTTCTCGATAAACAGTTTTGAACTTGATCCATTTGACACGACCCCTCAAAACAAGCTCTATGAAAAGATTGACGGCAGTGGCTTTCGATATGCCATCATCAAGGTGAACTCCCTCACGCCTAATGATAATCTGAAGGAATACAACTTCAACTTCGGCAACATGAAGAGCATCGTCGAGGAACATGATAACGAGTTGTGGGTGTATGTGCAAAAGAATGCCAAACTCGTCACTATCAGCCGTGAAGGATACACAACACTCAACAAATATGATCTGAAGACTACCATTGAAGAAGGCAAAGTCTATGTGATGACGCTAAGCTCTGCCAAGGCCATTATCCAGACCCAGATGGTACAGTTTAATATAAGTCCTGCTAATGCTGGAGCCATTATTACCATCAAGAGTACAAAAGCTAATGCTCAGGAAGAAATGTTTGGTACAACTGACGCAACGGGGTCTGCTGCAAAGCCCTTGGAGTTAGGGACCTATACTTATAAAGTCATTGCCAATAATTACTATACATCAGAAGGACGATTCACACTCAACAATCGTACTATAACACATAAAGAAGCAGTAAATCTACGTGCTAACTTCTCAGAAATAACGCTCCAAGTAGATGACGATGCCGACATTTATGTGAACAATGAATTAAAGGGAAGTCGTACTTGGACAGGAACACTACGTTCTGGCGACTATCTTGTGGAGTGCCGTAAAGCAAACCATCAGCCAAGCAGCCAATATATCACGGTGAAGGAGAACGACAACCAGACCTTCAAGCTAATTCCTCCCTCTCCCATCACAGGAACGCTTGCGCTGACTTCCAGCCCCCTTGGTGCCAATGTCACCATTGATGGCAAAAACTACGGAAATACACCTATTAATATAAACGACCTTATAACAGGTAGCCATAAAGTAATCATCTCGTCTGATGGTTATAATGAAGAGACCAGGAGCTTTATTATCCAAGAGAATCAAACTACGGCTCTGAATGTCATACTCAACAGTAGCTCGAAAGCAGGTGTTATTAAAACGAAGTCTCCTTCGATTGAGCAAACAGGATCTCCCCGATATAGCGGTTATTTCCAGATAGCTGGTCAAGCAGGTACGATGATGGGCTTTGGCGGCAATGTCGGTGCATACATTTATAACTTCAATGTTGAAGGATACATAACTATGACGATAGGAAAAGAATCCGTAAATTTATATAATACAAAAACGTTGGATAATTACGAGGCGAACATCTCTGGTATGATGTTCGGCGGAAAACTCGGATACTGCATCAACGTTAGTCCATCCATTCGTATTATACCCCAGGTTGGGGCCGGAATACTTAATGTTAAGGGGGGTGATGTGAGTAGCAATGCTATCATTGCGACGGCGGGAGCAAGAGTTGAGTTTGCATTAGGTAAGCACTTTGGTGTTAGTCTGACACCAGAAGGACAATATGTTATCAGCAGGAAAGAAGTTTTTTGGCGATTGGAAGAAGCCTCTAATAAGATTAAACATTGGGGGACTGGTGCCAACCTTCGTGTAGGTGTATATGTTATTTTCTAATTGATTGGCTATCATGAGAAAGATCTTTTATTTAATCGCATTTTGTGTATCCTTGGTTTCATGTACAAAAGATCAAATGCCAAACGATACGACATTTGGCACACCAACTCAGACCATTGTTGCCGAAGTTGACTGGACTCAGAAGTCTGAATGGGGTGGCGAATGGTATTCTGACGACTATGCTGCTGTTACAGTCGAGCAGGGTACAGGTCTGATCATTGATTGCTCTTCTAATGATACAACCGACTACTGGGAGCCTCAGGTTCCTATGATCAGCCACATTGCTGAGATTACTGAGGGTGGTCAGTATCAGGTTAAGTTCCAGTTCACTTCTCCGAAGGCTGGTGAATTGCGTCTCGACTTCTACAGCTGGGATGGTTCTGGTGCCACGATGGCTTCGATCTTCGAGGTTGCTGAAGGTGACAATGACATGACCATTGACTTCCGCGGTTATCCAACTCATTGCACGGACGCTGGTATCTTCTACCAGTGCGGTAAGTTGCCAGGAAGACACATTATCAGAAATGTACAGGTGATAGATTTAGCAGGGGGGACACGAAGCCGTGCTTCTTGTGACAAAAACCAATAGAATTATGAGAAAATCTTTATTATTAGTATATGCTTGTATATCTCTATTGTCATGCACAGAAGACAAGATGTCAGATGACATAGCCATTGGTAGCGCACATGCTAAAGAACTTTGTTCCTTCAATGAGGACAATGTACTTCATCTGGATAAGAACAACGGAAGCACACTTACTAAAGGAACTGTCATTGGTCAAACTGCAAACATCATCGCTACCATTGGTGCTGAAGACATCTACAAGCCTACAATTATTTCTTTTACTGTTGACAACAATAACATCAGCGGTGGTCTTCAGGGAGGTAATAATCCGAAAGATGCCAACGATAGTGTACCTAATACAACCCTACAAGAACCTGTTAACGGTGCTTTCATCCAGTTTGAGGTAAAGGCTAACGGTTATTTATATATCTTGCATAAGGCTTCTTCTAACAAGGCGTACACTGTATTTGAGAATGGAAAGGCTATTAGCTACACATTCGCAGCTGTCGGTGGTGCTACTACCGACCTGGGTGAAGTCTACCAGTATACACTTCCTTATGAGATCGAAAACGGACAAAAAGTTGTTCAGCAACCTATCGAATGGGCAGAGCGTGAGTATCTCAAGAGCGCCAAACCAGATGTCTATACTTCTCGCCTGACAACAGATGCAGATGGTACAGAAATATGGAATGGTGATGACCTCAAAAAGAATGGTTCTGGTGTCATTAAATTCTCTGTTTTTGCAGGTCGCAAATACATTGTCAATGCTAATGGATCCAAAATTACTACCGCTGGCTTCGCCTTTAGTACAGATGATAACCTGACCATTAAGGACGGAGATATTATTATCTACGGCGCAGGAAGAAGGTAATATAGTTATTTGAATATGTGTTGAGTGATATGAGAAAAACAGTCTTCGGAATTCTACTACTGTTGCCCGTTATTGTAACGGCGCAGAATTGGGACTATATCCGTGAGTCTGGAGAATACTACTATGGTGTGGGGTATGGCCCCAATGAGCAGGAAGCTTCTGAACGAGCTATGGCAGACCTCATAAGCATGATAGCCACAAACGTTTCGACAGATTTCCAGTACCTCATGGACGAGACAAATACTAATGGCAAACTGGAACATCAGTCGAGGGTACATAACTGTATCAAGACCTACTCGACATCGTCATTGACAAACGTGGAGAAATGGGTCATCGGGAAAGAGCCCAATGTTCAGGTCCGGCGATACATCAAGCGTTCGGAGATAGCGAAGATCTATGCAGACAGAGAGACCAAGGCCAGGGATATGGTCAAGATAGCAGAAGAGGCATTGGAAAAGGGGAAAATCGACATGGCCCTGCAATACTATTACTGGGCCTATTCGCTCATTCGCTCTGTACAACGGCCAAATTTGGTAAAGGATAGCGAAGACAGGGTACTTGTAAACATTATTCCGCTGAGAATAGAAAGCATCCTTAGCGACATCAGTGTGAAATTTGAAAAACGGGAGGGCGACTGCGTAGATTTACTGTTCTACTATCAGAACCATCCTGTGTCAAGTCTTGAATTCACCTATTCTGACGGCAGGACCGAGTGCATTGGTTCTGCCAAGGACGGAAGAGGCATGATCGAGATGGTGCCTGGCTACAAGACAGACACATACCATATTAATATTGAGTATGAGCACTTAGGGCAGGCCCGAGGCGATGCCGAGATGCAAAGCGTGCTGGATGTGATTACCAAGAAGGTCTTCAAAGGAGCAGAGGTTTCGGTGAAAGCTGTCAGAGAGAATGTGCCTCATCTGGCGAAAGTGGAAAACACTGGTGTGAACCTGAATCCGACTCAAGAACAGGTTGTCAAAAAAGCCGATGATTATGCCGACATCATCGCCAAAGTGACGGAGACCATCAGAAGCAGGAAGTATTCCAATGCTTATAAGTATTTCACACTCGACGGATTGGAGATGTACAACAAACTCGTCACATACGGTACAGGCCGTATCGTAGGCACCCCAAACATCAAGTTTTTCAAGAGTGCCAACGGCAACGTGGTTGCCCGTGGCCTGCAGATGTCTTTCTCTTTCAAGTCTGGCACCAAGAAGACCTTTGTTGAGGACGTCGTGTTCACATTCGATAAGAACCAGAAGATCGACAATGTAGCCTTCGGTTTAGGACAGGTGGCAGAGAATGACATCCTTTGCAAATATGCACCTGGATGGAAGAATGACACAAGGGAAATGATTATGGAGTTTATGGAAAGCTACAAGACTGCCTATTGTCTGAAACGGTTAGACTACATTAGGAGTATCTTTGCCGATGATGCCATTATCATTGTCGGTAACGTGGCAAGGCCAAGGACTGCACAGAAGACTTTCCTTGACCGGCCAGTAACCTTGGAAGGACAGAATGTCATCCGATATAACAGATATTCCAAGGATGAATACCTAAAAAATCTTGAACGGTGCTTCAAGCGCAATGAGTTCATTAACATCCGTTTCTTAAATAATGAGGTGCAGTGGCTGGAGAAGTATGACAAGGAAGAGTTGTTTGCCATCCAGATAGGACAGGAATACCATTCAGCCACCTACGGCGACAGGGGTTATCTGTTCCTTTTAGTGGATATGACTGACCACGATTCTCCACAGATCAAAATCCGTACATGGCAGCCTAATGAAGTTGCAATGGAGAAGCTGTATAACGCAGGTGATTTCTATAGAGAATAAAATAAAAAGAGGAAAAGTGAAAAAAAGCTTTCGTTATCTTGGTATCACGGTATTAGCATATCTCATCTTAGGTCTCTATGCTTTAGTGGCATTGAATCTTAAGGTATTCAATCCTGTAGCTAAAGCTATAGGTGACTTCTCATTCGAAGACTTTTATTACTACATTTTAGGTACATCAAATGAGCAGGACACCAGTAGGGTTGTGACAATTGTGGATATGACAGAATTGACAAGTCGTCGTGACTTGGCTAAGACGATATCAGATATTTCATCGTTATCCCCCAAAGTCATGGGTGTGGACATTGTCTTTGAAGGATTGAAGGAAGATAGCATTGGAGACTTATTACTGACTGAATCTGCAAAGAAATGTCATGGTGTTTTCTCCTACAAATTGATAGATAGGACCGATGAAGAAATACATTCTTTCTTTACACTATGCGACTCGTTGACAGAAGGCTTTACGAATATGCCTCGTCATCTTTATGATGGGACAAAGCGTAACCTAAGTATCGGACGTAAACACCAAGGAGAGTTGCGCCCTTCACTCATAAAACTTCTTGCCGACAAGTATGCCGGAGAGGAGGTAATGCCGCTGGAAGAAAAGGAGTTGCGTATTAATTTTTCACCCATGCATTATGAAGTCATCAATTATGCAGATGTACTCTCAAATAGGAATCTGATAGAGGATCGAGTGGTATTGCTTGGTGCGATGAAAGAAGAGAGCGACATGCACATAACACCATTAGGAAAGATGGCTGGCGTTGAACTTCTCGCGTATGGAGTGGAAACCTTGCTGAAGCACAATAAGGTCACAATAACTCCTATATGGCTATTGATCGTCATCTCATTCCTTGTCACGCTGATGGTCGTTATTTTACGATGGTCTTATATAAAATATGCAAAAAGACAGCATCCTCTTTTACGCTCATTTCTGACATTGGAATTGGTTATAAGTCTTTTGGTATTTACAACCGTTGCTATTATCGTATGGATTGGTTTCATACTTTTTTGCAAGTATAATGTCTCTGTGAATTTGGCCTATGGAATAGCAGCTACGGCATGCATCTATAATGCAACGAATCTATATGATACGATAGCGGAATTAATAACAAAAAAGAGAACGTCATGAACAGAATTGTTATAAAAGGAGTTTTGGGTCTCATGTTACTGATGTTGACCATTGCAGTCAGAGCACAACAGAGACACTTAATCGTAACAGCATTTAATGGTAAGGCTGAATATGTAGCAGGTAGCCATAAACATCCATTACATAAAGGTCTAAAATTATCAGAAGAGTCATTACTTTTTATTCCTTATAACGGTTCTGTAACGGTGATAGACGATGTGAGTTGTAAGGAATACACCTTCAAAACAATGGGATGGGCTTCTGTTGAAGACAAGATACGGGATAGTCAGCATACTATGATGTCGCGAACCAAGGACTATGTAAAATATGTGTTGGCGCAGTTGGGTGGCAATCAACCTATCAGAACCCATTATGTGAGTGATGCAGCAACTGTGACTCGTGATTACTATATGGATGGGGAATTAGTTGACGTGCAAGATTCTAAGTCTAATCAGGGAAATAGCTATCAAGATGATTATGACTCTTTTGTAAAAGATGCCCAAAAAGAGTATAATGATTTCAGGAAGAAAGCTTTAAAGGAATACACAGATTTTGTACGTCAGGCTTGGAAGGAATATGGCGTAGAACAGCCAATTGAGCAACCAGAAGAGCAAGAAGTGGAACCCATACTTGTTTCTGATGCTGATTTAGAAACAGCGTCGTGGTTCACAAAACTATTTATTAGAAAGAATAAAAAAGGAAAGCAAAGCCAAACTGATCAAGTTAAGAGTAATCGGAAGCAAAACGACAAAGGATCTTCGTTGAATTATAAACAAGTGATTGCATCAACTCCAAACAAACCTCAGCCTCAACCTCTGTCAGAGGTTCAAGAGACGCCTGAAGACGCTAATACATACAAAAGTTTTAAGATCTTTGGAACAGAGATCAGGGTACGTATCGGTGATAACTGTCGTTTCCACTTGACAGGAACGTCGAATAATGAGGTGGCAGATGCTTTACAGGAATTCACCAAGCCACAATTTGACAATCTTTTATACGACTGTTTGGAAATGCGTAAGAAATACCAAATGTCTGACTGGGCATATTATCAGATGTTACTGGCTTTGACAGACCTCTTTTATGGTAAAGATACTAACGAGGCAAACTTGGTTTTGGGATTCCTCTTCTCTCAATCAGGATATAAGGTTCGATTTGCCAGTTCTGACAAAGAATTGCAGATACTGATTGCCTCAGAGCACCTTATTTATAATAAGCCGTATATTCGTATAGATGAAGACAAGTATTATATTTTTAATCATGATGACAAGAAATTGATGTATGTATGTCCGGCAAAATTTCCAAAGGAAGGTGCTATGTCTTTACGGATAAATGCCTCCCAGAATCTATCTCTGAATCCTGCTCCTGAACGGACTATAACGTCTCGTAAGAATCCAGACTTTTCTTTTACTATCACTTCCAACAAGAACTGTATGGACTTCTTCGACACCTATCCTCCTTCATGTATCAATGATAACTTTATGACACGTTGGGCGATGTATGCCAACACTCCTTTGGAGGAAGGCATCCGAAGTCAGCTATATCCCTTGATGAAAGAGAAGTTGGAGGGATTGTCTCAGAAGGACGCGGTGCAGCAAATGCTTTGGTGGGTACAGACAGGATTTCAATATAACTATGACGAAAATGTCTGGGGACGAGACCGTGCTTTTTTCGGTGAGGAGACGCTATTTTATCCCTACTGCGACTGTGAAGACCGTTCTATCCTACTCTCACATTTAGTGCGTGACTTGCTGAATATTAAAGTTATTCTGATCTATTATCCAGGACATTTAGCAATGGCTGTCAATTTCACTGACGAGGTAAATGGCGATTACATCATGTATGATAATATGAAGTTTATTGTCTGTGATCCAACTTATATTTTATCACATGTCGGTGAGACCATGCCAAGTATGAAGGATAAAGAGACTGTGGTCATTTTGTTGGATTAAGTATATAAATCAATTAAGGATACATATTTATGGAAGGCGTATACAAAGCTAAAAAACGATGTACAGACTCTCACGCTTTTCATATTTATGGGATAAATTAAAACAGATAACCGTTTTGCAGAGGAGTCGCAAAACACATAAAAATGTAAGATATGAAACTAAAGTACTTGATGACATTAATTATGTTCTTTTGCCTTTCATCAGTATTGTACGCACAGGATCTTTCGAAATATGAAATGAAGGCCATAAAGAAAGAGGCTAAGAAACTCGAAAAGGAAGGATGGAAGGTTAAGCCTGGTGAGCTCCCAATAGTAGACCAACTTGTCCGTAGCCACCGCGTCCAATTAGAAGAAGATGAAAATGGAGAGAAGTGGTATGTTGGTGCTGCTAGCAGTATTGGAGGTATTTATGATGCAGCAAGGATGCAGGCTTTGACATTGGCAAAAACCGAGCTGGCGGGATTGATCAAGACCAACCTTACATTTAAGTTCAAAGAAATTCTTGAAAACAAGCAACAGTCTGGTGAAAGGGCTGAATCAATGGCGAATACAGCGATGAATGCCCAAGGCGTCTCTATTGACCATGAGTTGAGCAATCCTCGAATACTAATTGTGATGTACAGAACACTGGAGAACAAGAATGTTGAAGTCTCTATCCGTATAGCTATTCCCAAAAAGAAAGTGAATGATTTCACTGATGCTCTTATCAAAACAGCCAATTATATAGAATGAGAATTGCTGTTTAAACCTTCCGCATCACCCAATAGAGGGCACCGGCATTAGTGTGTTTGCTCTGGAACTTGTATTCAGGACGGCTGAGGTAATTGCCGATTTTGCGGAATGTGCCTTCGTCTTCTTTGTAGCTTTTGAAGTGGGATTTGAGCATTGAGGAGAGATCATTGAGCGATAGCCACTCGCCTTCCTCATCGTTGCGAGGTCTCTGCACAACGGCCATCAGCATCTCGCCAAGACCGTTGAGGCGCTGGTACTGCAGGTTGTGCTCCATCAGACTGCGCTCCTCTTCTTTCGTCAGCCAGTAACGCTCTCCCTGGCGGATCTCCTGCACGAGCTGGGCATAGAGCTGGTCGTGCTGCACAGGCGTCAGGAAGTCGATGTCGCCGTCGATGCCCACACAGACGAATCGCCGTGAACCCGTGGGGTCTGTCAGAGGCATCTGCTCGTTGGTGGTGCCGATGAACGAGGCATAGCGGCGGTTCGAGGTGTACGCCTTGCCGTAGGGCGGACGGTATTTCAGGTCGGCCGTCGAGACGAGGTACTTCAATACGATCTGCTGTCGCTGCGTCACACGGTCGAACTCGTCGAGGTTGATCAGCGCGAACGACGACAGGCCGAGGTTCAGGTCCTGCTCGTTCTTGAAGTTGATGCGGTCGTTGTAGTAGTCCATCAGGTCGCGGGGCAGCAGGATACGACAGAAGCTCGACTTGCCGCAGCCCTGTCTTCCTATTAATAAAGGTACGAGGGCATTGCCCGTCAGCTGACCCTTACCCAACCACATCGCCACCATCGAGCGCATCCAGACATGAAAGAGGTGTGTCCAGTCCGTCCATTCCGTAGGGATTCTCTCGGCCATCGCCGTCACACGGTCCTTTCCGTCCCACTTCGGCAGATGCTCCAGGTAGTCGTTTACTGGATCGTATCGCTCGATGTCGTCAGAGTTCACATAGCGCCGGATATCCTTGTCCCAGCAGCGGATGCCCTGTTCCAAGGCCCGCATCGTGATGGAGTTGCGAGCCTCCTCCGTCAGATCCCGATAAGAAAAACCGACGCCTGTCCTCATACGGTATTCGGCGACACCCCGCATCACGTTCTTCCTTAACTCATAGTTCGCATTGAGGAAGATGTTGATCTTCATCGTCAACAGCGTTTCCGGCGGGATGGTCTTCGTGCGCTGGATACCTTTCCGCTCCATGTACTTCTTGACGTGCTCTTCGCGGTAGGCATTCTCAAACACCTTCTTCACTAACTGTTCTTCTTCCCAGAAGGCAGACTGCATGATGGTCTGTCGCTGGGCGACGGCCATCGGGATTCCTGTCTCCATACAGTACTGCGCCAGTCGTGTCAGCGTGGCGTGACTGCGTTCCTCCTTGTCGGCGATACCCTCCGTATCGTCGTAGGCCTTCGTGAGGTTGAACTCGAAGATAATCTGCTGGCTGCGGTAGAGGTCACGGTCTGAAATCTCCCTCCTCTGGCTGTAGGCCGTCTGATGGGAAATAGCCACTGTCGGCTTCTCAGCCTTGGCGTAGATGGGCGTCGCCAACGGATTATAAACTAATCTCGGATCTGAACTCATGTAGCAGATGCGCTGTGTCAGCGGTTCCAGTTTCTCGATGGTGACACCTAATTGTCCGTTATAAATCAGCCTTGCCCGCTCATAAAGATTCTCATGGAATAGAGCAATCTGTTCAGCCGAAAGTGGTAATCTCTTCCCCTCCTGAGTCAGGAGGGGTTGCCCATAGGGCGGGGTGGTCTGAACCGCCTTTACCTGTCCCCCTGATCTGTGCTGTACCGCCTCTAACAACTCCCCCCTGCACACAATCTTCACCGACATTCCATCTGCCCCCACGAACGCCATCAGCGTCTGTGGCATCTCTCCGGCCCCACGACGCACAGCCTCCGCCTCGTCGTAACCTGTCAGGTTGTTCACCTCTAATAATACGAGACCTGTGTATCCCCGCGTCACTAACTCGTGATTCCTATTCTCTTGTTCCAGCGCAAAACAGATCCTCGGCAGGTCCTTCGGCCAGTTCTCGTAGCCCTCCAGTGTACCATTGTTACTGACGTGGGCATACCGCATCGTCGGCAGGTCCCTGCGGAACGTGCTGACCTGGTCGTCGTACTCGCCCTGACTGATAAGTTCTGCCACATCCTGCAGTTCCAGCAGCCGCAGGGTTTCCTTGTTACGATAGCTCTTAATCAACGTGATTCTTGGTGCCATAATCCTATAGTTTTAATCTGCTGCAAAGGTACGAAAAATATCTGAATTGTGCAAGCAAAATTCTCATAGAAATTTTGTTGAAAAGTGACTTAAGCCTCCATAATTGTAATTTTCTTATTGATATTCAGGTATTTATCCTATGGAGGCTTATGTTTTCAGCCTCCATAGAGCCTCCATAAATAGGGTTAAAAGTCACATTTTTACCCCTTCTGACTCTGGATGAAGATACTAGTTCATTGTAGTTTAGACATGGTAAACTGTCAGTTTAGGCTAGGTAAACTACCAGTTTAGACTAAATAAACTGTCAGTCCAAGCCGTTTTTGTGATTGTTTAACTACCTTGTTATCAATAGTTTAAACGCAATTTTATGTCATTTTTGTCTATATCTTTTACCAGATAGCAGCATTTATGGAGGCTTTATGGAGGCTCAAAATATAAGCCTCCATATGATAACATGTTGGTTTTCAGTGATTTAGCTAACAATATGGAGGCTTGAAGTATTTTTGTACTCTTTTCTTTGGAAATGTTTTGTAATATGACAAATATTTTGTACCTTTGCATCAGAAATCAGTACATATATCATACATGAAGACGAAGAATGAGAATCGGAAACAGGCGACGCCGTCGCAGGAGGAAGTCTTCCGCGAGAAGACCCATAACTACTTAGTGTGTTTCATCGAGAGTTGTCCGCTGAAGGATCAGTGCCTGCGCTGGCTCGTCGGACAGTATGCCGACACAATGCCGTTTGCCCAAAAGTCCGTCAATCCCCGCAATCCGCAGATTGGAGGCGAGCATTGTGCGAAGTTCCGTCCAAACATCCGCGTCGTGAAGAAACAGGGTATGACCAACTTCTACTACGACATGCCAGGCCACATGGAGCATAGCATCCGTCAGGAACTCATCTACGCCTTCGGCCGTACCCAGTACTTCGAGATGCGCAAGGGCCTCCGCCTCATTTCTCCAGATGATCAGGAGGTCATTGCCGCCATCTGCCGCTCCCACGGCTGGAATGGCCCCTACGTCTACGACGGTGAGCAGGAAGATTGGCTGTGGTAGTTTGCTGAGCCAAGCTTATTGCTCAGACATTATGTAGTCTGACATTTGTGTGACATCTGTTTCGTTCACCATTCCATCACCATTCATGTCAGCAGCATGCTTTACGAATTTCTCCGATGGCTTGCCCATGATGAAGTTCGTTTCCTCAACGATGTCAGCAGCATTGATGACAGTATCGTTATTGGTGTCACCTATTCGATTGATGTTCTTGAACTCTTTCCATCCATCAGCATTTCTGTACTCTTCAATGCTGTTGGCAGGTACATATAGCACGCAAACCTCCTTGTTGATGCCATCAAATGATGATCCGGAAGCCGCCCTTGTCATGGTTGTAGAATGTCCACTTGGGGTTGTCAGATAGATAACGATTGCCGTCAGTTCTTCACAGTCCTTAAAGGCTCCAGCCCCGATGGTGATTTCTCCGTCTTTGGCAAGCATCGTGACAGTTGTCAATCCTGTACATCTGGCAAATGCTCCATTGCCAATCGACATGACTCCCTCTGGTATTATCACTTCCTTAAGGTCTGTGTTGTCCTTGAAAGCGTCTTCACCGATGGCATTTACCTGATAGTCCACGCCGTTGTGGCTGACTGTTGACGGGATGACATACACACCGGAAGCATTCTCGTCGCCTATGATAGTAACGCTCTCCTTGCCTTCCTGTATCCCTTGGTCTTACCCTGCTTAGACTTCTGGCTCCTGGTAACAAACTTCTCGTCGCGAAGCACCTCATACAGTTCCCTGTACTTCTTTGCCTCGCGCTGAGACTTGCGCAGCTCTTTCTGAGTCTTTACGAGTTCATCCTT
>JAEEGL012178620.1_pt1 | contig 16734 bp, 15 predicted proteins | sample 9134231 | NCBI WGS metagenome assembly JAEEGL01 (sample SAMN16246548, study PRJNA631951) | gut metagenome | biome: gut microbiome; feature: rumen; material: fiber-attached | host: Bos | place: Iran: Karaj | collected 2018-10 | reverse complement strand
TTTATAACTACTATAGAACGTGATGAAAAAAGATATTTAGAAGCTATTAAGAATATTAAAAAAACAAATTTAGAAGATAGAATAGAATTAATTTATAAAGATGCTTTAGAAGTAAGTGTAAATGATAAATATGATTTGATATTTATTGACGCTGCTAAAGCTCAAAATAAGAATTTTTTTGAAAAATTTGAAAAAAATTTAAATCAAGATGGTACAATTATTACGGATAATATGAATTTTCATGGGCTTGTTGATAAAGATATAGAAAGTATTGAAAGTAGAAATCTTCGTCAATTAGTACGTAAAATAAAAGATTATAAAGAATTTTTAAAAGAAAATAAAAACTATACTACAGAGTTTTATGATATTGGGGATGGAATTGCTGTTAGTAAAAGAGTATAATAATAATAGGAAGTGATAGGATGGAATTAGTACAATTACTAAAATGTAGTGAAACACTAAATAATTGTTGTAGTAGTTATGTTTTAGCTAATATCTTAGATATTACAAAAAATATATTTAGTCTAATTCAATTAATAGTACCAATAGCACTAATAGTTGCAGGTACAATACAATTTATCCAACTATCAATAAATCCTGAGATGAAAGATGGATTTAGAAGAGTATTAAATAAGTTTATAGCGGCATTTATTATATTTGTCCTTCCAGTAATAGTAGATGTAATAGTAGGAGTTATACCTAATAGTGTTAGTGTTGCAAAATGTTGGGAAGATGCTAGTGTTATAGCTTATTCATCTAGAAATTCAGAACATAAATATATCGAAGATGATAATATATTTATTGATACATATAATAGTGTTAAAAATATTAAAAAAACTGGATTAAAATTAGTAATAGATCCAGTAAAATATATTATTTCAGCAGCAAGTAATAGTAATACTACTATTATTGATGACCCTAATAATCCTAATAAAAAAGTCGCAGAATATGCAAAAACGTTTGTTGGTAAACCATATAAAATGGGTGGATATTGGAATGGTAGTCCTAATTATACAGCAACTGATTGTTGTGGATTTGTAATAGGAGCTTATAGCCATTTCGGTGTTAATTTTCCAACCAAATGTATCGATAATTTATGGCACAGTAGGGCTTACGCAGATAAAGTGAATGAAAAGGATATTAGGGCGGGGGATGTTGTTGTTTATGCTAAGTCTGGAGAATATTACCATTTTGCAATACTTACTGGAAACGGTGAAGAAATAGTAGAAGCTAAAGGGAAAGATTACGGAGTAGTTATTTCTCCTACATATAAGAAAAAAAGAAAAATTTTAGGTTTTGTAAGAATCAGAGGAGTTAAATAGAGTATATTTGAGGTGATAATATGGATTTAGTTCAAATACTAAAATGTAGTGAAACATTAAATAATTGTTGTAGTAGTTATGTTTTAGCTAACATACTAGATATTACAAGACAAATATTTAGTTTGATTCAATTAATAGTACCAATAGCATTAATAGCTGCGGGTACAGTACAATTTATCCAATTATCAATAAACCCTGAGATGAAGGGTGGATTTAGAAAAGTATTAAATAAATTTATTGCAGCATTTATTATATTTATGCTTCCAGTAATAGTAGATGTAATAGTAGGAGTTATACCTAATAGTGTTAATGTTCTTTCCTGCTGGAAGAGTTCTAAGGAAATAGCTGAGGTTAGTAGAAATTCAGAACATAAATATATAGATGATCACAATATATTTATTGATACATATAATAGTGTTAAAAATATGAAAAAAACAGGACTTAAACTTGTAGTAGACCCAACTAGTTTTTTTAAGAATTGGGATACTGTTGATGATACAGAGACACCTTCAAATGATGGGCCAACTCCTGTTCCTACGCCAACACCAAGTACTACACCAACTCCAACTCCATCAACTGATACTACTCCAACTCCTAGTGATAATAAAACTAGTGAAGAAAATCCTAATCAAAAAGTAGTTGATTATGCAATGGAGTTTAAAGGAAAAGGATTTGATTATAATGGTAAATGGAATGGAGAAAAACCATATACTAAAACTAATTGTAGTGGATTTATAAGTGGAGTATATAAACATTTTGGAGTTAAAATAACCGCAAAATGTCATTCTATGGTAAATGATGAGGCCACAGAAAAGATAAGTGAAAAAGATATAAGACCTGGGGATATAGTTGTTTACGAGAAAAGACACTGTGCTTTATATATTGGTAAAGGTAAAATAATTCATGCTAGAACTAAAAGCATGGGGATAGCTGTTACTAATAATTATAAATATTATAAAATAAGAGAAATATTAAGAGTAAAGGGAGTTAAATAGGTGATATTATGAAAAATATTAAGAATTTAGATGATGATACTAAGAAAAAATTAATGATTGTATTAGGCGCAGTTTGTATTATTTTAATACTATTATTTTACTTTATTAATAATAGAGGAGTAAACTATTCAAAAATAAAAGTTGATAAGAGTAAAAATATTGTTTACACCCTTAATTCAAAGGTTGATAAAGATCTTTTTGCTAAAGAAGTTCCTCATTTAAATTTAAATTTTAAAATTTGTAATGATATTAATAATGAGATAGATGAATATGTATCAGATTTATATGATGAAGAATTCGCAACTATTTCATATAATTATGAAATTAATGGAGATGTATTGTCTTTCTTAGTAAAGATGATAGACTATAGTGAAGACTATGGACCTAAACCATATTTTAAAAGTTATAATATTAATTTAAAAACTAAAAAATTAGTAACAGATACTGAATTATTAGATTTATTTGATTATGGATATAGCGATGTAGAAATATCTATTGCTAATGGATTTAATAAGTATTATAAAGAAATATTAAAAGAAGGATATCAAGAGGAAGAAGAATGTGATTACGAATGCTTTTTAGAATTCCGTGAAGTAGAAAATTATCTAGATGATGTAGTTTTCTATGTTTCACATGGTAAACTATATGCATTTAAACCATTTAGTTTTTATTCAGTAAAAGGTGAAGAGGAATACTTCACAGAAGAACATTTTAGATTTTTAATAGAAAAACAAGAAAGTTAAACTTTCTTTTTTTTATGAATTGCTTTATAATATGTTCGAGGTGTCTTATGAAGTTATTAATTGAAGTAAGCAAGAAGAATAATTTATATTTAGATAATACTGATGGTATTATATTAGCCTTAGATAATTATAGTGTAGAGTCTATAGTTTCTTTTAGTATGGAAGAAATAAAAGAAATAAGAAAAAATACTTCTAAAGAGGTATTTGTAAAAATTAATAAAAATTTATTAAATGATGATATTGATACTGTTAAAAATATATTAATAGAATTAGATAGTATAGGAATTAATGGAGTATTTTTCTATGACTTAGCCGTACTTGAATTAAAAAAAGAACTTAATTTAAGTTTAGACTTAGTATGGAATCAAACTCATATGGTTAATAATTATAAGACATGTGATTACTATTATAGTAAAGGAGTTAAATATGCTTTACTAGGAAAAGAAATTACTTTAGATGAGATAATAGAAATTATTAATAAAAGTAAAATAACTAGTATGGTTGAAGTAGTAAGTAAACCTAGTGTAGCTTTTTCTAAGAGAAAGTTAATTACTAATTATTATAAAGATTTAGGAAAAGAAAGTAGTGAAGAATTAATTATTCATGAGAAAGTAACTGATTCTAATTATCATTTAGTAGAAGATAGTAATGGTACTAGTTTCTATTTAGATATTATTACTAATGGTACTGGTGTTATTAAAGAATTATTTAATAATAATTGTGAATATATAATATTTAGAGAATTTGGTATAGATTGTTTTGAAGAGTTAATTAAAGATACTAAGAATTATATTAATAGTAATTGTAGTGATGAATCATATATAGATAAATATAAAAAGTTAGGGGATAGTACAAATTTCTTTTTTAAGAAAACTATTTATAAGGTGAAAAAATGAAAAGAATAGAATTATTATCTCCAGCTGGAGACTTAGAGAGATTAAAAGTAACTCTTTTATATGGCGCAGATGCAGTATATATTGGAGGACAAAGTTATAGCCTAAGAGCTAATGCAAATAATTTTTCTATTGAAGAAATAAAAGAAGGTTGTGAATTTGCTCATAAACTAGGTAAGAAAGTACATTTAACTTTAAATATAGTTTTCCATAATGAAGATATGGAAGAAGTAGAAAAATTTATTAAAGATGTAGTGGATGCAGGAATAGATGCTTTTATTGTTAGTGATCCATTTATCATTTCACATATAAAGACAAATTATCCTAATGTACAAGTACATTTAAGTACACAAAATTCTACAAGTAATTATAAAGCTATAGAATTCTTTGAAAAAGAAGGAATTGATAGAGTAGTACTAGCTCGTGAATTAGGTAAGAAGGAAATTAGTGAAATAATTGATAAAGTAGACTGTGACATAGAAGTATTTATTCATGGAGCTATGTGTACTTGTTTTAGTGGTAGATGTGCTCTTTCTAATTATGTTACAAATAGAGATGCTAATAGAGGTGGTTGTGCTCAAGTATGTAGATTTAGTTTTGATACTAATGAAAGTAAAGAATTTACTATGGCTTTGAAAGATATGAATATGGCAGAGTACATTGGCGATTTAATAGATATTGGTGTTACTAGTTTAAAAGTAGAAGGTAGAATGAGATCTTTATATTACTTAGCCGTTGTTATAGGTACTTATAGAGAGATTATTGATAGATATTATAATAAAACATTAGATGCAAGTGTTATGAATATACTTCAAGAGAGATTAGATAGAGTAGCTAATCGTGAAACATCAACTCATTACTTTATGAAGGAAGCAGATTGGACTGATCAGTATTACACAGGTAGAAGTGAAGTATCTAATCAAGATTATTTAGGACAAGTAATAGAATATAAAGATGGATTAGTTAAATTCTATGAAAGAAATTATTTTGAAAAGAATGACTTAGTAGAATTATTTACTCCTAGTGGAGAACATATATCTTTTGTTGTAGAAGAAATATATGATGAAGATATGAATAGAGTAGATGTATGTCGTCATCCTGATAATATATATTATTTAAAATTAGATACTAATATATCAATACCGGAGTATTCTATGATTAAGATTGTTGCGAGAGGATAAAGTTATGAAAAAAGAATTAAAATGTTATTATGTTACTGTATATCAAATAAGCATTAAATGCCCTGATGATTTTTATACTTATGTATGGCCTTGTGCAAAGATGCTTGTGTGGTCATACAAAAGAAAAAATAATAAGAAATATATACTGCTCGAAGAATGCAAAGAGGTACTTGAAGACTTTGATGTTCCAGTTGTGGGTGGTCAAGTAAGTCGTGAATTTGATGCTGAAATGAATGGTTATTGGTATAAAGTAGAGCTTCCAAAAGATTTCAATAGGGAACATGAATATTTTGTTTTAGAAGGAGACTTCTATGAAAGAAATATAGCGACTTTCGAGGATATAAAAAAATATAATCCCCAAGAGACAGAATGGTATAAATACTTTAAAGGGAAACAATATATTAAAAAGAAAAAAGAAATTGAAGGAAACAATAAGATATTATCTAAAATTAGTTAGGAGTGTGTATATGTTAGAAGAGGCTAAAAAGAATTTATTAAAAGAAGAATATTTATCTGAATATGCTACTAGAAGTAGTGATGCCATTAGAATAGAGCCTTATGAAGAAGATATTAGACCTAATTATTTTAGAGATATAGATAGAATTATACATAGTCTTTCTTATACAAGATATTTAGATAAGACTCAAGTATATACAATGTATGAGAATGATCATTTAAGTAAGAGAATTACTCATGTTCAATTAGTTAGTAAGATTGCTAGAACTATAGGTAGAGCTTTAAAGTTAAATGAAGATTTATGTGAAGCTATAGCTTTAGGTCATGATATAGGTCATACTCCTTTAGGACATACTGGAGAAGCATTATTAAATGAGATATCTCTAAGAGAGTTAGGAGAATTTTTTGCTCATAATATACAAAGCGTTAGACACTTAATGGTTGTAGAAAATGGTGGTAAAGGTCTTAATTTATCAGCTCAAGTATACGATGGAATAATGTGTCATAATGGTGAAATGTTAAGTAGTAAATATGTTCCTATGAAAAAAGACAAAGATGAATTCTTAAGAGAATACAATGAAGCTTATATTGATTTAAAAACATCTAATAAGAATAGACCCATGACATTAGAAGGCTGTGTTGTAAGAATTAGTGATATTATTGGTTATATTGGTAGAGATATAGAAGATGCTATTATGATAGGAAAAATAAAAAGAGAAGAAATACCTACTGAAATAAGTAGTGTACTTGGTACTACTAATAAAGATATTGTTAATACTATAATTTTGGATATTATTAATAATAGCATGGATAAGCCATATATTAAATTAAGTGATGATGTATATAATGCATTATTTAGCTTAAAGAAATTTAATGGTAAACATATTTATAGTAAGGCAATGACTTCTAATGAAATAGAATATTATCGAGTTGGAATGAATAAAATATTTGATAGATATTTAAAAGATATAGAAAAAAATAATAAAAAGAGTATTATTTATACTATGTTTTTAAATAATATGGATAAATCATATATAGAAAATACCAATAATAAACGTAAAGTAATTGATTTTATAGCTGGTATGACTGATGATTTATTTATTAAAGAAATAGGGTAATATATTGATTTTTTAAAGGTTTAGTGGTATAATATGGCTACTTTCCTGGAAAAATAATGTATAAAAAAAGATATTGAAAATTAAAAAAATATGTGTTATACTTTTGCATGTTAACGGTAAGTGAACACATATATAAGAGGTGAATAAAAATGACAAACAAAAACACAGTATATTTAACACAACAAGGTTTAGATGATTTAAAGAAAGAATTAGATGAATTAATAAATGTAAGACGTCCTGAAAACGTTCAAGCTATAAAAGAAGCTCGTTCTTTAGGAGACTTATCTGAAAACGCTGAATATGATGCTGCTAGAAATGAGCAAGCTCAAATTGAATCTAGAATTGTTCAACTAGAAAAGATGTTAGAAAATGTTTCAATTATTGATGATGCTCCTACTGATACAGTAAGTATTGGAAATACTGTTTCTATTAAGTATGTAGATGATGCTGAAGTAGATGAATATAAAATTGTAGGAAGTCAAGAAGCAGATCCATTTGCTAGTAAGATTTCTAATGAATCTCCTATTGCACAAGCTTTGTTTGATCATAAAGTAGGAGACGTTGTAACAGTTGAAAGTCCAAATGGAAGTTATGATGTAGAAATAATTTCAATAAAATAGTTTTTTCGACAAAATATTTAAAATAAATAACTTATTCTAATAGAGTAAGTTATTTTTTTTTGGAGGATTTATGAAAAACTATTATTACGTTATTTTCTATATAATTATACTTTTGTTAATATTATTATTTTTTTATAGTAATTCTAATATTACTAGTGATTTAATTAGTGAAGAAGCAAATCCTATTAGAGTTAATGAAGAAATAGAAGGAATGGATTATACAATTACTATTAATGAGAAAATGAAAAAGAATAATATAAAAGTATTATCAGAAATATTATCTAGTATATACCATTATAAAGATATTAATAGTATTGATGAAATTTATGTTGATTTAAATTTAGATAATCAAACTAGATATAACTATATTTTGAAAAGTATTAAACTTGTTAATAGAGAAGATAATTATTTGGTACGAAATATATCTTATGATGAGTCACTTGAAAAGGTTAAATTTATTTTAAATAAAGATGATTTTATTAATTATAATAATAATTATTGTATAGAGATAGACTTAGAGAAAAAATACTTATAAATTAAGTGTTTTTTCTTTTAAAATTATAAAAATTAATGTATAATTAAAAATGATAGGATAGGAAATAGGGGTTGATGATATGATTATAAGAAAACCTTATGCTTTCTTAATTAAAAACTTTAAAAAAATTCATATCTTTTTACTTTTATTAAGTATATATGTAGCCTATAAACTTATTAGTGTTAGTAACTTTGTTAATGAGTTTATGAGATTAGGTACATATGATTTTTATAGTGACCCTATAACAAACTATATATCATGGTTATTAACGCTTTCTATTATTTTATTAATTGTAGGAAGCCTAGCAATACTATTTTTGTTAAACCATAAGAAAAAGCCTTGGAAATTATACTTAGTACCAGCAATAGAATACTTTGCTTTATTCCTAGTTTTATCAATGATTAGAAGTTTCTTTAAAGGATATTCTAGTAGTGTAGCTACAACAGATTTAAGATTATCTAGAGATTTATTAATGATATTTATAGTAGCTCAATTACCAGTAATTGGTATATATGCTATGAGAGTATTTGGACTTGATATTAAAAAGTTTAATTTTAATATAGATAAAGAATTCCTAGAACTTAGTGAAGAAGATAGAGAAGAATTTGAAATAGGAATTAATGTTGATAAAGAAAGTTTTGTAAGAGGATATAAAAGACTAAAAAGAAATATTAATTATTTCTATCAAGAACATAAGTTAATATGTAAGATGATAGTTTCTTTAATTATAGTAATTGGGGGATTCTTAATATATAAAAGTGTATTTGTAACTAACAAAAGTTATAAAGAAAAAGAATTCTATAATGTAAATGGTTATTCATTTAGAATAAATAATTCTTATTTTACAGATAAAGATTATACAGGGAATGTTATTACAAAGAAAAGTAATTTTATAATAGTTGATTTAACTATTAAAAATAATTCTAGTCCTCGAGAAGTATATTTAGAAAATTTTCATATAAAGAATAGTACAAAAGATTTTATTACTACTAGAAAAATATATGCGAAAGAATTTCAAGACTTAGGTAAGACATTAGATAAGGCTAAAACATTTAAACGAGATGAAGAATTAAAGTGTATAATTATTTATAAAGTAGATAAAGATTTAGATAAGAATAAATTTGTTTTATACTATCAAGAATCTTCAGGATATTTAAGAAAAATAAAATTAAATACAAAAGATTTAAGTAAGATAAGTGATCCAATAGAAAAAGAATTAGGAGATGAAATAGATCTTAATCTAAAAATAGGTAATGATACTATTATATTTGATGAATATAAAATAGATAATGAATTTAACTATACTACAAGAAATTGTAGTAGTAGTGGATGTATTTATGGAACGAATACTTTAATAAGTGAAAACGGCTTTAAAATCCTTAAAATTGACTTTGCTTCAGAGCTTTGGGAGTCTAAAAACATGGTTGACTTTTTGACACAATATGGTAAACTTATATATAAGGATAGTAATGGTGTAGAAGGTATAGTAGATATTGTTAATCCAATAGATAAAACCTACTATGGTAAGACTGTCTTTTTAAAGGTGCCGGTTGAATTAGAAAAAGCTAAAAGCTTAAGTATTGATTTAGTAATCAGAGATAAGCATTACATTTATAAATTATTTTAGGAGGCATTTATGAATAAAGGGATGTTGAGTAAAATTAAGTTGTTAATAACAGTAGTAATAGTATTACTATTTGTTTGGTTTTTAGTAGTATCACCAATGATTACTTTTCGCAGTAATGAAAATAAATTATTAGAGGCTGCTAAAAGATATTATGAACTTAATAGTAGTGAATTACCTACAGGTGAAAGAGTAAAAACATTAAGTTTAAAAACTCTATATCATAAAGCATTTATTAAAAATGATTTATATATTCCATATACACATAAAACTTGTTCTATAGAGAATAGTTGGGTAAAGGTAAGAAAAGAAAATGGGGAATATAAATATTATACTTACTTAGAATGTGGAGTTTTATCTTCTACAGTAGATCACACAGGACCAGTTATAACTTTGAATGGTGATAAAGAAGTAACTATTGGAGTAGATGAAAAATATACTGAACTTGGTGTTAAAAGTGTAGTAGATAATAAAGATGGTAAATTAGATATTAAAAATGTAGAAATAAAAGGAGAAGTTAATACTTCTACTATAGGTACATATGAAATTACTTATACAACAAAAGATAGTTTGAATAATAAGTCAGAAGTAATAAGAGAAGTAAAAGTAGTTAAAAAACTAAATAGTACAATAAAAAAGGATTTAAAAGGAAATAAAAACTATACTGGTAATCCATATAATAACTATATTAGATTATCAAATATGGTATTTAGAATATATGGATTAGATGATAATAATAATGTAATTATTGTATCTGATGAAGATATTAGTAATGTTAATTATTCTAAGTTAGATAAATGGTTAGATTACTATTATGATAATTTAAATGATTTTACAAAGAAAATTATAGTAGAAAATAAATACTGTAATATGAGTATTAAAGAAGATAATCTTAATACAACTAAATGTAATAGTTATACAAGCAGTAGGAAAGTATATATACCTTCTATTGTAGAGGTTAATAAAGTTGCGGGAGAAGGAAACTTTATGAGACCTAATACGATGAGTTGGATAGCTACTAAAAAAGATAGTAAAAATGCTTATGTTACAAGAAGTTATTTCATTGGTGAAGAAAATGAAAATAAAATAGCTTTATCATATGGGATAGATGATAACTATGGTGTAAGACCAATGATGACTATTAATGGTGATACTTTAATTACAGGAGGAATTGGTAGTAAATATAATCCTTATGTAGTTGGAGATACAAAGAAAGCAAAAGGATCATCATTATTAAATGAAAGATATACTGGTGAATATATTTCAATAGATAGTGATGTTTATAGAATAATAGAAACAGAAGTTGATGGAACTACAAAAGTAATAAGTGATTTCACAGTAGGAAAAGGTAATGCAATAGAGACAACAGCAAATACAGGAGATAATAAGTTTATATATAATCCTAAAAATAAAAATAGTGCTGCATACTTTATTAACAATAGAACTTCTGAATATATAAATACAAAATATTTTATAAAACATGAAATAGAAGTTCCAATATATAAAAATAAAATTATATATGGTAGTGAAATAAAAACTAAGAAATACAGTGTGTTGTTATCAGCACCTAATATGTATGAGATGTTTAGTGCTCAACCACAAAACGGAGATACTCGTTCATACTGGTATAAAAACACATCACAAAAAGAAAATGTAGCGGCCGCAGTATATGATATAGGTGTTCCAAGCAATGAAAAAACATTTGGAGATTTAAGTTTATCTCTACGTGTAGTTGCTTATATGAAAAAAGGCACAACTATAAGTAGTGGAGAAGGGACTATTGAAGAACCATATATAATAAAATAAAATGAGGTATTATATGAGCTGGAGGAAAAAAAGAAAAAAGATACGAGATGTAAAACATAAGGTAAAATTAATAATTGGCCTTATGTTTACTGTCGTTATAGGATTAATAGTATTATTGGGATACAGGTTTGCTAGTAATAGTATTAATTATTATAAGATAGATTCAAGAGTAGAAAAATTAAAAAAACAAAAACCTATTGAAGATTCAAACTATAAGGCTATAGGATGGTTAAAGATTCAAGGAACTGGAATTGATTTGCCAATAGTTCACAGCGAATATGCAAATGAAGAATTTCCTGTAGAATTAGAAAGCTTTGTATGGGCAACTGATGAAATTAGTAAAGAAAGCACTTATTATGATATAACAGGACATAATATATTTAATTTATCAGCTCATCCAAAAATAAAATCAAGTTATTTCAATAGATTTGAAGAATTAATGGCATTTGTTTATTATGATTTTGCTAAAAAGAATGAATATGTCCAGCTTACAATAAATGATGAAGATTATTTATATAAAATATTTGCAGTAGGGTTTATAGATAAAGGTGTAGGATCATATTTACCACTAGATGATAAACCTGAAAAAAAGGAACTGAAAGAAACATTAGAAATTTTTAAAGAAGCTAATTTGTATAATTATGACGTAGATGTAAATACAAATGATAAAATAATTTCTTTGTCAACGTGCACTCGTTTCTATGGGGCTAATTCAGATACTGAATTTTATGTAGTCGCAAGATTATTACGAGATGGCGAAAATATAAATCATTATAAAGTTACAAAAAATAAAAAATATAAAAAGGTAGAAAAAATATTGAAAGGTGATGAAAATAATGAAGAAGATAATCTATAAAGGAATATTTGGGGTATTCATTTTTGTATTTGCATTATTAACAGTTTCAACATTAACAATGAAGAACGTATATGCTAAATATGATAAAGAAAAATGTGAAAAAATTAAAAAGAATTTAAAAAATAAAGGAACATTGTTAGATAGATACGGGATAACAATATCATATAAAGAAGATAGCGACACCTATGTGGTTACGACGAAAGGTGAATCAACAAATGATGTATTTAAATTAACAAAACTTAGATTCTATGATTTATCAGAAAAAGAAGATGAAACAGGACTAGTTTTAGAAGCAGATGAGTATGGTGAGGGTGCTGTCGCTGATGATGAGGGAAAAACAATAAAAACAAATTCAATGATATTTGGCGGAAAATCATACGAGGGAAGTAATATTATTCCTTTATATAATAATGGAATAATAAATCCCAAAATAGATATAGCAATCTATGACACAATAGCATTGGCAAAAGGTATGCCTATTTCTATTAAAAGAGGAGCTTTATATAGCTATGCTGGTGATACAAGAATTGGATTAGCATTAACATTTGAACCTATTGATATAACAAAACTTAAAACTAATCCATTTCCAGATGGAGTTTGTGGTAATAATGCTAATTTTAAAATAACTGTTGGATTAGCATTAGAAAAATATGATGATATGGATTCTTCAGTATATAATAGTGGAATAGACACTACTAATATAAAATTTTCAGGAATAGATTGTAATAATTATGCAAGTAAATTCAAAGAAGATAGTTTTGAATATAAATTCTGTAATGATCTTGATAATGCAACTAAAGCAGGTGTTGTTAATACAAAAGGAACAACAAAAACAGTTAATGGTAAAAAATTATCATATACAGATAAATATAATCCTACTAAAGCTTTTCAATGTAAAGAAGAGGATATAGTAGGACCTACTGATGTTTCAACGATGAAAGATTACTATGTAAATAAAAAATATTTGTACGGAGAAAGTTCAGAAACAATAGATGTAGGAAAATATGTATATCATATTGATGGTACAGATGAAAACAAACAAGAAGAAAAAATAACATGTAAGAAAATATGTAGAGAAGTTGTTACTGTTGAGTATGGACCTCCAGTAGCACAAACAGCAGGGTTCTGTTTCGAATACAAAGTAAAAGTAACAAGCCGTGTAGATTGTAGTGGAGAATTAAGTACAAAAGAACCTAAAAAATATGCAGTATGTACACCAACTCCAACATGTGAACATAAAGGAGATAAAATATACCTTCAAGGTGGGCCAAGTGAAGAATTTGATAGCTGTGTAAAATCATGCGATGGTGGAAAATACACTGATAAATGTGTTAATAAATGTTATAAACAAGTTTATGGTAAGAGTGCTAAGAAAACAAGTGGAACAGATACAATTTATGCAAGTCAATTAAATAACACTTCTACAGCAACACTTGAACAAGTTGCAGATGAAAATGAAACCTACTTGGGACAACTAAAACTTCAAATAACAGATTTGAAAGAAAAAATAAAAAACGGCGACAATGAAAGTAAGGAAACATTAAAAAAATTAGAAAAAAATTATACATATACTTGTACTAATAAGAATTGTAGTAGTAAAAATATCAACTGGAATTTTTATAGTGCAAATAGATATAGATACCCTAATGGATTTAATGATCCTGTAACAGTAGAAAAGGGAGGATCAAAATCTGTTGGTACTGATTCATATTGGCATCAAAATAATAAGTGGGGATTATCTACTAGTAGATATGAATTATATACTTCATCAGGTATACCTAAAACTGCGGTTTGTAAAGATTACTGTTATTGGAAACCAAATACAAAAGGTGTTTGTGGCGATGATAGTTATGCACATTATATAAATGATCCAAAAGTTTATGATTCTGCTGTTCGTCAATATCTTGGATTAAGTGGTTCACAAACAGCTAATAGTATTACAAAAGACCGTGATGCTAATATAAAAGCTTATAATAAAGCAAAAGAAGCATGTCAAGCTGTAGCTTCATGTAGTACAAGTTCAGCTGAGTTTGCAATATCTGTTAAGTATAAAGATAGTAAAGGAAAAGATGTGTATGAGTATTTCCCATTCACACCTACTAATTCAAAAGATACAAAAGCAACAATAAAACCAGGAGATTATCCTAATATTGCATGTAGTCAACAAAAGAAAAATCCTAATTCTAAAGAATGTAGTAAGGGAGAAAGAAGTTCAATTATATTAGATTATGCAGGATGTTATAATTGTGCTGGTTCAACTACTAAGAAAATGTATATGACTGAATGGAGTTTCCCAGGATACTATGAAGATAGAAAATATGGTGATAGATATTATGATGGTAGTTATTCTTGCAATACTAAATATAAATATGTAGCTAATAAATGGTGTATTCCAGGTAAAGATAAAATGCAAGATGCTAACCAATATTGGTATAATTATTATCAAGATACCGCTCATAAAGGTGATGATAGTTATTCATTTAACAATACTAAATACACTAATAGTATTAAGGATTGTAAAACAAGTTCTACAACTTATAGTAAAAAAGTAGATTGGAATATATTTGCTAATACTAAGAACTTTGGATATTTAAATTGGGAAATATCAATGAAATGTTTCTATGCATCAAATAGAAATTATAAATCATCAACAACTAATAAAGTATGTAAGAAAGAAAACTGCAAAGGTGATAAGTGTGATGATAAAAAAGGATATGTAACTCGTTCAACAGATCTTTATAATATGTTCCCAGATGATAGTGGAAAGAAACCAACTTCAGATTCAGATAAGGTAACTATGGATACACCTGGATTTAACTGGACTGAGTATGCAACAATGGAAAATAAAAACTTAGATAAAAATGGTAAATATACACAATTTGCTTTAGAGTCAAATCCACCAGCATTAATAAAGTGGGTTCAAAAACAAGGTAGTTCAATATATTCTAATGAAAATGTGGATTACGCAGTAACTCTAACAAAAGCTGATATCAATGCAATTAGAAAAGAGTTAAATGGAAAAGACAAATATACTAGTTGGCCTGGTAGTGTAGTTAATAATAATGTTTATAATTATACAAGTGATTTGATAAGAAAAACATTAAGTAATTCTGTATATCCAAATCCTGTAGCATTGAAATGTAATAATATTGCTGCTCATACTCCGGGAGCTAGTTATAGTGCAGAATGTCAAGTTTTTACTGAAGGAGGGAAATAATATATGAATAAAGGTATGTTAACAGTAGGAATAATTCTATTAAGTTTAATTGCTTTATTATTAATCAATGTATTAACAAATTTCTCAACTGGTAGTGAACTTGATTACTACTTAGTAAAAGAAACAGCTGATGCTGCGTTAGAAGATTCAATAGATCAAACATATTTAAGACATTGTGGTTTATATAGAATTGATAAAGAAAAATTTGTGGAAAACTTCATTTATAGATTTGCTAATAGTGTGGATAATACAAGAAATTATAATATTAAGTTTTATGACATAAATGAAGTTCCACCTAAAGTTAGTGTTAAAGTTGATTCATTAACAACATTATCATTTAAAACAGGTGATGATACTTCAGAGGCTGCTGAAATTACAACAAATTATGATGCAATAATTGAATCAACTGAACATGGTAATATGACAATTGAAGAAGGAATAAAAGATTCTAATTCAGATATATGTAAAGCATATGCAAATGCCAAATAAGAAGGGAGAATAAAATGGGAAATTTAGTAACTAATTTTAAGAAGTTTTTACAAAATAAGAATACTGTTACTGTGGTTGGTGTGGTTTTAGCAATAATAGTTTTATATTTTGCTTATACTATGCGTATTAATTCAGCTATAAATCCAGTTAGTGTTCCATATGCTGTGGAGCAAATAAGCGCTGGAACTCAAATAACTGAATCAATGATTTCTACAAGACAAGTTCCTCCTTCTATGTTGGATGGTGAAGTAATCACAAATGTAGGGGAAATAATTGATAAATATAGTGCTGCTGATACAGTAATTCCTAAAGGTAGTTTATTTTATAAAAGAGCAGTAGTTGAAAAAGAACAATTACCTGGAAATATAATTTTAGATTATCCTAAGAATTATGTTTTATATAATTTACAAGTTAATACTAGTTCTACTTATGGTAATTCAGTATTCCCTGGAAATTATATAGATATATGGTTAAAAGCAGTTAATATAATACCAGATGATCAAATTGCTGGTAATAAAGATGCTAATAAAATTATGTATGGTAGATTAATATCAAATGTAAAAGTATTAGCTGTTAAAGATGCATCAGGTCAAGCAGTATTCCAAAATATGGATGAAAATAGAACTCCAGCTATGATAGTATTTGCATTACCACAAGAATATTATGTATTACTTAGTAAAGCAAGTTATATGAGAAGTTATAGTACGGAGATTACTTTAGTTCCTACTAATGAAGGAAATAAAGATGAACCTGGTGATATTGAACTTTCAAGTGAAGATTTGAAAGAATGGATTAATAATAATACAGCATGGACTGAATAAAAAAATAAAAAAAAGAAAAAAGGGAAGTGAGTTAAATGAACGAAAATATATTTGATAA
>JAEEGL011763805.1_pt1 | contig 16734 bp, 16 predicted proteins | sample 9134231 | NCBI WGS metagenome assembly JAEEGL01 (sample SAMN16246548, study PRJNA631951) | gut metagenome | biome: gut microbiome; feature: rumen; material: fiber-attached | host: Bos | place: Iran: Karaj | collected 2018-10 | reverse complement strand
TTGAATTCTTCCGTATGAACAAAGGCAGACCTACCGCAAACATGATCGCTTTGCAAGGCGCGATCTTCTACGTGAAATCTCAGATCGCGTATAAATTGCAGGGTTTAGCCTATCAGACGGCGGACCTGATTGCTTTTCGCAAATCTCTTGTAGATGATATGGTCCGAAAGGTTCGCGAACTTAATAAAGAGAATTTTGCAGTACGGCAGCATTTAAAGTATGTGGAATTATATTCAAACCCGGACAATTATCAAACCCTGACTTATGAGGATACGCTTTTGATAGGGCAGGAACTTGCGCCATTAATTATACCCGATGATGATGACGCAAAAGCGGTTCGCTTCGATGCGTTGATGTACGAGATCGAACTGGCATATTTGGCGATGAAAAAATACGGCCGTTATCGCAGCGATCTGTATAGAAAAGTCACGGCGGTGGCGGGTGTTGCCAACATTCCGGAGATAATGGCGCAGGCAGAACTGATCGACAAAATATTGCACACGGATTATATTGACAACGCAGGAATTAGTGACTTTGAGTATATCAGAGAAAACCTGCGGGATCTTATGAAGTACGTACCGATGAATAAAATCAGATACGATACAAACTTTGATGATGATATTTTGTCAATAGACTGGAAAGAGTCAGAGCTTGATAATGATGACCTGAAGAATTACAAGGCGAAAGCGGAGTTCTATATTCGTCAGCATCAGGATAATGTAGTAATCGCTAAGCTGAAAAGCAATCAGCCTCTTACGGCCGAAGATGTCAAATCACTTGAAAAGATCCTTTGGAGCGAGGTTGGATCTAAAGAGGATTATGAAGCTTCGTACGGCCAGAAACCTCTCGGTGAACTTGTGCGCGAGATCGTCGGTCTTGATATGAATGCAGCAAAAGCGGTGTTTGCTGAATACTTGGGCGATGTGGACCTTGACAGCCGCCAGATATACTTTGTCAACCAAATCGTTGAGTATATCGTTCACAATGGACTGATGAAGGATCTGTCGGTGCTGCAGGAGTCCCCGTTTACCGACCAGGGAAGTGTGGTAGAAATATTCACCGATCTCACTGTCTGGATGAAGATCCGAAAGGCAATAGAAAAGGTGAACGAGAATGCTCTGGTGGCGTAATTTTTTGTTGAAGATGATGTATATCAATGGAACAGGTAAATGAATACTCTTCTAAACGAAAACAAGCACTTGAGGGTTGCAATAAAGTTATCATTGGTAATGGCAATAAAGAATCATGGTTAAGATATGTTGAACATAAGGAGGTTTCTATGAAACTCAAAAAAGAATTTTCTGATTTTTATAAGGTAATTAGAATTGACAAAGAAACGAATGCATTACGTGAAAAACGAGAAATACTACAGGGTGATATTGAGTCAAAGCTCCCTGATATTCTTAAAAACTACGGTATTAGCATTAATAAGAGTGACATCAGATTGATTGATCAAGGGAGTTACAAGTACAACACTACGATTAAAGATGATATTGTTGATCGTGATGTTGCAGTAATAATCCCTTTAAACACGTTTGAGAATTCGGACCCGCGAAAAATCAAAAGATATCTACGGGAAGCCATCAACATTTCTTTGCGAACGGTTACGATTAAAGAACCCTGTGTCAGGGTTTCATATTATGAAAATGGAAAAGAATCGCTACATATAGATTTACCTCTTTATGCAACAGATGGCGGTCGTGTTTTTCTTGCGAAGGGAAAAGAGTTCAGCAACAGCTATTCTTGGGAAAATGCGGATCCTGATGGCTTAAACGATTATCTATGTGGCCAGATAAATGGCAATGATCAGCTTCGCCGAATAATATGTTTTATAAAAAAATGGCGGAATGAGCAGTATTCTGGATCAACAAATGATCATGAAGTGCCTCCAAGCATAGGATTGACGCTTCTTGCATGCGACTGCTTTTCAGCTCAGTCTACGGACGAGGGGGACGATGATTTGCTTTCGTTGCAAAAGACTATGAAAGGCATTCTGGATAACTTCACGAATACAGTTGATAAAAATGGAAATCTGATAAAGACGATAACAAGATATCTTCCTGTAACCCCGTATACGGATGTTTTTAAGAAGATGAAAGATAGCAGCAGCTCATACACGACAATTTTCTATAACCGACTTTCAAAAGCGGTTGATAATCTCACAAACGCTGTGAATGTTGAGTCTGCACACGATGCCGGTGAGTATGTACAGAAGGTATTGGGAGACAATTTCACAGTTCCTGCCAAAGAAGCGGTTGCGGCATCTGCACAAAACAAGAGAGAACATAGTTTTGGATAAGATATGACTGTAAAAGATATTTTAAAATCATACGAAGAGATAACTGTAGAGGAGCAGATTCTTGAAGGAGTTATTTTCTTTACATTGTTTGGGAAAAAATTCTTGTTTTTTGCTCCTGAAGAAGATGATCCTTCTTCAAAGGCTGCGGTATATCTATACAATGACAACCTAATGGATTTTCCGCATGTCATGCTTCGGGAAAACACAATTACCGAAAGAAAAGACCTCCCAATTGGAACATATAGATGGATATGCCTTTTTGAACAAGATAGTATAGTAAACACGATTGTTTCATATGAAGATAAGATTTTCGATTGTGTTGACCGGTTAATTGAACTTCTATCCATGACTCCAGCAGAGCGTGAAAGAGAATTTCAAAAGGAATTCATGTTCTACTGGAACAGTGAATCTGTTGGAGATAAAAAGTTCTCTGTTTATTTAGAGCAAGCTACGAAATTTTCAGAATTGGATGCGTTTTACGGAGCAAAAAAAGTCCGCCTAATTCAGAAGGGACTAAAACTTACGGATATTGATGACAGAGATAATTCTGAGAGGAGGTGGACGCAACACATTGAAAATGATGTGTTCTATATTCCAATAATAGATAGCCGGGATATTCTTCCACCGCACAGGGGTTATCAATGGACTGCGAATGAAGTGCAAAGCATTGTTTATGGAAAACAAATCGAACATATCAGTGATGATTCATTTCAGTCAATAAAAAGAATTGTTCCGAAAACACAGGATTTTATACTTGTTTTCGGAATGAGAACAGATTTCTCAAATGTTTCATTTGCTCTTAAAGTAAAATGCAAAAACGGCAACAATCACACATTGCTGGAGAAACTACTCTCAGACATTGTATCAATAGAGCCTCTACCTACAGAGAGAAAGGATTACTCATATTTGTGTGAGCAAATAGGAAATGACATAGGTTTGCTAAAGAAGAGAATTTTGCTTATTGGAGGCGGGTCTTTAGGGAGCTATGTCGCGTTTGAACTTGTAAAAAACGGAGCCAAACATTTGAAGATATATGATGGTGACAATCTTGAAGAGGAGAATGTTCTTCGTTGGGCATATGGAGGCCTTGGCAAGGGCTCAAAAAAAGCAACAACTATTCAATTGTTACTAAAGCTGCTTCACCCTGAAATCAGCATAGAAGCATACGATGTAAATATAAACAAGCTTTCTATAATGGAGGAAATTAGCGACAATGATTTGATTATATTTACTATTGGAAATAGCGACGAACAAATAAAACTGAATCGCATATTAAAAAAAATAAACTGCCCTATACCTGCAATATTTGTTTGGCTTGAAGAAGGTGGAACTAATAGTCATATTCTTATTGTCAATTATCAGATGTCTGGATGTTTTGAATGTCTGTACACAGATTCAAATGGAAAATACGTTAATAATAGAGCCAGGAAGAATTCACCAGAATCAACGGAAAATGGAATAATTCGAAATGGGTGTGGAGGAACAAGGGCTGCTTATGGAACAGCTATTCTTCTTAGAACAACAGCCGCTTTGTTGGATGTGATACGAGATTATCATGAACATAAGATTATGGCGAATACTCTGATAGATATATCGCCAGAAAGAATCAATATTTCTGAAACGAAATTTCCGATGGAGGCATGTAATTGTTGTGGAAATACGGCCAAATAACAAATGTGTAAAAATAGGTCTTCCGAATGGTAAAGTAGTTGACGTTCTCAGTCCGGTTCTGGATGAGATTTGTAAATGGATACAGGATGATTGTTTCAAGCCGGAAAGCGGCGGATATATAGTAGGGTATCAGCATGAACATACGGGAAATGTTTCTTTAGAAGCTGTATCACATCCATACCTTATGGACTTAAAGAATCGAGTAAGGTTTGATATACGAGATCCACGTCATCAACTGTTCCTGAAAAAGGCAAGACACCATAAGAGCTATTATATGGGTGTGTGGCATACACATCCACAAAAAAATCCGGTACCATCAGATATTGATTGGTATGATTGGAATGAAACCATGCACTCTGATAAGACAGGGTGTCAATATATCTTTTTTGTCATTGCTGGCACTGACGAATGGCGACTATGGGTAGGGGATCTTGCAACCGGGGAAATTCGGGAAGCATTTGAATGTGAAAAAACTACAAACGGAGTCTATATAAAAGAAAGCGTGCTATAAGATGAAAAAACTTCGTGAAAAGATTTCAGGTAACGGAAGACAGATATTAGAAATAGCGGTTTTAATAATTGTGATTTCTATACCGTGGGTTGTTAATCTACAAGATATTTTCAAGGAGTATTTGACTAATCATCCAATTTCTCCTGATAATTTTTTTTGGCAAGTGGCGTTTAGAATGGGCAAACCCGTCGCCTCTGTTGTATTATTCTTCGCTGTACTTATTGGGATAAGGAAGTTTAATCAGGGATTTGTTATGAACAGTAAACATGTTTATCACGACTACTGTTATGCTTGGTATTGGTTATGTGCAAAAATCCTTGGAATCAAAAGTTGCGATTTAGTTCTCGTACCAATCCATATGCAATTCAAATTGGTAATAAGAGCTACTTTCCCGGAATACCCACTGGATGAAACGGAATATCCGGTTTTGGAGAACGAATCAGATAGTACAGTTTCAGAAACGAATCAAGAGGAGCCGACTAAGGAAATCAACCTAGTTTTGGAAGACACGTATGTTATTGATGCACAGCAGATTCCGAAATCGAAACAAGGATATAGGACAATCAAAATAAGTAGAAACAATGGCGCAGACAATTCTCGCCATTTCAGCCAGAAGTATATTGATACAATAATTAAGTGTGTCAGAGGCTTAAAAGGGAAAGTTTCGGTAAATGTGTATGCAACCACTAACCCGCTGAATACAAAACATATTGCAAAAAGAACTTTTGGCTTGAGTGAAAGAGGAAATGTTGAGCATCTATATGTGTTTCAACAGAGTAAAACCAGAAGAAGATACTTTGAAAAAAAAGGCAAAAAGGTCTTTTAAATTAATAAGGCTTTTATAGTATGCAAGGGCATAATTGATAATTACAAAAAAACAAGTGGTATAGGTATTATGTGGATTCATTAAAACTGTTTAATGAAGAGCAATGGTTTTTGAGGAGCTAAAATAAAATGTTAATTACAACTCGCTGTCTATATAACTCCAAACTTTCCAGTTTTTTGACTATCCCGGACATGACCATCCTCGGGACGTTGGTTGACGGCTACCATGGCCCGGATACTACCACACAGCGGGAGGCATGGAAGGGCGAGATCGAGATCATGCGTGCGACGCTGGAGGGGATGATTGACCGGGACGGGCAGATCATTTTCGAGTACGACATCCCCAGGCTCGGAAAGAGGATTGACGTCGTGCTGCTGTACCGGGGCATCGTGTTTTGCATCGAATTCAAAGTGGGGGAGAGGCACATACTGGAGGCGGACGTTGACCAGGTGCTGGACTACGCGCTGGACCTGAAAAACTTCCACAAATTCAGCCGGGATAAAGTGATTGCCCCCATACTGGTTGCCACGGAAACCGGGCGCACATCCGGCGAAATCCGGCGGTCCGCCTACGACGATAACATCATAAATCCATTGTGGACCAACGGAAGCGGCCTCCTGGGGCTGATCACGCAAGTAGTGGAAGCGTACCCGAATGAGGAGCCGATTGACCCCAGATGGATCAACAGCCCCTACGCACCCACGCCCACGATCATCGAAGCTGCGCGCACGCTGTACGAGAATCATTCCGTCGAAAATATCACGCGCCACGAGGCAGATCAGGTGTCCACCGACCGAACTATCGCGTATATTTTGAGCGTGATCAGGCGCAGCAAAGAACGGCTGGAGAAAAGCATCTGCTTCGTGACCGGCGTACCCGGCGCTGGGAAGACGCTGGTAGGGCTCGACGTGGCGATAAAGCAGACGTATCAGGGACATCCGGAGCCGGTGAAGGACGAAGGCGCCGTATATCTGTCGGGCAACGGACCGCTGGTGGCTGTGTTAACCGAGGCGCTGGCTCGAGACAATTACGAGCGGTGCAAGGCTCGGGGCGAGGACAAGAAGATTACCGAATGCCGCCGGGAGGTCAAAAAGTCCATCCAGATGATCCACAACTACCGTGACACCATGCTGGCCAAGATCAAGAATCCGGTGGAGAACGGCGTGCTGGAGATCGATCACACGAAGGCGGTGCGCATGGAAGCGGCGGGTTTCGGCGAAGTGGAGCATGTGGCAATATTCGACGAGGCGCAGCGGTCCTGGACCCACAAGCGGCTGGCGGATTATCTGAAGCGTGGCGGCACCTACGGCAATAAATTGAAGGTCCCGAATTTTCCCATGTCCGAGGCCTCGTTCCTGATCTGGTCGCTGGATCAGCGGGAGGATTGGGCAACCATCGTCTGCCTTGTGGGCGGCGGTCAGGAGATCAACACCGGCGAGGCTGGCATCTCCGAATGGATCGCTGCGGTAAATGACAAATTTCCTCATTGGAAAGTATATATTTCGCCGAAATTGACCGATTCCGAATATGCCGAGGGCCAGGTCAATGAACTGCTCGCTAATAACCCCAACGTGACCTATTCGGACGATTTGCACCTGGCCGTATCGCTGCGCTCGTACCGGGCGGAGAAAGTGTCCGCATTTGTGCATCAGCTGCTCTCACTGGATAAAGATGCCGCGGCGGCAACATACCGCGAGATTAAGGACAAGTACCCGATCTTCTTGACCCGCGATATGGCGACGGCCCGAAAATGGCTCCACGACCATGCCCGAGGCACCGAGCGCACCGGCGTCCTGGTCACGAAAGAGGCCGCCCGCTTCAAGCCCCTGGCCGTGCATATTCTTCCCTCCGACGAAGAAAAAACCGTTCACTGGTTCCTTGACGATAAGACCGACACCCGCTCCTCCAACTACCTGGAGGATGCGGCAACAGAGATCCAGGTCCAGGGCCTCGAGCTCGACTATACGTGCGTGCTGTGGGATGCGGACATGCGCTGCGAGGGTGGCAGGTGGCAATTTTATCGTTTCAACGGTCAGACCAAATGGGTCGAGCAGCGGGGCAACACCGAGAGCAACCAGGACCTGATCAAATACATGCTGAACGCCTACCGCGTATTGCTGACCCGCGCCCGCGCCGGCATGGTGATCTGCGTCCCCGCCGGCAACGCCAACAAGACCCCTTCCGGCTTCTGGGAGGACAGCACGCGCCTGCCGGAGTACTATGATGGGACGTATAGGTACCTGAAAGAGGTTGGGGTGGAGGAGATATAGAAATCAAAAGTCATAAAAGAAAATAAGGTGACTTTTGAATGAACATACTTGAAATAGCGCAGAATCATAAAATCACGGTTGAACAAATGATGACAGACCGCGGAGAATATAAGCTTCACTCGAAGAGACTCCTTGATTTCAAAGGAGAATAAGTGATGGTAAGAGAAAGGAGAAGAAATCATATAAATTAAAGAAAGATGCGTGACTATGTGCTGTTACAGCAAATAATGCATGAACGCCATATTGTTTCCGCATAATTCATAATGATAAAGCATTTTTTATAATCCAAAGTATTTTACAAAATTTACAATAAAAACATTTTACATTATTCATTTACACAATTTACATCGAACGAAAAATGATTGATTCGTTGTCGCGAGTCTTGTATAATACATTTGTGAGGTGAACTTAATGGTTACAGATTCACAATTTAAAGAACTGCAAAATCAAGTAAAAGAATTAGAGAAAACGGTTGAGAATTTGTCGCTTCAATTGAGTAGATTGGTTTTTAAAAATGATATTTCATCAAAGCCATCTATTAGAAAGCAAGTGACTAAAAAGGACACTACAAAGTATATGCTTGATGGAAAATTGCTTTGTAAGAGAAGACTCGCATATGAGTGTGTTAAAAAGTATATTTCAGAGAATAATGTATTGTCTTATTCAGATCTTCTTAATATCTTTCCAGACTATTTACAAGGATCTCTTGGTGTGATTAAACCAATAGAAATTGCTGGACGTTACTCTAACGCAAATAGGCGTTTTTACTTTGCAGATGAGGACATTCTGGAGTTTGAAGGTAAAAAATATGTTGTTTGTTCCCAATGGGAAAAGAATAATATATATAGAATTCTTGATATAGCAGATCATCTTGGATATCAAATAAAAATCATTTCTTTATAATAAAAAGAGCAAGGAGAATACAAAAATGGCATTGAATAGTGTTGATTATTCTAAATTACTCAATGAAATATTGAGTGGGGCTTTTGATGACAATAGTTCTGCAGATTTTCTTGAGAATACAAGTTATCTTGGATTTCAATCTGGCGGACATAATAATGGGGCTAAAATCGACAAAATAACAATAAAAAAACTTTTTGACGAAATTGACAGCGAAATTGTAATTGACACTTCAAAGTGTGTTGCAATTCTTACTGCTCCAAATGGATGTGGGAAAACGACCACATTTAAATTTTTGATGTTTCTTCTTTCTCCATCAATGGAGACTCTAAAGGAAATATACTCAATTCCTTTTGACTCGTTTTCTTGTTCTTTAAGCAATGGCAAAACGATTTCATTATCAAAAACTATAATTGATAAACCTAATACCAAAGAAGCAAGAAATTTTATGCTGCATAAGTATTTTATTGATAGTTCTTTTCGCGATTTTGACGGACTTTTCGATTTGAATTATGCAATATTTGATAAGAACAAAAAAGTGGATTCAATTGGTTTTCTTGAATCCAATATGGATTTGCTTAAAAGAGACTCAAATAGCATCGAGGATGATTATTTGAAATATTCATATATTACCGGGATGAGGCTTTTGAGAACAGATAAAAATCCTTTTATCTTAAAAATCAATGAGATTATTGCTAAGTATAATTGTCATATTAATATTGACTTCATTGAAGCAAATAGACTTCAAAAAAGATATACAAGCAAATCTTCGTCAAGAGATAGAAAAAGTGACAAAGATCATTATCGTTCTCGCGATCTTGAATTGGATGCCGAAAAAATCGATTTCCTAACTTTGGCAGATGAAGAGATTACAGAAAAAATAAAAATGTGGGTTCAGGATTATAATCGAAAATTGACAGATGCAAAGAACAATTTACCTTCGATGTACATTAATGCTCCTGAAATAAATAATGATGATTTTGCTTCTTTTAAGAAGAGATGGGACAACTACCATAAGGAGTTGAAAAAATTCTATGATATAGGTATCCTTGACTCAAAAGAAACAGTTATTAATTTATCAGAACTTGAAACTGCGTTTGAAAAAAAGGCTTCTTTTTTAAAGACATACCTTGATGCTTTTGAAGGTACTCTTGAACCTCTTCAAAAAAATTATGAAAAGCTAAAGCTCTTCGTCGACATTTTTAATAAACGGAACGAAATAACTCATAAGACTATTAAATTCACCCAAAATGGGATACGCGTTTTTTCGGGGAAAAAGCAAATTGATCTTGAGTGCCTTTCCTCTGGAGAAAAAAATGACTTTGTAATGTTCTATAGATTGTTGTTTAACACTTCTAGGAATGGCATAGTCTTAATAGATGAACCAGAGATATCTCTTCATATTGAATGGCAAGAAGAGTATATTGACCGTTTAATTGATATATGTCAAATGAATGGCCTTCAGGCAATAGTAGCAACGCACTCACCTAATATTGTAAATGGTCATCTTGATCTATTCGTTGATAAAAGGTAACACTATGAAAGTTGATGAAATTGCCCGTTTATCTGGGCTGCTTGTTTCAAATTTAAAATTCAAACTTGATTACTGTATGTACCTTAATAAAAAACGAAAGTTAATTATTGTTGAGGGCAAAACTGATCAAGTATTTGTTGAGTTTATAAAAGAGGATTATGTTGATTGTATTGGAGCTGCAAATGTATTTAATAGCAATAATCAATTACGGAGCAGACCGAGTGAACCGATTAATTATAAAAATGCTATTGTCACGATTATTAGAGGTATTACTCATATACCGTCTCCTTTTATCAAATATGCTAGTGATTTAGATAAATGGGATCTATATGGGTTGGTTGACTCGGATTTTGATGATATTGCTTTTGCGAAACCTACTCCTCGATTATTTGTTACTGATACACACGATTTAGAAACACTTCTTTTGTCAACAGATAGCGATCTTTTATTCAAAATTGATGGATGCTCAATACAACATGGTGATATATCAAATGCATTCTTTGTGGCTTATCAGTTGGCTTTAATCCGCAAAGAAATTGAAAACTATAAAAACCATCTCAACCTCCAATCAGTCAAATCTGGATCATCAGTTATAGATTTTTCATCGTTCGTAGAAGATTGTAAAATTAGTGTACCTGACTTAATCAAATATATAGGAAATAATACGCCAGATGGGGTCTCAAAATCGAGAGTTCAATCTATAGTTACCTCAGTGTGCTCATGCAAGTCTTTAAAGAATAAACTAGATAATACGGGAAGATGGAATCAATCAGTTCAGGATTATTTGACTTCTTTACCTGCTGATTTTTGGAGGGTTGTAAATGGTCATGACATTTTGCAGTTGTTAACGTATTATAGCGAGGATGCTGCTAGATCTTTCGGGGAATCAAATGGATATTCATTGAACCGTTCTTTTGAATTAAGTCTTATTAAAGCGTATGATTACAAGCATTTTAAAAACACAAATCTTTTTGAGAAAATGAATATGGAAGGGTTAATAAAATCATTTTAGTGTCCTTTGGACAATAACATAAAATCGGTGGAAAGGAAGAAACATTTATGAAGGAAATAAGGTGCCCCAAATGTGGCGAATTTTTTACATTGGACGAATCCGGCTATGCAGCTATTGTGAAACAAGTACATGATGCGGAATTTGAGAAAGAAATAAATCGTCGCGAAAAAGAATTCAAGACTGAAAAAGAAAGTGCTGTTAATCTGGCCGTAACAAAAACTGAAGCAGAGAAGGACAGGATTATTTCGGAACTTAGGAATCAAATCTTGACGCTTCAATCTGATAATCAACATGCACTGACGCTTAAGGATAATGAAACGGTATTGGCTATAGCACAAAAAGAAGCCGAAAAGGATAAGATTATTGCAGAACTTGAATCGAAGTTATCTGCTTTTGAATCAGATAAGGCAGCTGAAATTGAACGCATTAATTCTCGCCACGCAATTGATTTAGCAAACAATGAGCAGGAAATTCTGCGTCTTAACAATCAAATTGAACTTGATAAGGCGAATGCTGAATCTGCAATTGAACGCGCAATTCAAGAAAAAGATAATGAAATTCTTCAACTTCAAAACACTCTTTCTTTGGAGCAAAGCAAACATGAGTTAAACGAGAAAACTCTTAACGAGGCACACGAGGCTGTAATTAAGCTAAAAGACGAAGAAATCGCATATTATAAGGATTTTAAAGCACGCCAGTCTACTAAGATGGTTGGCGAAAGCTTAGAACAACATTGCGAGATCGAGTTTAATAAGTTACGCGCAACTGCTTTTCAAAATGCTTATTTTGAGAAAGACAACGACGCTAAGACTGGGAGCAAAGGCGACTACATTTATCGAGAGACTAGCGCCGAAGGGATTGAATTTATATCAATTATGTTTGAGATGAAAAACGAAGTAAACGAAACGGCATCTAAACATAAAAACGAGGACTTTTTTAAAGAACTCGATAAAGATCGCAGAGAGAAAAAGTGCGAATACGCTGTCTTAGTAACACTTCTTGAAGCAGATAATGAATTGTACAATTCGGGGATAGTTGATGTTTCTTACAAATATGAGAAGATGTATGTAATACGACCGCAGTTTTTTATTCCGTTGATTACGATTCTAAGAAATGCCGCTCTGAATTCTTTGTCTTACCGTCAGGAACTTGCACTTGTCAAGAATCAAAATATTGATGTGTCAAATTTTGAAAATGAGCTACTTGATTTCCAATCCAGGTTTAATAATAATTTCCGCCTAGCTAGTGAAAAATTTCAGACTGCGATTGATGAAATAGACAAGACGATTGATCACCTTCAGAAAGTTAAAGATGGCCTTCTGGGTTCAGAGCGTCAATTGAGACTTGCGAATGATAAAGCACAGGATCTTAGCATCAAGAAATTAACAAAGGGAAATCCGACTATGAAAGAGAAGTTTGAAGAATTGAAAAATCAATAACAAATATGTGGTTTTGACATCTTCAAAAACATCAGAGAAGAAATATAAGAAAAAACTGCTAGTTTGTTAGCTGAAATAAAGAGGGGTTAATATGATACTGGAAAAAGTTTTTAATATTATTAAACAATTCGGGCCATGCGATGTTCACAAAGTTGCTGAAGAATTAGGCATTTCAGAAGCAAATTGCCGTAATATTCTTTTTGAATTACAGTCACGTGGTGCTGTAGAAAAAGAACAAAGAAAATTGGGCGAGGAATCAAATAGTTGTGTTTACATTATCTGTATTCACGATTTTCATGATGATTCAGAGTTTTGTTCTTGTAAAGTTTTGAAATTAATATCATCGGACACAGAATCAAGTGAGTTTGGATATTGGGATACATGTTGCGTTTGTGGAAAGCACTTGGAGAACGGATTTCACTACTATAATCATTATGATGACGAGGATCATGACGATATGGATTATTGAAAATGATTGTATAAAATAAACAAAGCGAATGTATTTTTACCAAGTGCAGATGATTATGTAAAAACGATGAATTAATCACAGAAAGAAGGAATCAAAAATGAAAAAACCAGGAAGTGTTTGTAAAGGCGCAGCTGTACTTTTGACAATTATCGCGGCAATTATACTGTTTGGCTCTGTAATAGTTGTTGCTGGCAAATTTGTGGAGTTTCCACTGTACGCAGTAATAAACGGTTCCATAGTTACCATAATTGTGGGGGCACTTTGTTTGGCTATTTTTGCTGTGCTGTTGACCGCGGTCGGAGATTTGCTGGATATACTGAATCAACAAAAAAACTATATTGGAATGCTTTTGGTTCAGCAAATGCAAAAAGACGGAGCTGAGATACCCGCCAATCTGCAGAATGATATAGAGCTTTCTAATGAGTGATTTGTAGCGTAAAAAGGTGCGTAACTTTAATGGATCGGTATTTTGAACAGGCTATAGAATATCTTGTGGATATGGAGATTGCGGGAAAAGCAGGAAATCGTTTGCCCGCTTTTTCCGATTTTGATGCGGGTAAATATCCTGATAAATTGTATCGTTATCGGAGTGGCAAAAAATACGATTTCGATGCTTTAGAAGGAGATTATCTATGGATTGACTATCCATCACATTTTGTCGATCCGGAAGATGCACGAGTTAACTTGGGGCGAATCGAAAATGATGATAAAGCTAAAGATTTAAAAAAGCAGATTGATTTAGCAATAGTCAACAGAATTTGGAAAGAGTATTCTGACGCATTAACTAAACTAGGAATTGAACAAGATAACCTTGTTAACTTTGTTGCTTCTCAATCAGATAAAGATATTTCTAAAACTGAAATAGAAAAAGAGATTCAATCACTTACAGAGAGCTTAAATAAAAAAGAGAAGAAAGATATAAATAAAAAAATAATTTCTCCATTAAAGTCTTTAGAAGAACAATCAGAAATTACAAGATCTCATTTATATGGCTCAAATCGTGAAAACATTAAAGTGTGTTGCTTGACTGAATCGTTTGATAATAAGACGATGTGGGAAAATTACGCAGGACAATATAGCGGTTTTGTTATTGAGTATTCAAAACCGGATATTACATTCTTGACTGAAAAAGAGATTGATATATTAACATCGCTTTTCCCGGTATCTTACTTTAAATCTATGCCAAGTGTGGATACTTCGCCATTGTTTTTAGATGCTCTCAATGATAATAGTTTAAGCAGTGATAGTCGTGCAGCGTTAGTCAATGTTTTAAAACAGGCTCTTATTAAGTCGGATAGTTATTCTGGCGAAAGAGAATGGCGCTTAATAAGAAACAAAGATGAAAAAGGAGAGTTCTCGTTTCCTTATGCTACGGCAGTATACACGGGATATAAAATCAAAAAAACACATTATTCCAAACTTAAAAAGATGTGTCGCGAAAAACAATTAATACTTTTCAGACAATTATATGACGAAAAAAGTGCTTTGCTGTCATATGTTGTTGATGACGATTGCTATATAACAGATATGGAGTGAATTGAAATGAATCTTTTTGAAAAGAATCAAGTATCGGAATATATTGGAGGAATTTGTAACAAAATTGAAAATGAAATCTCGAGTTTATCAAATCAAGAGATACTTTCATGCGACATAGATGAATTAAGAGAGTATTATCAATCAAAGTATTTAATTGATCCTATTTCTTTAGGCGAAGACAACATAGAAATAAACTTTGTAGATAAAAAAATAAGAATATACAATCAGTTTTATAAAACGGGTTCGTATGAACCTCAGTACTATGAAGTTGACGGGTATTTAATATCTTTTAAAATCCCTTTTGATGGAGACTCAAATCTTCTCTATTTAAAACCGTCTACAAGGTTATTGTCTAAATTTCCTGTTTCTGAAGTTGTTAATCCACATGATGATTTTTGGGGATATATTGTTGTTGCTTTTGAGAAAACAAATGCTGATTTGAAATCGCATGCTGATAGTTTAGAGAAATATGTTTTAGAACAGTTTGAAGAAAAATTTAAGAGTTATAGGCAAATGATAAAATATGTAAATATAGATATTGATCATTTTAACAATGGATTAGGGGATTTTATCCTAACACATTTGAAGAAGAGAAAAGAGAGAGCTTCTGATTTTGTAATGTTTAGTCGCGCTCTAAATATACCGTTGCAATTAAGTCCCAACGCACCTAAAATAACTAATTTGCCATTAAAACGAATTATTAAAAAATCGCCGGCTAAACCAAAACCGAAAGAGGTTGATCCTGAGTATGGTATATCTAATGAAGATTTTACTAATATTATTAATATCATCCATAGTGTCTGTTCATCGATGGAAGCAACTGCGCGTACTTTCAACAAAATTGAAGAAGAAGAATTAAGAGATTTTATTGTTGCAACATTAAGTACTCATTATGGAAAATTGGTGTCTGGGGAAACGTTTAGAAAAAACGGAAAAACAGATATCATTATTATGTTTGATAATAAAGCCGCTTTTATTGGCGAATGCAAAATATGGCATGGAATTAGTCTTTTTTCTAAAGCAATTGATCAGTTATTTGGTTATGTAACATGGAGGGATTTTAAAACATCTTTGATTATTTTTAACAAAGAAAATAAAGACTTTCACTCAATTTGTGATACAATCGAAAAATGGATAAGCGAGAATACAAAACAGTACAAAGTAATTGATAAAAATATGTGGGAATGCATTATTCACAGAAAAGAAAACAATAGTGACATAAAACTTACTATTGCAATATATGATTTATCACTATGAAAAGTGTTTTGGCCTTTTGCTATTTAAAAAATCTATGATTATCACAATCTAATATCTATACAACATCACATTTTTGCTTTCTTGATTGAACTGGATATATCTATGTCAGGCGAGGCTGGCATCTCCGAGTGGATCGCGGCGGTCAACGACAAATTTCCCCATTGGAAAGTGTATATTTCACCGAAATTGACCGACGCCGAATATGCCGAGGGCCAGGTCAATGAACTACTTGACAGTAATAGTAACGTAACATATTCCGACGACTTGCACCTGGCCGTATCGCTGCGCTCGTACCGGGCGGAGAAATTGTCCGCATTTGTGCATCAGCAGCTCTCACTGGATAAAGAGGCCGCGGCGGCAACGTACCGCGAGATTAAAGACCGCTATCCGATCGTCTTGACCCGCGCCCGCGTCGGCATGGTGATCTGCGTCCCCGCTGGCAACGCCAACAAGACCCCTTCCGGCTTCTGGGAGGACAGCACCCGTCTGCCGGAGTTCTATGATGGGACGTATAGGTACCTGAAAGAAGTCGGGGTGGAGGAGATATAGTAGTCAGAAGGCGTGAAATGAAAAAAGGTGATTTATGAATGTGCACGCATTCTTTCAGAAATAAAACAAAGGAAATCTTATTGGCGGGTTTTAACGAGAAACGAATATCTGGTAATGAATTTCGTTGTGTTACATCAAATGAAGCCCAGAAATGTATTCTTGTTTTCGGTTTAGGTGATGGCGTCTTTCAAACCTTTTGACGGCTGCGTTAATGGAGTCGCATTTGACGTATACAATGAGTATCAGTACGTTACGTACGGCGTGCCGGAAGTATTACGGAAAATTCGTAAGGGATTGAAAGAAAGCTTGACATAAGGTATGCCAAATGGTATTATATCGGAGAAAAATACATATATATGCAAATTTCTCCGATAAAATACCGAAAGAGTTGACGAAAACAATGGAAATCGAACGCGATCTGTACCTGCAGCGATTGGCCGCAAGAGAACGAAACGGATTAA
>JAEEGL011406447.1_pt1 | contig 16734 bp, 15 predicted proteins | sample 9134231 | NCBI WGS metagenome assembly JAEEGL01 (sample SAMN16246548, study PRJNA631951) | gut metagenome | biome: gut microbiome; feature: rumen; material: fiber-attached | host: Bos | place: Iran: Karaj | collected 2018-10 | reverse complement strand
TCCGCATCAATCTCCACCGCGGTTTTCAGATAGTGGCGCAGCATCTCTTCGTTGGCCACGATCTCCATGGCGCGCCCGCCCAGCACAAAGCTGGGGCGCACCAGAACCGGATAGCCGATCTCTTCCGCTGCTTTTACCCCGTCCTCGATGTTGGTGACCGCCGCGCCTTTCGGCTGCGGGATTCCCAGATCCTGCAGAATTTTTTCGAAGCTGTCCCGATTCTCGGCCCGCTCGATAGCGGCGCAGTCGGTGCCGATCAGCCTTACGCCCCGATCCATCAGCGGCTGGGCCAGGTTGATCGCAGTCTGGCCGCCCAGAGAGGCAATCACGCCCTCCGGCTTTTCAAAATCCACCACCGCCATCACATCTTCCGGCGTCAAGGGCTCGAAATACAGCTTGTCCCCTGTTGTATAGTCGGTGGAAACCGTCTCCGGGTTGTTGTTGATGATAATGGCCTCATACCCGGCGCGCTTGATGGTCTGCACCGCATGGACTGTGGAGTAATCAAATTCCACGCCCTGGCCGATGCGTATGGGGCCGGCGCCAAGAACCAGGATTTTTTTCTTGTCTGTCAGGCGTGACGCATTCTGCCCGGTATAGGAGGAATACAGATATGCGATATAGGCGCCGGTGTGCAGCGTATCCACCATGCGAAAAACAGGGACAATCCCGGTCCTTTTTCGCTTCTCGTAGACCTCAATCTCCTTCAGGTTCCAGAGTGACGCGATGCAGGCGTCGGAGAAGCCCATCTGCTTGGCCGCCCGCAGCACTTCAATGTCGTTGACCCGCGCCTTCAGGGTATTCTCCATGTCGACGATCTTTCGGTAGGCCTCCAGAAAAAGCTCCGTGATCATGGTCACCTGGTGCAGCTTCTCCACCGATACGCCGCGGCGCAGCAGCTCCACAATGGCGAAGACATTGTCGTCGCGGAATTCGGAGATATATGCCATAAGCTCATCTTCCGTTTTTCCGTCGAACTTGGCCATATGCAGATGGCATACGCCGATTTCCAGCGAGCGTACGGATTTGAGAATGCACTCCTCCAGATTGGCGCCGATGCCCATCACCTCGCCGGTGGCTTTCATCTGGGTGCCCAGCACATTGGGCGCACCGGCAAATTTATCGAAGGGGAAACGCGGAAATTTGGCCACAATGTAATCCAGTCTCGGTTCAATGGCCGCGGTGCCGCCTGCCACGGGGATTTCCTCCAGGGACATGCCCAGCGCGATTTTGGCCGTAACCCGGGCGATCGGATAGCCGCTGGCCTTGGAGGCAAGCGCGGAGGAGCGGGAGACGCGGGGGTTCACCTCAATCAGGAAATACTCGCTGCTGTCCGGGTTGAGCGCAAACTGCACATTGCAGCCGCCCTCGATCTTCAGTTCGCGGATGATCTTAATGGCGCTGTCGTTGAGCATTTTCAGATCGTGCTCGTTCAGGGACAGAATCGGGGCCACCACAATGGAGTCGCCGGTATGGACGCCCACAGGGTCCACATTTTCCATTCCGCAGATGGTAATGGCGTGATCGTTGGAATCCCGCATCACTTCAAATTCGATCTCTTTATAGCCTTTTACGCTCTTCTCCACCAGCACCTGATGCACCGGGGACAGCTTGAAGGCGTTGAGACCGATGTCGATCAGTTCAGCCTCGTTGTTGGCAAAGCCGCCGCCCGTTCCGCCCAACGTGAAGGCAGGGCGAAGCACCACCGGATAGCCGATTTCCGCCGCAGCCTTTTTTGCCTGCTCCAGATCATAGGTAATCTCGGAGGGGATGACCGGCTCGCCGATGGACTGGCACATCTCCTTGAAAAGCTCCCGATCCTCTGCCCGCTCAATGCTGCGGCTGCTGGTGCCCAGAAGCTCCACGCCGCATTCCCGCAGTACGCCCTTGCGCTCCAGCTGCATGGCCATGTTCAGGCCCGTCTGGCCTCCGATCCCCGGCACGATGGCATCCGGCCGCTCATAGCGCAGGATTTTGGCCACATATTCCAGCGTCAGCGGCTCCATGTATACTTTGTCGGCAATGCTGGTATCGGTCATAATGGTGGCGGGGTTGGAATTGACCAGAACCACCTCGTACCCCTCTTCCTTCAGCGCCAGACAGGCCTGGGTACCCGCGTAGTCGAATTCCGCCGCCTGCCCGATGACAATGGGGCCGGAGCCGATGATCAGAACCTTCTTAATATCCGTTCTCTTTGCCATACTTTTTATTCCTCCGCATTTTCTGCCTGATATACGATTTTGCCCTCATGGACGGTGAGCAGGCATTTTCCGTTCACCCGCTGTCCCGCGAAAGGTGTGGCTTTGCCCATGGAAAGAAAGCCATTCGGGTCGATCTCATATTCTGCGTTCAAATCCCAGATCGAAAAATCATTCCTCCGGGGGATGCCGAAGCGCGCTCTCGGCTTCTCATCCAGCAGCGCCAGCAGTTGCCGGAGCTCCAGAACCCCAGGCTTCACCAGCTGCGTATACAGCAGGGGAAACGCTGTCTCCAGGCCCACAATCCCGAAAGCGCTCCCTGCCAGGCCCTTATCCTTCTCCCCGGCACTGTGGGGCGCATGGTCGGTGGCAATCATGTCGATCGTTCCGTCCAGAAGTCCTTCCAGCAGCGCCTCCCGGTCTTCCCGAGAGCGCAGGGGCGGATTCATTTTGAAACGCCCCTCCTCCCGGAGGTCATTCTCATCCAGCAGCAGATAGTGGGGCGCCGTCTCACAGCTCACATCCAGGCCCTCCCGTTTTGCCTGCCGAATCAGCGCCACACTCTCCTTTGTGGAGATATGGCACACATGGTAGCCGCAGCCGGTCTCCTTTGCCAGGCGCAGGTCCCGCTGAATCTGCCCCCACTCGCTCTCACTGCAGATGCCCCGGTGCCCATGGGCCGCGGCGTAAGCTCCGGCGTGTATATAGCCGCCGTGAAGGAGGCTGTTGTCTTCGCAGTGGGCAACAATCAGCTTGCCGAGATGTTTGGCCGCAAGCATGGCCGCGCGCATCTGTTCCTCTGTCTGCACGCCGTGCCCGTCGTCAGAGAAGGCCACGACACGGGGCGCGAGTCCCTCCATGTCTGCCAGCTCTTCTCCCCGTTCCCCCTTGGTAATAGCGCCGTAAGGCATGACCGCAATGCAGGCATCCCGCCGGATGATCTCTTCCTGCACCCGCAAGGCCTCCGGACTGTCGGGCACCGGATTCAGATTCGGCATGGTACAAACCGCCGTATAGCCGCCCCGGGCTGCCGCGCGGCAGCCGCTCCGAATGGTCTCCTTATAAGAAAAGCCCGGCTCGCGAAAATGCACATGCACATCGCAAAAGCCGGGAAAAAGGACATATTGTTCGCGATTGAAAGAGGCAAGTGTCCCGTCCGCGTTCTGAACAGAAAACACGTCCGCCTCGCTTCCGAAATTCCGGGTTCGGTTAAATACCGTCATCCGCGCCGCCTCCCATCAAAAAAGCCTTGCCGTCGGCAAGGCTGAACATACGCAGGCGCAGAACTCTGCCGCTGACAGAGTCCCCTCTTTTGTTCCCTCTTGCCGATCTCTCTGAATCGCCTTAAAGATTGTCCGTATTCAAATCATTCTCGGACGGCGAAGCGCTGCAAAGCGTTTACCGGGCCGTTTTCCCAAATCCGTCGTCCGGCAGAAAAACAACCGATTCTCCGCAGTCCTCTCTATGCGGTATTTATTATAGCGGGCGGCGCTTTGGTTTGTCAATGTACATTTCCACCAAATCGAAATCCCTTTCCCGGGGCTTTCTCCGGTTGACCGCCCAAGAAAAGAATGGTATAGTATGAGGCGTATTCACCGGTTCCCGCCGGAGACTATGGAGGAAACTCATGTACGAATCATTGAAGCAGAGCTTCGCCGATGCTTTTCATCATCCGCCCGCCTTTCTGTTCTCCGCTCCGGGGCGCACAGAGCTGGGCGGCAACCATACCGACCACCAGCTTGGCCGTGTTCTTGCCGGAGCGGTCAGCCTGGACACCACGGCCGCCGTCGCACGCAACGGCAGCGACATGGTTCAGGTGCTCAGCGAGGGCTATCCCATCTGCCGCATTTCCCTCTCCGATCTGGAGATCCACCCGGAGGAAACCGGCAGCTCAGCCGCTCTCATCCGCGGGATTCTATCCGGAATCCGCGCGAAAGGCTGCAGCATTCCGGGTTTTGACGCCTATGTGAGTTCACGGGTTTTGCCGGGCAGCGGGCTCTCCTCGTCTGCGGCCTTTGAGGTTCTGATCGGCACCATTGTCAACCACCTCTCCGGCTGCGGTCTCACTCCGCTGCAGATTGCCCAGCTGGGGCAATCTGCCGAAAACGTGTATTTCGGCAAGCCCTGCGGCCTGATGGACCAGGCTGCCTGCGCCATCGGCGGCATCATTACCATTGATTTTGCCGACGCCGCGGCGCCCCTGGTGGAGCATCTGGACTTTGATCTTTCCGCCACAGGCCACGCCCTCTGCATCATCGACAGCGGTGCGGACCATGCGGATCTGACTGCCGAGTACGCCGCCATTCCCGGTGAACTGCGCGCGGTCTGCCGCGTCTTCGGGCAGGAGCATCTGCGCCAGGTAGATGAGGCGGCGTTTTATCGCCGGATTCCGGAGGTGCGTGCAGCCGCCGGCGACCGCGCCGTGCTGCGTGCCATTCACATCTTTGAGGACAATCGCCGGGTCACAGAGCAGGTACAGGCCCTGCGGGCCGGGAATTTTGAGCGGTTTCTGCAGCTTTCCAAGGCCTCCGGCCGCTCCTCCTGGATGTATCTGCAGAATGTGATTCCTGCGGGCTGTACGACCCACCAGGAGCTGGCAGTCGCTCTGGCGCTGGCAGAAAAGCTGCTGGAAGGGCGCGGGGCCTTCCGGGTTCAGGGCGGCGGGTTTGCCGGCACCATTCAGGCCTTTGTGCCGCTGGATATGCTGGACGCCTTCCGCAGCGGCATGGAGGCCGTTCTCGGCGCCGGCAGCTGCCATGTGCTGAATATCCGCCCCGAGGGCGGCATTTTACTGGAGGTAGTATGAGAGCCTATCTTGACGCTTTGATCACATATGCCCTGGACAGGGGCCTGATCCAGGCCGGCGATGAGACCTTTGCAAGAAATCGCCTTTTGGAAATTCTGCAGTTGGATGAGCCGGGCGAAAGCGCGGCTCCGGTCTCTCTGCCGCTGGCGGCCCTGCTGAACGCGCTGACCGACGACGCGGTGCGCCGGGGTCTGGTCGACGACAACGTCACCGCCCGTGATCTCTTTGATACCAAGCTCATGGGGGCGCTGACCCCCTGGCCCCACGAGGTGCGCCGGCACTTCGCCCAGCTGTACGAGCGCTCGCCCGAAGCGGCCACTGACTGGTATTATCGCTTCAGCTGCGACACCAACTATATTCGCCGGGATCGGATTGCAAAGGATCTCAAGTGGGTGTATTCCTGCGAATACGGCGAGCTGGATCTCACCATCAACCTCTCCAAGCCGGAGAAAGATCCCCGCGCCATCGCGGCCGCAAGGCTGGCCCCGCAGTCGGGCTACCCCAAATGCCAGCTATGCGCCGAGAATGAGGGCTATGCCGGGCGGATGAATCACCCGGCCCGGCAGAACCACCGCGTGATCCCTCTGACCATTGCGGGCAGCCCCTGGTTCTTCCAGTACTCTCCCTATGTGTACTATAACGAGCATTGCATCGTCTTCAACACCGAGCATACGCCCATGAAGATCGACCGGAGCACCTTCTGCAAGCTCTTTGACTTTGTGCGCCAATTCCCCCACTACTTCATCGGCTCCAATGCGGATCTGCCGATTGTGGGCGGCTCCATCCTCAGCCATGACCATTTTCAGGGCGGCCGCTATGAGTTCGCCATGGCCAAGGCCCCGGCGGAGACGCCGCTCACATTCGAAGGCTTTGAGGATATCGACGCTGCCATTGTCCGCTGGCCCATGTCCGTGATACGCCTTACCGGGCCGGACAGCGAGCGCATCGCCGATCTGGCAGATAAGATTCTGCGCTGCTGGCGCGGTTATACGGATTCCTCCGTCACCATCTACGCCGAGACGGACGGAACGCCTCACAACACCATCACCCCCATCGCCCGCCGACGCGGGGAAGACTATCAGCTGGATCTGGTGCTGCGCAACAATCTGACTACGGAAGCCTATCCTCTGGGTCTCTTTCACCCGCACCCGGATCTGCACCATATCAAGAAGGAGAACATCGGCCTGATTGAGGTCATGGGGCTGGCAGTCCTCCCCGCCCGACTCAAGACCGAACTGGCAGAGGTGGAAATGGCGCTGTTCGGTTCGAAAAGTCTGCGCTCTCACCCTACGCTGGCCAAACACGCCGCCTGGGCGGAGACGCTGCTGGCCCAGCGCTACTACACGCCGGATACTGCCGGCGAGATCTTGTGGCGGGACTTGGGCGCCATCTTTCTGCGTGTGCTGGAGGATGCGGGCGTCTACAAGCGCGATGCCGCCGGGCAGGCCGCCTTCCTGCGTTTCATCGATGCCGTCAATCGTATGCCGTCGGCATAATAAGTTTACATAACAAAAAACTGTGCAGGGGCATTCCCCCTGCACAGTTTTCTTTTTTCCCGTTTATTCTTTGATCTGCGCTTCGGCCTCCCGCAGACTGATCCCCTGCTCCCGGGCAATCCGGGCCAGATCCTCATACTCGACCTTTTCTCTGCTGACTCCCCAGCCCTCGGCCTGCTTGATGCGCACGGGGCCGCAGTCCGTCTCCAGAATGCGCTGGCTGCGTCGCAGCACCGTTCGCTCACAGCGGTATTCCCGCACCCCCAGGGTCGTGGTATGGCGAAACAGGCAGGAAAGCATCGCCTCCCTTTGTTCCTCCCGGCACATGCAGGTTAACATAACTCCCGGTCGATTCTTTTTCATGCCGATTGCCGTGGTATACACATCCAGCGCGCCCAGGGCCATCAGCGCTTCCTGAGCGAAGCCAAGGGCCTCCGGCGTCATATCGTCCAGATTGCACACCAGTTCCAGTACGCTGTCCCCCCGCTGCTCGCTCTCACCCAGCAGAACCCGCAGGGCGTTGACCGCGTCAAAATCCTTGCTGCCCAGGCCGTAGCCGCTTTTCTCCACCTGCATGACCGGCATGGGGCCAAAGTCCTGCACAAAGTGGGTCAGCAGCGCCGCGCCCGTAGGGGTGCAAAGCTCCCCGCGGATCTGCCCGGAGCAGATGGGAACCCCCCGCAGCAGCAGCTCCGTGGCCGGTGCAGGCACCGGCATCAGCCCGTGTGCGCACTTCACCTGCCCGCTGCCCACATGCACCGGGGAGGCAAGCACCCGTTCCGGTGCCAACTCCTCCATCAGCATACTGACGCCCAGCACATCCGCCAGCGCGTCCAGGCTTCCCAACTCGTGGAGGTGGATATTCTCCACCTCCCGACCGTGCACCTGGCTCTCTGCCCAGGCAATCCGCTCATAGATCTGACGGGTATGCCGCCGCACCGCTTCGGGTACCGGCAGCGCCTCAATCACCGTGTAGATCTTCTGTATATCCGTACAGGCAGGATGGTGATGGCTGTGCTCCTGGCTGCCGCCTTCTTCCTCCCCATTGACGACAACATGGACATGGGTGCCGCGAACCCCCTGCTTCTCGCCGGAAACCGCCGTAACCGTCACATGTTCCGGCAGCGCAGCGTTCAGACGGCGCAGAAACGCCTCCCGATCCGGATGCAGCTCCAACAGGGCCGCTGTCATCATATCGCCGGCGGCGCCCATGCCGCAGTCAAAAAACAGTGTCCTCATAAGCTTTTTTCTCTCCCCTCCGGATCGATTTCCACTGCGTCGAACCATTCGGAAAACCGGTCGCTTATCCGTTTCCGTTCCCGAAGGGCCGCTGGCAGCTGTTCTGCCGGAAACTGCAGCAGCGCACTTCTCCCTGCAGTACGGACGCGAAAATCCGAAAAGCCTAGCCGGAACAGCCAGTCCTCCGCGGCCTCAATCCGCTGCAGCCGCTCCGGTGTAATCTCCTCCCCCGCGCGCACCCGGGTCGCCAGACAGGCATAGGCGGGCTTATCCCAGGTGAAAAGCCCTGCTTCTCTTGACAGCCGCCGGATCTCCGGCTTGGTCAGGCCGCACAGACGCAGCGGGGAGAGGATACTCAGCTCCGTCAGCGCCCGCATGCCCGGGCGGGCATCCCAGTCGTCGCTGGCGTTTGTGCCGTCCAGCAGCAGGGTAAACCCCTCTTTGTCAGCCGCCTCGATAATGGTTGACATAATATTGATCTTGCAATGATAGCAGCGATCCTGTCCGTTCCGGCGAACCGCCTCGGTGCGCAGCGCATCTCCATTCAGCACCCGCAGTCCAACACCGAGCTGGCCGCACAGACGCAGCGCATCCTGAAACTCAAACGCTGGCTGGAACTGGGTTTTTACATAATAGGGTCGGATTTCCGCTCCCGCCTGCAGGCCCGCATACAGGAGATACGCCGAGTCCACGCCGCCGGAAAAAGCCAGCGCTGCTTTCGGATTGTGGAAAAAGAACTCCTGCAGCGTCATATCAGTCTAAATGGTTTATGATGCTGGCGAGATAGCCTGCACCGAATCCGTTGTCGATGTTCACCACGGACACCCCGCTGGCACAGGAATTGAGCATGCTCAGCAGTGCGGCAATGCCGCCCAGCGCCGCACCGTAGCCCACGCTGGTGGGCACTGCGATCACCGGGCAGTCCGCCAGACCGCCGATCACGCTGGGCAAGGCCCCCTCCATGCCGGCTACCGCCACGATGACCCTGGCGCTCATGATTTCCTCCATATGGCCGAGAAGCCTGTGAATGCCGGACACGCCCACGTCATAGAGCCGCAGCACCGTATTGCCCAGAGCCTCGGCGGTAATCGCCGCCTCCTCGGCCACGGGGATGTCGCTGGTACCGCCGGTGGCGACCACAATCTTTCCTTTTCCGCTTGGCTCCGGTATGCGGCCGACAACGCCGGTGTGTGACCGCTCATTGTACTGTATCGGCAGCTCCTCGCCGATATAGGCAGCCGTCTCCGGCAGAATGCGGGTAATCAGCACCGTCTCCTGTCCGTTGGCCAGCATCGTTCTGGCAATGCCGAGCACATGCTCTTTTGTCTTGCCGGCGCCATAGATCACCTCCGGCACGCCCTGGCGCAGGCCCCGGTGCATATCAATCTTGGCATACTCATCCACTTCCTGGATGGGCTGCATTTTCAGCTGCAGAAGCGCATCTTCAACACTGATCTCCCCGGCGGCCACCTGCTCCAACAGCAGCCGTGTTCCCTGTTTATCCATCCGCTTCTTCCCTTCTCTCATAGTCCCCATGCACGCCGCCGGATTTGCTGAGCAGGCGGATCTCGCTGATGACCATATCCTTCTGTACAGCCTTGCACATATCGTATACCGTCAGCGCCGCAGTACTCACCGCCGTCAGCGCCTCCATCTCCACGCCGGTCCGTCCGGCGCAGCGAACCTCCGCCCGGATCTCTACGGACAGGCGCTCTTCACACAGCGACAGCGATAAATCAATGCCGTTCACAAGAATGGGGTGGCACATGGGGATCAGATCCGGCGTGCGCTTTGCTCCCATCACACCGGCCACCTGGGCGACGGTGAGAACATCTCCTTTTTTCATGCCGCCGCTGCGGATCAGATCGAAGGTTTTGCGATTCACCAGCACCCGGCCGGCCGCGACAGCCGTGCGGACGCTTTCCGGCTTTTCCCCTACGTCCACCATCTTCGCCCGGCCCTGTTCGTTAAAATGGGTAAAGTCCTCCGCCATATTTCCCTCCAACACACACGATCGTATTCTTCCCGCTATTCTTTCCGCTGCAGCCCTTCCGCGGAACCGAGGTCCGGCTCAGCCTCCGATTTGATTCATATTCCGTCCTGCCCGGCTGCGATTTGCCGCGGACAGTTCCCCGTGCCAGCGGGGTTTTCCCAGGATGGCAGCCACAAACTGCTCCCGCATCTGCTCGTCGTCCAGCCCCTTGATGCTGTACTCGTCCGCGGAATGCAGGCAGGGCTTCAGCTTCCCGTCGGCCGTCAGACGCAGGCGGTTGCATTCCGCGCAGAAGTGGGCGCTCACAGGGCTGATCAGCCCGATGTTCCCTTGTGCGCCGGGCAGCCGGTACAGCTTTGCCACGCCGCCGTCCTGTTCCACCTTCACCGCCTCCGGCAGCTTGTCCAGCACTGCGGTGCAGGGAAGCAGGGCTTCCTGCCCGAAGTCCCCGCCGTCGTACATGGGCATCAATTCTATGAAGCGCATGTCCACCGGGTACTGCCGCGTCAATTCTGCCAGCTGCGGGATTTCATCGTCATTAAAGCCGCCGATCAGCACCGCGTTGATTTTCACCTTTTCAAAGCCGGCGTGCAAAGCCGCATCCAGACCGGCCAGGGCCTTATCCAGGCTGCCGACCCGGGAGATGTACGCATATTTGTCCGCACACAGCGTGTCAAGGCTCAGATTGATCCGGCTGACGCCTGCCCGGCACAGCGGCTCTGCCAGTTCCGGCAGCAGGATGCCGTTGGTAGTGATGCACAGCTCCTCAATTCCAGGCACGGCGGCTGCTTTCTCGCAGATGGAGACGATATTCCTTTTGACCAGCGGCTCACCGCCCGTGATGCGGAGCTTGCGAACGCCCAGAGAAGCCGCAATCCGCACTGCACGGATCAGCTCCTCCTCGCTGAGCATACTCTCATGCTCCTTTTTTTGAACTCCTTCCTCCGGCATGCAGTAACGGCAGCGCAGATTGCACAGCTCCGTAACCGAAACGCGCAGATAGGTAATGGTTCTCCCGTAGTGATCCTGCATGGTTCCCTCCTGGCCGGGGCACGGCTTTTCTTTCTCTCCCGGCTGCGCCGACGGGCGCAGCTGGAAAACGCGGCGACAGTGGAATTATTATACTCCATGCGCTATTTTTCTGCAATCCCAACAGCCTATTGAATTTTTTGCTTTTTCCAGTATAATAACAGTATTCTGCACAGGGGGAAACGCAAATGAAAGCCATCGTCAGTGTATTTGCCAAGGATTCCAAAGGGATTACCGCCTATGTGACCTCTCTTCTGGCCCAACAGGAAATCAACATTCTCGACATCAGCCAGACGCTGATGCAGGGGTATTTCGCCATGATCATGCTGGTTGATCTGACTGACTGTCCGCTGCCCTTCGATCAGCTCTCCCAGCTGCTCAAGGACAAGGGCGCGGAGCGGACACTGGATATTCATATCCAGCGGCAGGATATTTTTGAGGCCATGCACAGGATTTGAGGGACTGCCATGAGTTATCTGATGAACAGCAGTGAAATCCTGCAGACCATCGAAATGATTAACCAGCAGCACCTGGATGTGCGTACCGTAACCATGGGGATCAGTCTCCTGGACTGCGCCGACCGGGACATACAGGTCTGCTGCAGCCGGGTGTACGACAAGGTCTGCCGCAGGGCCGAAAAACTGGTGGAGACCGGCTGCACCATCGAGCGGGAGTTCGGTATCCCCATCGTCAACAAGCGGGTGTCGGTCACGCCCATCTCGCTGGTGGCGGCCAGCTGCCTGGCCGAGGACTATACGCCTCTTGCCCTGGCCCTTGACCGGGCGGCCAAGGCGGTCGGCGTCAATTTCATCGGCGGCTTCTCCGCCCTGGCGCACAAGGGCTTTACCGAAAGCGACCTGCGCCTGATCCGCTCCATTCCCCGGGCGCTGACGGAGACCGATCTGGTCTGCGGGAGCGTCAACGTCGCCTCCACTCGGGTCGGCATCAACATGGACGCCGTGGCTCTCATGGGTCGGATCATCCGCGAGACGGCAGATCTCAGCCCCATGGGCTGTGCCAAGCTGGTTGTTTTTGCCAATGCGGTGGAGGACAATCCCTTTATGGCAGGCGCCTTCCACGGCGTGGGCGAGCCGGAATGCGTCATCAACGTAGGCGTCTCCGGCCCCGGTGTGGTGGCCCATGCGCTGAAGGCCTGCGGCGGCCAGCCCTTTGACGTGGTCGCGGAAACCATCAAACGCACCGCTTTCAAGATCACCCGCATGGGGCAGCTGGTGGCCCAAGAGGCCTCCCGTCGTCTGGGTGTTCCCTTCGGCGTGGTGGATCTGTCCCTGGCCCCCACCCCTGCTGTCGGGGACAGCGTTGCCGAGATTCTGGAAATCATGGGGCTGGAGCAGTGCGGCACTCACGGAACCACCGCCGCCCTGGCGCTCCTGAATGACGCGGTAAAGAAAGGCGGTGTGATGGCCTCCTCCCATGTGGGCGGCCTGTCAGGCGCTTTTATCCCGGTGTCCGAGGACGCGGGGATGATCGCCGCCGCGGAGGCGGGCGCCCTCAGCATTGACAAGCTGGAGGCCATGACCTGCGTCTGTTCGGTGGGGCTGGATATGATCGCCGTGCCCGGAGATACCGCTGCCGAGACGCTCTCCGCCATTATCGCGGACGAGGCCGCCATCGGCGTGGTCAACAACAAGACCACCGCCGTACGCCTGATCCCCGCCGTGGGGAAAGGCGTCGGGGATCGTATCGATTTCGGCGGTCTTCTGGGCAGCGCGCCGGTGATTTCTCTGCACCGGGGCTCAGCAGAGGCGTTTGTTGCCCGCGGCGGCCGGATTCCCGCACCGATGCACAGCCTGAAGAATTAAAGAAGCGCGGCGCTCCGTTCAGAGCGCCGCGCTTCTTTCCTGCGGCAGCACCGGCCCGCATCTGCAGCGGCTACGATGATCCCAGCGCCGCAATTGCGTCCTCATAATAGTAGTTCACCAGCAGATCCACACAGGCACCATAGCTGCGCAGGCCCAGCACCTGATCATAGCTGTGGAGGAAGCCCTCATACACCGTATTGGACACGGTCTGAACCGGCGTATCAAACTGCCGCCAGTAGGCACGGTTCGCCGCGAAGTCCGTCAGAACCGCCTCACTCAGACTGTCATAGACCTGTTCCCACGCCGCCGGGTTCGCCGTATGCAGGGCGTTCCCCAGATGGGTATACGCCAGCAGGCAGGCGGAATACATATAGTCCGGATCGCCAGAGTCCAGGCAGACCAGCACCGAGACGAAATTCGCCTCCTGCTCCTTTGCCACACCCCGCTGGTGGGCCAGCTCATGCCCCACCGTGGCGGCGAACAGGCTGGGCGGGAAGTCCGTATTCACATTGGCCTCCGCCGTGAAGGGGAAGAAAAAGCCGGTGAAGTCCGTATAGCTCAGCAGACGGGAGAAGAACACGCCTTTGGCCGGGATCTGCGCCCCCTCCAGGCAGGGAAAGCGCTTCTGGAGTTCCTCATAAAGCCCGGGGGACTTTGCCAGCACCTGCGCCCGATCCGTGGCGCAGACGCCGTTTTCATCCCGGGGCACCTGCTCGGCGTACACATTGGCAAGCTCGGCGAAATATGCCGTCACCGCCGTGAGTTCCTCTGTCGAGATCTCCTCCGCTTTCAGGCCGCTCTTGGCCATAAAGTCGTCGCCATAATAGTAAACGCCCCACAGCAGACAGAAGCCCGCATATACTGATAAGCCGAAGGCAGCCAAAGTGATAAGGATTATGTAAACTTGTCTTGCCCAATCCTCTCCGCGAAAAATCCGTATGATAGATATAATTATGTAAACTATAAGGCCAATTGTCGCCAAGCCGATCAGCGATTCTGCCACAGAGAAGGGCACCTTGGATGTAAGGCCGCTCAACAGCCGATGCGCCGGGCGCACAAAGTGTTCTGAGAGCCATGCGTTGAAATCGTGACTTCCCCGGGTCAATAGATGCAGCACAATGACCAAGCCACTAAACAGCACCAGCGCATGCCGAACCGGGCAGATGCGGAATCCAGTTTTTTTCTTCGTCTTTTCCATGGACTCATCATACACCCTGACGCCCCGCTCTGCAAGACAGGAAGTTGTTACGGGGATTATTTTCCAAGCCGCCGCAGGCTTCTCTCCCGCTTTGCGTTTTCAGAGATTAAAAACCGCCGCTGGAATCCAGCGGCGGTTTTCGGGTATTCTCTTCAGGCCTTTGCGGCATCCTTTGCCATGTCGCACAGGGCGGTGAAAGCCTCGGGATCGTGGATCGCAGTCTCGGAGAGCATCTTGCGGTTCATATCAACCCCGGCCAGCTTCAAGCCGTGCATGAAATTGGAATAGTTGATGCCGTTCATCTTGCAGCCCGCGCTGATGCGGGTGATCCACAGCTTGCGGAAGTCTCTTTTCTTCTGCTTGCGGCCGACATAAGCATAGCGGCCGGACTTCATCAGCTGTTCGTTGGCCATTTTATAGTGGCGGGACTTGTTGCCCCAGTATCCCTTCGCAAGTCCGAGCACCTTGCTCCTGTGCTTGCGGGTCATCATTGCGCCTTTAACTCTAGCCATTTATATTATCCTCCTAATAATCTGCATTTGCCCTTATTTGTAAGGGATCATTTTTTTGATCGTAGCTTCGTTGGTACGATCGGCATAGGTCTCGGAGCGGAGCCTGCGGCAGCGCTTTGAGTCCTTCTTGGTGAGGATATGGCTCTTATAAGCATGAGCACGCTTGACTTTTCCGGTTTTGGTGAGTTTGAATCTCTTCTTGGCACCACTGTGCGTTTTCAGTTTGGGCATGATTATTACTCCTTTGAATTGAGTTATTACACAGGAATCCCTGTATAAAGCATATTCCTTATTCTGCGCTCTCTTTTTTCTCTTCCGGTTCCGGGGCCGCCTGTGCCTCGGGCTTCGGCTGCTTCTTGGAAGCCTTCTTTACCGGCGCGGCGGGCTTGGGAGAGAGGAAGATGAACATGTTCCTTCCTTCAAGCTTGGGCGCCTTATCCAGATTGGCAACCTCGGAGCATTTTTCGGCAAAATCCTTCAGCAGATCGGCTCCGATCTCCGTGTGGGCCATTTCCCTGCCTCTGAACCGGATGGAGACCTTGAGCCTGTTTCCTTCGGAGAGGAACTTGATCCCATTTTTGAGCTTGGTTCCGAAGTCGTTCTCGCCGATTCCGGGAGACATGCGGATCTCCTTGATCTCAATGGTCTTCTGATTCTTCTTTGCTTCCTTTTCCTTCTTGGTCTGCTCGAAACGGAATTTTCCGTAATCCATGACCCGGCATACAGGCGGATTGGCGTTCGGCGCGATCTTTACGAGATCGTATCCGTGCTCCTCCGCGATCTTAAGAGCCTCTGCGGACGGCATGATGCCAAGCTGTTCTCCGTTCTCTCCGATCAGACGCACTTCCGCATCCTGGATCTCATCATTGATTTGATGATCAATGTTTGCTATAGGAAACACCTCCGGAAATAAAATAAGCGCAGATGACCGGCATCCGCGCATAATAACACTATCTCATAAGAAAAACAAGAATAGCGAAATTATTGACCGCTCCTGACAGAAAGTCGGAGGGTGAGGACGAATACCAGTCCTTCTTTATTTTCAGCTTTATAAATATATCAGCGGGATAAGGGTTTGTCAAGCAATTCTTTTCAGTTTTCCGCGTCTTTTTCCATTTGGATGGCAAGCTTCACGATCCGGCTGGTTCCGAGACGCTCGGCTCCAAGCGAGATGAAGTTCTCGGCATCTTCCAGCGTAGAGATCCCGCCGGCTGCCTTCACCTTCACGGAAGCGGGAGAATGCTCTCGCATCAGAGCAACGTCATCCGCGGTGGCACCCCATTTGGAAAAGCCGGTGGATGTCTTGATGAAATCCGCTCCGCATTCCGCTACGATCTCACAGAGTCTGATCTTCTCCTCCTCGGTGAGCAGGCAGCACTCGATGATGACTTTCAGGATAGAACCTCTTGTGGCTTCCCGGACCGCAAGGATATCGTTTTTCACAGCATCCCACGCTCCGTCCTTCACCATGGAAAGGTTGATCACCATGTCGATCTCGTCCGCGCCGTTGGCAACCGCGTCGGACGCCTCAAAAGCCTTTGCGGCAGTCGTCATATAGCCGTTCGGAAAACCGATGACCGTACAGACCTTCATTCTGTCGCCCACATATCGTCTGGCTCCCGCAACATGGCAGGGCGGGATGCACACGCTGGCGCAGGAATAGCGGATCGCCTCATCACATAGCCTGCGGATCTCCTCCGACGTGCAGTCCACGCGAAGCAGCGTATGGTCGCAGATTTTCAGAATATCCTTAATCTCCATATTTCCTCCTGTGATCAGAACAGTATGGTGCTTGCGATGCCGAAATAAATGAGCAGCGAAAGCGCATCGACGATCGTCGTAATAAACGGACTTGCCATAACGGCAGGGTCGAATCCGAGCCTTTTGGCGAGCATCGGGAGCGTGCATCCCACGACCTTTGCCACCAGTATGGTCAGCGCCATCGTTGCGCACACCACCAGAGCGACCCAGATGGAAACATCCGTGTTCCCCAGAATGAACCTGTCCACGAGGATCACCTTTGCAAAGCAGGCGGCGGCCAGCGCAAGTCCGCAGAGCACGGCGGTCCGGATCTCCTTCCAGATGACCGATGCCAGGTCAGAAAACTCAAGCTCATTCAGCGAAATGGCACGGATGACCGTTACCGAGGACTGGGAGCCGGAATTGCCTCCCGTATCCATCAGCATCGGAATGAACGCCGTCAGAACGACCAGTTCCGAAAGTGCGCTCTCAAAGTGCGTGATGATCATTCCGGTGAACGTCGCGGACACCATGAGAAGCAGCAGCCACGGAATCCTGTGCCGGAAGAGGTCAAAAGGCGTGGATCGCAGGTAGGTTTTGTCCGAAGGTGTGATACCGGCCATGATCTCAATATCTTCCGTGGTCTCTTCCTCCATGACGTCCATGGCGTCGTCGAAGGTGATGATACCGACCATCCGGT
>JAEEGL010410543.1_pt1 | contig 16734 bp, 12 predicted proteins | sample 9134231 | NCBI WGS metagenome assembly JAEEGL01 (sample SAMN16246548, study PRJNA631951) | gut metagenome | biome: gut microbiome; feature: rumen; material: fiber-attached | host: Bos | place: Iran: Karaj | collected 2018-10 | reverse complement strand
GACTATGTGGAAACAGGCCACCTGTTCATATCGAAGGCTTTGATCATCCGGGTGCTGCTGGTGCTGGTCGCCATCGCATTGATCGGCTACTTTGTGGTGTGGCCTTTTATCCTGAGCCGATTCCTTACGGCGCGGTTCTATGAGCAGGATAAGCGCGTCCCGGACTGGAGCGGGCGGGTCATCGTATATTCCGACAAGAAAAAAACCCTGCCGCTCTTTTCCGGCCGCCTGGAGGACGGCGTGCTGCAGGGAGAGGGCAAGCAATATGACCGGGAGGGTGTCCTTCTCTATGAGGGGCAGCTGAAGGACGGCCTGCGTTCCGGCAGCGGAAAGGAGTATCAGGACGGCATCCTGCTCTACGAGGGACAATTCGATGCGGGTCAATACAGCGGCCGCGGCAGATACTATGACGACGGGATGCTTACATACGACGGGCAGTACGTGGAGGGGCTCCGCTCCGGCAGCGGCACCGCCTATGCAAACGGGAAGCGGCTCTATGAAGGCCAGTTCATGGAGGACCTCTATGAGGGACGCGGCAAGCTGTATCAAAACGGCAGCCTCTGCTACGACGGCAGCTTCCATGCCGGCGTCCCGGAAGGGACGGGAACCGCCTATTACCCGACCGGTAAGGTGTCCTACCAAGGGCAGTACCTCGCGGGCAAGGAGGACGGAAACGGCACCGCGTTTGATGAAACAGGCCGGAAGGAGTATACCGGCGGGTTTTCAGAGGGGAAATACAGCGGCGACGGGACATTGTTCTATGCCGACGGAAGCCAGGTGGAGGCCGCCTTCGCCGACGGCGAGCCCTCCGGCAGCGTCCAGTGGAGCAAGAACGGCATTCTCTATTATCAGGGCGAGTGGCTGGACGGGGCGCCGTCCGGCTTCGGCACGCTTTACAGCAGGACGGGGAAAAAGCTGTATGAAGGCCCCTTCCTCGGAGGCACGCTCGACGGACGCAGCCTTCTGGAGTACACGACGCAGGAGCTGCGCGACGCGCTCTGCGAGACCGGCATAAAGAACGAAAACGACGGGACCGCGTTTCGGATCATCGCGGACGAGCTGGGCTTCACGGCGCTGTGTACGTACCAGTCAGAAAGCGACGAGTCCAGAGTATATCAGATCTATCTGTCCCTCCCCGAGAAGGGCGACTGGGTCCTGCTTTTGCCTGGGATGGGACACATCAAAACCGTATCGTGGCCGGAGGGTGTGAATCCGGACCAGCTCACGATCCGCTACATCGGACAGCTCGGCGTGAATGTTCCGGCCGGTCCTTACCCCGCGGAGAACGCGGTGGCAAACGAGCGGCGCACCACCGCGCTGTACGCCAGCGAGACGCGGGACCGCGCCGTGCTGCTGACATGGGAACGCAGCGATTTGATCCCGGATCCCGTGGATATCAGCGGAAGCAGCGGCAAGAGCAGCAAGGTGGAAAAGCTGCTGGATGCAATGGACAAGATGATCGATACGGAAGGCACTGCGGCCAGCGCGGGAGCGTCATTCGGCGGCAAGAGCCCCGACGCCGCTTTTGCTGAAATGCCCAACGCGGAAGCGGCAGGGAAACTCGCAGACGCGATGATCGATTTCTGGGAGCAGTCCCAGCGCCTGACCGCGTTGGAAGAGGTCTATGACCGCAACGAGATCCTGCTGGAGGACGCGCGGACCGCGGCGGCGAAGGGCATCGGCGATCCCGACGCAGTCGACGCGCTGGAGCAGTCGCAGGAGGAGCTGAAAACCCGGATCGAAACATGCAAGACCGCCATCAAGCGTGCGGAGCTTCAGGCGGACTCTGTCGGCATGGACCGGCTTGACAGCTTCGCGCTGGAGGAAATGCTTGTCAGCTTCAACCCCGCCGAGCAGGATGTGAGCGCTCTGGCGCTGATCGCCGCCGCCTATGCCCAGGCGACAGGCAGCAATGCCGGCGCCGACGAGATTCAGAATCAGGTGAAAGAAAGCCTCCTGAATCTCTCGGATGCGCACAGCGCTGCAAAGCTGGCGCTATCGCGCTATCAGACGTATTCGGACAACACAAAGAGCGCGGCGGGCGCTTATTCGATGGGCCTCGGCTCGAAGGAAGCATGGTATACCGCAATCAATGAGGAATCACTTGCCCGCATCGAGCTGTACGCCGCCCTTGCGGATTTCTCAAAGCAGGCGAATCATTTCAATCAACTGACGGGCGGCTGGGTATCCCGTACGTTCAACTGGCACAGCGAACCGCTGGATGCGCTGTTCAAGGCGGCTGTCATCCCGGAGGAGCCGGAAGAAGCACCGGAAGAAGACGGCGAAGAGACACCCGATGCCGACAGCGGGGAGAAACCCGCCGCGGAAAGCGAAGATGGGCCTGCGACGGACAGCGAAAACGCTGCCGCCGCATGAACGGAGGAAGGATATGGCGGATTATACGGCTTTGACCGAGGCGGGGACGGCGCTGATCGAGCTGCTGCGCGACAACATGACGCCGGAGCCGCTCGGGAGCAGAGAGACCATCAACCTATGTTCCCCCCACGAGAGCGAGAACAACCAGCTGACCCTGTACCTCTATCATATGGAGGAGGATCCGCAGAACATGGCGGCCGGCTATGTCAGCGTGGACAGTGAAACGGAGCGCATCCGTTCCGCACAGTATACGCTGCATTTTCTGATGACAGCGCACTCAAAGGCGCCGGCACAGACGCGGGAGGCCGACCAGTACCGGATCATGGGCGCGGCGCTCCAGGTGCTTCGCGACAATCCCGTGATCCCGCAGCGCTATCTCAGCGGTTCCCTTGCGGCGGAAAACACCCAGATCCACGTCTCCGTCGACCGGATGACGATGGAACAGCTGCTCAAGATCTGGAACAACACCTCCAAGGACTACAAGCTCTCCAACGTGGTGACGCTGACGGGCATCACGATCGACTCCAAGCGCACCCGCCGTGTATCCCGCGTCACGGAGGTCATCATCGGCACCGATCAGAAGAAGGGAGCAAAGAAATGATCCGGCGTACGGCAAGCGCGGTCTTTCTCCTTCGCGACGGCTTCTCCGGAAAGACGCTGACGGACGGCCCCGCCACCTTCTGCCTGCTGGACGGCAGGCCGCTGCGCCGGCCCATATGGAAAAAGGACGGCTACCTGGTGCTGACCGATCTCACGCCGGGCGAACATGTGCTGCAGCTCAGCCGGAGCGGCTACCGGGACGAGCCGGTTTCGTTCCTGGTCGTCGAAGGCCGTCCCGTGGAGGATACCATCGCCCTCAAGCCCGGCGCCGGTTACCGCTTCCCGCGGAATACGGTGCACCTCACGCTGACGATGTCCCGCGGCGGGTCCTCCGCCGCCGGCGAGCAGGTCTGGCTGGGGGCCGCACTGCGCGGACGGCTCAAGCTGGCGCAGGAGAAGGCGGAGATCGGAGACACAGCCGCGCATCTCTTTTATGACGGAAACACGGCGCTGCTCCCCATCCCGGGGCATTTTCTCCTGGCGGACGGGAAAGCGGCGGAACTGGTGTATCTGAAGTCGCTGCGCGGGGAAGAGGGGGAGTTCACCTCGCCGCTGACGTCCGAACACGGCCGCGGCACGGAACTCATTCCCGTACAGCCCTACCGCGCAGACGGTGCAGGCGTCGTTTCGGTGCTGCTGCGGGAGCCGGGAACGCTCACGGGCTTTGTCGGCGGCAGGATCTTTGAGGCGCAGCTCGCCGCCGGTGAACAGCGGGCAGAATGGAAACTGGAGGGTTGATCAATGTCGAATCCTGTGGTCATGGGATCCATATGCAAATGTATGTTCGGGACGATTCCCATTCCCCTTGCGGTGTCCTCCCAGCAGACCGTGAAGGCCATGAATACCAATGTCGCGACCATCATGGACAACAAGTTCCCGTCATTCGGCATGTGCAGCAGTCCCAACAACCCGGCCGTCATCTCCGCCACAGCGGCGAAGATGGGCGTCTTTACGCCCGCGCCCTGTACGCCGGCGATCTTTGCGCCCTGGATCAAGGGCGAGCCGACGATCCTGGTCTGCGGGAAGCCCCTGCTGACCAGCACGACAAAGCTGATGTGCGCGTGGGCCGGGATGGTCTCGGTCTCCATGACACCCGCAGTGACCATAGATACTCCCTGAGGAGACAGAATGGAACTCGACGAACTGAACCGAATCGATGTGACCCGTCTGGGCGGCGGTTATGCCGGACAGGGGGATCTGCTGCGCGACGCCATGGCGTGGCTCGATCTCTGCCTCTATTACTACTATGCCCACCATCAGTGGCTGGGTCCGTCCAGCGAGATGAAGAACCTGCTGGGCCTTGTGGTCACGCGGGAGGAGTTTGAGCACAATCTGACGAAGGCCGCGCAGCGCGGCCTGCCTTCCGAGCTGAGCGAAGAGGAGCGCGAACAGCTTTCGCTTGCGGCGTCCGCGATGCAGCTTCGGATGGAACACACCGCCGCTCCGCTCCCCATCATGGAGCTTTTCAGGCGCTTCGATCTCAGTGAATTTGAGCGCAGATGCGTTATCATGGCCTATATGCCGGAGATCGACCTGAAATACACAAAGCTCTTCGCCTATCTGCAGGATGACATGACCCGCAAGGCGGCAGGCATATCCCTGTGCTGCGAGCTCTTTCTGCCGGACGGCGAGGAGCTTGCGTCCTGCATATCCCGTTTCCGCGGCGGCGGGTTCACGCGCCTTTTCGACCGCTCCGAGCTGGATAAGGGGCTTCTTGTGCTCCGGCGCGAGGTCGTGGAGTTCTTGGCCAACGGCACCCTCACGGACAGTGACGCATACTGCGTGTTCGACGGCAGCGCGCGCAATTCAATCGATCCGCTTTCCATCCAGGAGGGGACCGCGCGCCAGCTGGACGCGGCCTTTACCTATCCCGGGCAGTGCTGTATCCGCCTGTCTGGACCCCGGGGCGGCGGTAAGCGTTTTCAGGTGCAGCACCTGATGTCCCGTCAGCGTGCGCGCTGCGTGTTTGCGGATCTGGACGGGGATCAATGGCGCGAGACCGCCCGAAGCGCCTCCCTGGCCGCCGATCTGGTAGACGCCTATCTCTGCCTTTATCACCTTGACCGAAAGGACGAGACGGGACAGAGTGTCGCGCCGCCGCAACCCATGCTCGAGGAGCTGGAGCGGCTGGAGCTGCACCGGGACAAACGCTTTTTCCTGTCCTGCCTCGCCTCCCCCATGCGTCTGCGGACGCTGACGGTCGAGCTTGAGCTGCCCCCGGCGGACGAATCGGAACGGCTGACACTGTTTGAAAGCGGGCTGCGCAGCGTGTCCCTCACGGGCTGCACGACCGAGGAACTGGCGGCGAAATTCCGCTTCAGTCCCCGGCAGATCCGCGTCGCCTGCGAGCAGGCGGTGGGGCTGGCACGGCTGAACGGCGACAGCAGCGTTTCCGGCGAACTGATCCACCGCTGCTGCTACCGTCAGGCGGTGCACCGGCTGGGCGAACTGGCGACGCAGGTCGCCCCGGCCTATACCTGGGACAACGTCGTGCTCCCGGAGGCACAGAAAAACCTGCTGCGCCGGGCGTGCGGGCATATCCGTTATCGTCATCAGGTCTCTGCGCGCTGGGGCTTTGAGAACAAGGTGGGATACGGCTGGGGCCTGTCGATCCTCTTCGCGGGATCTCCGGGCACCGGCAAGACCATGTGCGCGCAGGTGATCGCCCATGAGCTGAACATGGAACTATACAAGATCAACCTGTCCCAGATCGTCAGCAAATACATCGGCGAAACAGAGAAAAACCTCCGCGCGCTCTTCAGTGAGGCGAAGAACGCCAGCTGCATCCTTTTCTTCGACGAATGCGACGCCCTGTTCGGCAAGCGCAGCGAGGTGAAGGACTCCCACGACCGAAACGCCAACGTGGAGGTGGCGTACCTCCTGCAGCAGATCGAAGAGTATGACGGCGTCTGCATCCTCGCCACCAATCTGATGGGCAACATCGACGCGGCGTTCATGCGGCGCATCACCTATGTGGTGCATTTCCCGTTTCCCGAGCCGCCGGCGCGCGAAGCGATCTATCGCGGCCTGATCCCGGCGAACGCGCCGGTGTCGAAGGACATCGACTGGCGTTTCCTCGCCGAGAAGTTCGAGCTCTCCGGCGGACACATCAAAAACATTGTCCTCTCGGCCGCCTTTATGGCAGCGGGCGAAGGCGCTCCGATCTCCATGCGGCATATGCTGCGCGCCGCCGTGACCGAATTGAAGAAAAATGAGATCGTAGTGGTACGCGAGCAACTGCGCGAATACGCGGACCTGCTGGAAGGGGAATGAACGGATGAACAACCTTTTGATCGGAATCGCGCTGGGCGCGCTTCTGGCCTGCGCCGTCGGCTACCTGCTGCTGCGCATCCGGGTGTTGACACCGCTGAACCGCCTCGCAGAGCTGACGAAGCGTCTGGATGAACTGGACGTGGGGGAGATCCGCCGCCTGGCGTCGCAGATCGACGGCACTCCGGGAGAGACCGCCCGCGCCATCGCATCCTACCTGGAATCCGCAGACGCAGACACCTCTGCAAAGCATACGAGTTCCGCCGCCGAAGAGCGGTACAGGACACAGGTGGTGGACGAGATCTGCCGGTCGATGCTGCCGCAGCCTCTGAAAGAGAATGCCGCCATCATGAGCTTTGCCCTGGCGGGGGAGACGCGCCCCGGACAGCGCAGGTGCTGTTCCTTCTATGACTACTTTTTCCTGGAAGAGAACATCCTCTGCCTCGTGGTAGGGCAGGTGCCGGGCAGCGGCATTGCGGAGGCGCTGTTCGCCGTGGTGGCTCAGACCGCGATCCGCAGCCGGCTGCGAATGGGTCGTTCTCTGATCGAAACCATGTCCCTCGTCAATAATCAGCTCTACGATCTGGGCGGGCGGAATACCGTGTGCGCTCTGGTTGGCGTTCTGAACACGGTGACCGGGCGCCTGGCTTACGTGAATGCCGGAGGCGCCGTTCCGTACCTGATGCGCAGTGAGCAGAGCTATGAAAAGCTCAATACACCGATCTATGCCCCTCTGGGCGCGAATGAAAGCGTCAGCTACCGCTCGGAGCGGATGCGGCTCAACCAGGGAGACCGGCTGTTCTTCTATACCGCCGAACTGGGCGAGATGACGAATCGGGAGGGCGAACGCTTCTCCGATCAGGAGCTCCAGTCTGCGCTCAACCGCAGCAGGAGCAGATCGAACAGCATGGAAGAGCTGCTGCAGCTCGTGCAGGACGAAGCGGCATCCTTCTGCGAACACGGAAACGATGTGCTGAGCTCTTCGGCGCTCGCCCTGGAATACAAGAAGGGCAGCAGCGACTATGTGTTTACTCTGGTAAAGGGAACGCCGGAATATGCGTCCGTCGTCACGGAATTCCTCCGGAGGGTTCTGGAGGAGGGCGGGATCCCGCCCAAGGACCGGGCCGGACAGATCCTGCTGGCAGATGAGCTGTTTGCACTGTGCTGCCGCGTTTGTCAGGAGGGCTCGGACATCCGGGTCGCATGCGCGATCTTGCCGGAGGAGCGCGCTCTGCATCTGCGGATGCTCGCCCCAATGGGCGGACGGGATCCGCTGCAGGGCGGTGAAACATCGGTGGAAGAAGCTGCAGCCGCATATATCCGGACCCATACGCGCCGTGCAGTATTCGAGGCCGGAACGGACCGGGATATGATAGAGCTTGTATCAGCTTTACCCGAAGCCGGAACCCCATAGCATCGGATCAAGGAGGAAAGCGCAGGCCATGCTCTGTTTTGAACCGCTCACACTTGAGAAAAAGAATGAATTGCTCCCGTTTTATTGGCAGTATGGCGGTCGTTCCTGCCAGCACTCCTTCGTGTCCGCCTTCTGCATGAGCGGAAAGTACGGAGACCAGGTCGCCGTCCGGAACGGTTTTTTATATACATATCGCTCAAAGCTGTGCAAAGCGGGTGAGAGAGTATATCTCTTCCCGCTGGGAGACATCTCGCGGGAGGACGCGGTGCGGCACGCCGTGGAGGATGTGCTGGAGGACGCCCGCTCCAACGGCTGCGCCGCCCGTTTTGAGACGGTCACGGAGGAAGCGGCTGCGCTGCTGCGGCGGCTGTTTCCGGGGCGCTTTCTCATCGAGGAGAAGCGGGACTATGCAGAGTATTTGTATACGCACGACAAGCTGGCGTTTCTGCCGGGACATGAGATGGCGTCCAAGCGGCACGATCTCAACACGTTCGAGCGCGATTACGGGGGCCGGTATGAGGTGCGCGTGATCACAACGCCGGAGCAGGTTGAGGAGATCAAGCCATTCCAGGCCTGGTGGAAAGCGGAGAAGATGGAGCGCGAGGAGGACGTACAGCTGGAACGGGAAGATGAAGCAATCCGACTCGGACTGGCGTATTTCTTCGAACTCGGGCTCTCAGGCATTCTCGTTTACATTGACGGAAGGCTTTCCGGATACGCTTACGGCACGCAGCTCTCTGCGGACTGCTATGACGTTATCATCGAAAAAGGAGACCGACGGGCACCCGACATCTATAAGGTCCTCAACCGTGATCTGGTCCGCTTTTGCTGCAATGGGATCTCATATATCAACCGGGAAGAGGATCTGGGCGTAGAGGGCCTTCGCAAGGCAAAGCTGTCCTATAAGCCGGATCTGATGCTGCGAAAGTTTGTCGTGAGAGAGACTGAAGATTTGCTGCGCGGAAACTGAGATGCATATCATTGTACGAGGAAACAAGCCATGAATGAGAAAAGAAAGCCCATTCGCAAACGGATACAGAACATCATACTGCTGGTTTCGGCCGTCTGCCTGACGCTGGCAAGCGCTGTGGGGATATACAGCATGATCTCCATCCGCGGCACCAGCAGCGAGGCGCTGAAGACCCAGCTGGAAGTCAATCTGTCCAACTCCATCAAGGACAAGGCTTCCCTTGCAAACGCGCGCTTCGGGAAGTATTCCGAGTATATTACGGGCTTCAGTGCGCTGATCCACAATATGTATGTCAATCCGCAGCAGTACCTCAGCCGAAACGTGCTGCCGCCGAACGCCGGGAATCAGGGCGTTCTGACGATGCAGCGTTACCTGCGGGACAATTCCGTCACGTTGGCGGATATACGGCAGGAGCTGGAGCTGTTCGGGAACCTGGAGGTTTACTGGGATTCGGCCATCACGCAAAACGAAAACGTCATCACAACGATCTACCTCGGTACGGAAAGCGGTCTGCAGATCGCCTATGACGCGTCTTCAGAGCTCGGCGTGGAAGAGGGAAGCTATGAATCCCACTTTGATTATTCCGCCTCCGACTGGTACAGGCTTGCCAGGGAGTCCGGAAAGGCGGGCTTCACGGACGTATACCAGGATTCTTACGGCCGCGGACTGATGACCAGCTGCTATGCCCCATTCTACGATGAAGCCGGAAGCTTTCGCGGCGTGGTCTGCATGGATATGCTGATCTCCGATATTTACAAACAGATCGTTTCCATGGATCTGGGTGAGGAAGGAACGGTATTCCTGATCGACGGAAACGGCATGACGGTCGAACAAAGCGCTGACGGCGGCCTGATCTCTGTGGATCGCGTCATTCATGCGCCGCAGGTCATCAGCGCGCTCAACAGAAGAGAGAACGGCTTTATTCACTCTGACAACGGCGACTATTACATCTATGCGCCGGTCGAGTCTACCGGCTGGACGCTCTGTATCAGCATTCCGGAGGCCACGGTGCTCAAATCGGTTTACGCGATGGACCGCAGCATCCTGAGGGCGATTTTCATCTTCGCGCTGGTGGTCGCGATCCTGAGCGTAATGGGCAGCTGAACCTCCCGCGGCGTTGCGAAGGAGCTGACCGATCCGCTGATCGCGCTGGGAAAGGATGCGATGACCATCAGCGGCGGCGATCTCGATTATCGTGCGAAGATACGGACCAACGACGAGATCGGAGATCTGGCGGCAAACTTCAACGAAATGGCGGCCTCCCTCAAGCAGTATGTCTCGGATCTGACGCGCTTTACCGCGGAAAAAGAGCGCATAAGCGCGGAATTCAACGTTGCAAAGCAGATCCAGACCGACATCCTTCCGAACGAATTCCCGGCCTTCCCTGACCGTGGAGAATTCGACATTGTCGCGTCGATCGATCCGTGCCGGGAGATTGGCGGCGAGTTCTATGATTACTTCCTCGTAGATGAAGACCATCTGGCGGTTGCCATGGGGGACACCTCCGACAAGGGCGTGCCCGCCGCGCTGTTCATGGTTATCATCAAGACCCTGATCAAAGACCGCGCGATGCAGGGCTTTTCTCCGGCGGAGGTGCTGCGAAACGTCAGCGAACAGCTCCTGGAGGGGAACAAGTCCGGGATGTTTGCAACGGTGTGGTTCGCGATCCTGGAGCTATCCACCGGCAAGGGAATCGCGACCAATGCGGGCAACGAACATCCGATTCTGCGGCGGGCCGGAAAACGATTCGAGCTGGTGGAGTATCAGCATTCTCCGCCGGTCGGCGCGATCGAAGGCGCCCGCATCCGGGATCACGGCTTCCAGCTGTCCCCCGGCGACACGCTGTTCCTCTATACGCACGGCGTGAAAGAAGTGCTCAACGGGAAGAATGAAATGTTCGGAGAGGAACGCATCCTCGAGGCGCTCAACCGGGAGCCGGAGGCCTCGCCCAGCATTCTGCTGCAGACCGTGAGAGCGTCCGTGGAGCGCTTCGCGGGCGACGTTCCGAGAATCGACGGTATGACGATGTTGTCCATGAAGTACTACGGGACGGGAACTCCGATGAAGGAATGGCAGTGAGCGTCCGCATTTCCCGGCCGTGTTTCGGAACAGCATCGTTTTGGAGGGCATTGATGATATGAAACTGCAAAAATCGCGCCTTGCAACCCTGGCTCTGGTTTTTATCACGTTTTTGGCGGCGATCCAATACGCGTTTTTGCGAAACGTTCCGGATTCGGTTTCCACCTTTGCCTTTGTGCTCATCACCAACGGAATCGGCCTTGTGATCCTGGGGTTCACTCGGTTCAAAAAGCTGCGCGGGATAAGAGCGCGGACGCTGAAAAGGGGCATCCTCTTCGCCCTGGAGTTGTCAGGCTTTAATTTTTTCGTCCTGCTCGGCTCCCGGAGCCTGGATCCGGTGATCACCTCCAGCGTGGTGAGTCTTTATTTTGTTTTTGTCACGCCGATCCTTCTTCTTCTGCGAAAAAAGGTCAGCCTCTATTCGGGCATCGCCACTGCAATCGCCATTATCGCTTTGCTGCTGATGTTCGGTACGGATACGGATGCGCTGTTCACTTCCTCTTCGGACATGCTGTATCTGATCATTGCCGACCTGTTCTTCGCCGCGTACGTGGTCAGCGTCTCGGTCCTGGGTGAGGGCGAGGATCCCACGCAGCTGACGTTTTTGCAGATCCTGTTCTCTGCGCTGTTTGCGGCAATCGGCTGGATCATCGAGTGCGTGGCTTTCAAGCGCAGCTTCACGCTGCCCGGGGATACAAGCTTCTGGATCAGTGCGGTTTTCATCGGCATTTTTATCCGGGCGATCTACAGCCTGATCCAGATCTCCAGCCAGCAGCATGTTTCCGCACTGAAAGCGTCTCTGATCTTCTCGGCAGAAATCATCATCACGCTGATCACCAATCCGATCATGTGCCGGCTTCTGCATATGCCGTATTCCCCCATCACCCGCTTCCAGGTGATGGGCGGTGTCTTCCTGATCCTGGCAACGCTGATGGTTGACGATTCGGCGATCTCGAATCTTGGAGGCGGGAATCTGGAAGAGACCACCTATGTGGATTCTTCGGGCAAAACCGTTACCAGAACCACGGTCACAAGAAAGATCATTCTGGCGACGCTCTCCTTCGCCCTTGTGACGCTGGTCGCCTCCGCAGGCATCTTCTTCTCCGCCATCCGGATCCTCCGCACTTCCGCGGTGACGATTCCGCAGAGCCTGGGCGGAAATGCCGCTGACATCAGCTCTGAAGCCATGCGAAAAGAGCTTGAGGATCGAATGGTGAGTCAGACGGCGGACAAAGCGCGGCTGGCACAGGAGAAACTGACCGCCTATGCCGACGCGGTGCATACCGCGGCGTTTTATGCCGACACCCTGCTTCGAAACCCGACCGCGTACCCCAGCAGAGAAGTGGAGCCGACCTCGAAGAAAAATGCCGGGATCTGGACCATGCAGCGGTCGCTGGCAAACGAGAGCATAAGCTATTCCAAGGTGCGCGAAGAGTGTGCGCTGCTGGGGAATATGGAGAATATCTTCGTTCCGACCATAGAGAACCTTGCCAATGTCTCCACCATCTATCTGGGGACGGAGAACGGGCTTCTCATTGCCTATGACCCCGATTCCGGCTATGTGGACACCGAGGGCGAGAACTACTATGAATACAGGGATTCCGTCTGGTATCTGCAGGGCAAGAACGCAACGCAGCCCAGCTTCACGGAGACCTATCAGGACGGCTACGGCCGCGGCCTGACGGTCACCTGTGTCGCGCCCTTTACGGATCAGCGAGGCCGGTTCGCAGGCTGCATCGCCATGGACATCCTGACCAGCGAGCTGAACGATTACATGATCAACGATGGGATCACAGATCCCAGCGCCGCCGCGCTGATCGACAGCGCCGGCAATTACATCGCAAAACGGAATGCGGATCCCCTTGCGGAATTGGGCAGCATTTTCGAAGAGGACGCGTCTTCCTCACTCCATCTGGCCGGAGAGAAGATCCTGGCTAAGAAAAATGGGATCCTGAGTGTCGGCAAGGGGGAAGAAGCGGAATACGTCGCGTTTTCCACCATTGCGTCAACTGACTGGACGCTCTGCATCCAGACACCCGCTTCCGCGGTCATTGCCCCCGCACAGGCAATCCGCGAGAGCATCGGCGGTTACACCGACTCGGTTGTCAATACCGTCGCACGGGGAATGATGAACGTGATCCAGAGCGTCCTGCTGCTCACCGCGGTGATCCTCCTTGTTGTTACGCTGTTGTCCGGGCGCTTTTCCAAGTGGATTTCCGACCCACTGAAAAAACTGGAGGCAGACGTCCGTCAGGTCAGCGAAGGGAAGCTGGATCAACGGAGTGATGTCTCCACCAACGATGAGATCGGCAGTCTGGCCGGTTCCTTTAACCATATGGCGGATTCGCTGCAGCAGTATGTCGCTGAGCTGAAGGAATCCACGGCGCGGTCCGAGCGGATCTCCGAAGAGCTGTCTGCGGCATCCGCTATCCAGGCGCGTATGCTGCCGCGGGATTTCGCGGCGCTTTCCGGAAACGGGGAGTTCGATCTGTTCGCGGCAATGTCCCCGGCAGGGGAAGTGAGCGGAGACTTTTTCGATATCTTCCCGGTCGGCCAGGATCATCTGGCCCTGGTTATCGCGGACGCATCCGAAAAGGGCGTGCCGACAGCGCTGTTCATGGCGGTCGCCAGGACGATCATCAAAGAACGCACCTTGCAGGGGGACTCCCCGGCGGAAGCGCTGCTTCACGCCAGCGAGTTTTTGGCAGAGGGAAACGCGGAGCGCCTGTCCTGCCGGGTGTGGCTGGCTGTCCTGGAGTTATCCACAGGCAAAGGGGTCGCCGCGAACGCCGGCGGTTTGCAGTCTGTTCTGCGCCGCGCCGGTGAAAAGTTTGAACTGCAGACCTGCGCGCGCAGCGCACCGCTGGGCGTCGAGGAGGGGATCCGCTTCGACGATCAGGATTTCCGTCTGTGCCCCGGCGATACGCTGTTCCTTTTCACAGACGGCCTGACGGAAACCGCCAACGGGCAGGGAGAACTGTTCGGGACGGAAGGCGTCCTTGAGGCGCTCAATCTGGAACCGGAAGCCTCTGCCGGCTCCCTGGTGGAGACGATGCAGGCGTCAGTCGAGCGCTTTTCCGACGGCGTGAAGCGGAACGACGATGCTGCAATGCTGGCGCTGAAGTACAACGGACCGAAGGACGCAGCAGAGGTGTGAAGAGAAAGAGCGCGGAAAAAGCTGACGATCCAACAGACGGGAGACGGCGACACAGGGCCGATCGCGCCGGACGGACGTCTTGATTCCGGCGGGGCGCCGCAGCTTGAGACGGAACCGCGGCAGGACAATTGATCAAGATGCCCGGCTTATCCATTCGGATAGCCGGGCATCCTTTTTACACGATATATGACAGCTTCTGTTCAGCGCCATCGGAGCGAAAGTCAATGACAAACCCGGTATTCGCGCTTCACCTTTCCCCGCCTTTGATGATCTCAAAATGGTTTCGTTTCACAGTGATGAGCCCATCCGCCTGCATGTTTCCGAGCTCTCTGGACAGCGCCGAGCGTTCTACATTCAGGTAATCCGCAAGCTGCTGCCGGTCAAAGGGGATGTCAAACGCAGTTTTGTGCTTCTGGAGCGGGACAGAGTTCAGATAGGCCATGACCCGTCCGCGGATGCTTTTCGGCGCGGTGTGAAAGCTGCGACCGGAGAGATGCAGGTTTTTCTGGGAGGAGATGCGGAGAAGATTGCCGATCAGCTTGACCCACCACGGAGAAATATCCTGCTGAAGACGGTTCAAGCTCCCGAGCCTGAGAAAAAGGATCCTGCTTTTTTCATTCGCAATGACGTCCACCAGCATCGGCGCATCTTCCAGCAGCGCGTAAGTCTCGGCAAAGGTGCCGCCTTTTTCAATGTGACTGAGGATCGTCCGCTTGCCCCAGATATCGTTGCTCTCGATCGTAACGCTTCCTTCGAGAACAAGCCCTATGAGCTCGATGGTGCTTCCGGCATACAGGATCGTCTCGTCCTTTTCATAGGTTTTCTCTTTCGCGGCAAGCGCAGACAGCGCGGTGGTGATTTCAGCATCGTCCATCCCGCGAAAGAGCGATATTTTCCGAAGAAGATCCGTTTGCATCGTGCTTCCTCCTGCCCGTTTCGTTGCTTCTGCAACATACAAGCCGTGAAGATTGTACTATACTAAGCGCAGAAAAGCAAGGGAACACGGTGCGGATCCGCAATTCCCGCAGTAAGGAGGTCAAGCTTATGATTATGGAGGGCTGTCAGGGCAAGCCGCAGACACGGGTGATGGAAAAGATCTGCCCGCAGTGCGGGCATGAGATCGAGATTTTCACTGTCGATACGCAGGCCGTCTGCGAGAACTGCGGCTTTGTGATCTACAACGACACGCTCACCTGTGTGCAATGGTGCAAGTATGCCCGGAAGTGCTTCGGAGACGAGGCGTATGAGAATCTGATGAAGGCCGCGGAGCGGCAGAAGGAGAGAAAGAAGGAGGCGGCACAAACATGATCCGGAAGATCATCCATATTGATGAAGAAAAGTGCAATGGCTGCGGGCTGTGCGCCTCGGCGTGCCACGAGGGCGCGATCGAGATGATCGACGGCAAGGCGAAGCTGGTGCGGGAAAATTTCTGCGACGGCTTCGGCGACTGCCTGCCAGCCTGCCCGACCGGGGCGATCACCTTTGAGGAGCGGGAAGCGCCGGAATACGACGAAAAAGCGGTCAGGGAAGCAAAGGAGAAAACGAACATGGACGAGAAGAAGCACATGCCCCATGCCGGCGGCTGCCCCGGCTCTGCCGTCGCGCAGTTTGCGCAGCGAAAGGAAGAAGCGCCCGTTCCTGCCGGAAAGCCGGTCTCCCGCCTCGCCCAGTGGCCCTGCCAGATCAAGCTGGTGCCGACGCAAGCGCCGTTTTTCGACGGCGCGAAGCTGCTGATCGCGGCGGACTGCACGGCCTACGCCTATGCAAATATGCACGAGGATTTCATGAAGGGCAAGACCACGGTCATCGGCTGCCCGAAGCTGGACGCGGTGGATTACAGCGAGAAGCTGACTGCCATCATCCGGGACAACGACATCAAGAGCGTGACCATCGTACGGATGGAGGTGCCCTGCTGCGGCGGATTGCAGCACGCCGCGGAAACGGCGCTGAAGGCCAGCGGCAAGTTCATTCCCTGGCAGGTCGTGACGATCACCCGGGACGGCCGCATCCTGGAGTAAAAACAGACCGGCAGCTCTGATTGACCGCGCCATGCGGCGCGTCATTCCCTTCCGCCCGGCGTCGAATCCACCTCTAACGGATACAAATACAGGCACCATCGTATGATGGTGCCTGTATTTGGTGGGGGGAAGGTGGATTCGCTTTTCTGCGGAAAAGCCACGGGCCGGCAAACGTGCCCCCGACACGTCTTCTTGCACGCCTCCCCTTCAAATCCATCTTCCTTAGAATCGCCCATGCCAGCAAAAGGACACGAAAGCATAGGCAGTGCGCGTAAAAGGTACGCGCCGCGCAGCTTGACAGACTTGGATTATTTAATCACAAAGGGTGATCCAGTAACGCTGCTCGATCTCACCGTCAGAATTGACGAATTCATTTTCAAGGATCCCACCGTTATGGATGATGGATTTTGCTGAACCGATATTGTCCCTGTCGCATGTAATCAGAACCTTATTCATGCCCAACTTTTTACATTCGATCAAAGCCAGTCGAATCATTTCCGTAGCATACCCTTTTCTTCTCTCACTTGGCCTGATCCCATCTCCAATGTGGCCCCCTTCACGCAGCAAGTATTCATTCAAATAATGTCGAATATTTACCGCGCCTAAAAGCCGATTTCTGTCTTCATCCAGTAAGAAAAACACGGAATCCGGAACTTTGCCGTCGCCTTCGGTCTTGACTTCCAGGTTTTCAAGATAGTAATCAAAATCATGATAGTCGTTTTTAAAGATCGCCCACGGAGAATGATTGGTATGGTTGATCTCCTGATCCTCTTTCCACTCATCGATCATCTCTGCAAGCGCCGATTCGTATTCTTTGGTAAGCTTAATCAATTTCAAACTCATAGCTGTC
>JAEEGL010294674.1_pt1 | contig 16734 bp, 18 predicted proteins | sample 9134231 | NCBI WGS metagenome assembly JAEEGL01 (sample SAMN16246548, study PRJNA631951) | gut metagenome | biome: gut microbiome; feature: rumen; material: fiber-attached | host: Bos | place: Iran: Karaj | collected 2018-10 | reverse complement strand
TTGGATAGGTTCAGATTGTACAATTTTACCGGGAGTTGAAATCGGTGACGGTGCAATTATTGGGGCAGGAAGCGTTGTGACAAAATCCGTTCCAAAAAACACTATAGCAGTCGGAAATCCTGCAAGAGTAATAAAAGAAATAAAGATTAATAATTTTTAAAAATTAAATACAAAATAAAGGGGTAGTAATGAATAAGTATACAAAAACATATAATGTAATTCTTGACAACATGGATTTATTTGAATACCGATTGAGACCAATTTCGGCAATAACGTATTTGCAAGATGCTTTTGCAAGATATACGGCGACAAAGAAAATGGCTGCTTATGACTTATTTGCAACGAATCAAATATGGATAGTAGCTGAATTTAATGTTGACTTTGTTGGCGATTTACCGTTTTGGTCGGAGGAAATAGAAGTAAGTATATGGATTTCCGAAATAACAAAGTTAAAAGTTTATACTGATTATGAACTGAAATGTAAAGGAATAACTTTCGCAAAAGGTAATGCCCTTTGGTTTGTTATTGACAAAGAAACAAAGCGACCTGCTAAAACCGATGTTGTAGCAGAGAGGTTTGATATTTGTAATGAATTAGTTTTAGGCGAACACAAAAAATTTATACTGCCTCAAGCAACAGAAGTTTACACAAAAATTGAACACAAAAATAATTTATCGGATATAGATTTTAATAAACACGTCAATAACAAAAGTTATATAAATCTTGCAGAAATGACTGCACCGAATGAATTTAAAAAGACACGCAAATTGAAGAATATAAATATAAGGTTTAATAAAGAAACCTTTTTAGGTGATACCTTAACCTGCACAACTAGTCGCACCGAAAACAAAAACGTTTTTACTCATATAATTGAAAAAGACGGTATTTCCGTTTGCGATATTTCAACCGCATGGGAAGAAAAAACAGGTAAAGATAATATTGTTGAGTATGATTTAGATGTTAAGAGTGGAAAGTAATTTATTTCGGAGTAAGTTTTTATTGTAAAGAAAACCATCCTAAAATATTGCACATATTACATACAATAAGGAAAATCCTATCAACATCATTACTGGTGTATCCATTGAGTGAGGTGCAAAAGCCTCTGACAATGTCATCACCGGTGGAAATAATATTATTGCAGACCAAAATTTCTGCGAATTAGCAAACTGATGGCTTAACAGAATTAAAAATAAAAGCGCCGAAATATAAACACATACGATTCCCGCATAAGACCTTACATACCTGTTTTTTAAATTCCAAGACGGCACAACATATTTCTTATTCCCCGACATCTGTTATGTTATTTTGTGCTTTATCTAAATTTTCCTCAAATGTTTTTAAATTCTTTTTTAAAGAAACACTTGATAACATTTGTTCTGCATAGTATAGAGTTTCTGTATTACTGCTGTTTAGGGCTTTAACAAAAGGTTCCAGTCTTTGAAATCCCCTTATGCCCGCAATAGAAATTACAGTTGAACAGACTAATATGGTTATAAAGGAATAATAAATGCGTTTGCCGAGTTTCATTATTTACTCTCCTCTATCATTTTTTCAACATCTTCACTGCTGCCTATTACCAGAAGTCTCTCACCTTCTTGAAGTTTCTCTTGAGGATTGGGCATGTTGAGCTTGCTATCTTTTATTATTCCTGATATGACAACTTTAAATTTGTCCGGAAGCTGAAGCTCTGCCAAGTTTTTTCCAATCATAAACTCCTGAACAGGAATCTCCAAAAGTTCAATTTCTCCTGAAGTATCTTCAAAAAACATGCTTTTAAATAAAATTTAAAATTTATTTTACCTTCATCACTTGTGAAAATCAGGCAATAATAACCTTCCAAAATATTACGTAAATAATTTGACAATAACATATTAGAATTTTAATATAATACATAAGGAATAAAGTTGTTAAATGAGTATACCTAAAAATATTGCAGTAATATTAGCATCCGGAAGTTCAGAAAGGCTTAGTAATTTAAATACCGTAAAGCAATTTGTAAAAGTTGCAGGAAAAACAATTATCGAGCATACACTTGATGTGTTTGAAAAAAATACCCTTATTGATGAAATCATAATAGTAACAAGGGACGATTATAAAAATTTTTGTTACGACTTAATTAATAAAAACAATTATAAAAAAATTCACAAAATATTATCCGGCGGCAAGACTCGTCAGGAAAGTTCAGAAATAGCCATTATGGCAGCAGATGCAAGAGATAATGATAATATATTAATCCATGACGCAGTAAGACCTTTTATTTCAGACAAAATAATCAACGATTGCATAAATACTCTTGATAAGTATTCTGCCGTCGATGTCGCAATACCCTCTGCCGACACAATTATCCAAGTTGATGATAATAATTTAATCAAAGATATTCCCAAAAGACAATATTTGCGCAGGGGACAAACTCCACAAGCTTTTAAATATAGTATTATAAGAAAGGCGCATGAGTTAGCCAAAAATAACACCTCAGTTCAAGTGACCGATGATTGCGGATTAATTAAGTTTTTTAATTTGGGAGAAATTTATGTTGTTGAAGGTGATGACTATAATATAAAAATCACTTATCCTATTGATATTGATATTGCAGACAAGCTTTTTCAAATAAGAAATCTTAATATACCTAAAACAGAATTGAACAATTTAAAAGACAAAGTTATAGTAATCTTTGGAGCAAGCAGCGGAATTGGGCAGGATATCCTTAATATTTCAAAACAGTACGGAGCTAAAGCTTATGGCTACTCGAGAAAAAATAACGTTGATATTTCAAACTACTCCGACGTGGAAAATTCTCTTAAACTGGTATACGAAAAAGAATCAAAAATTGATTGTGTTATTAATACTGCAGGCATTCTTTCTATGGGAAAAATTGAAAACAGAGAAATTGACGATATTGCAAGAGATATAAATATTAACTATATTGGCAGCATTAACGTATTAAAAGCATCTATACCTTATTTAAAATTATCAAAAGGTGCTATTCTTTTGTTTGCATCCAGTTCATATACCAGGGGGCGTGCGAATTTTGCAATATATTCATCAACAAAAGCAGCTTTAGTTAACCTAACCCAAGCAATTTCTGAAGAACATGAACACGATAAAATTAGGATTAATATTATTAATCCCGAAAGGACGGCAACTCCAATGCGTTTTCAAAACTTTGGTGCGGAGCCTCAAAATACCCTTTTGGATCCAAAAAGTGTAGCGGTTGCATCTCTACTGACAATACTATCAGATTTTACGGGACAAATTATTAATGTGACAAAAGACAAAGAAAAAATACTCAGCGAATATTTAAGGTAAATTTTAACAATGGAAACATTTCAAAAATTATTGTATGAAGAAGAATTGATTGGATATACTAATTACCTTAAGCAAGTAAGATTTGACAATAAGTTATCAGCTTTATCAAAAAAGTACAAAGGAAAGAGAATCTTAATATATGGGAATGGTGTCCTTTTTAATGCAATTTGCAGTAATTATGACCTCCGCCAATACCTTGATGTTTGTGCAATAAGTGATTTGCGTTATGAAAAAAATCCTAAAGAGGAATATTTAGGATTCAAAACCATAAAACCTTCCTGTATAAAAATGACTGATGCTGAAGTCATTTTGGTTACAACGGTTAATCCCACTGAAATAAAGAACTTCCTTATCAAGAATAATTTTGTAAATAAAGGAACCAAAATAGAACCATTCCTACAGAAACTACTGTTTGATAAAGTAGAAATCATAAAAAATAAACTACATTCTGCAATTAATTATTTTCATAAAACAAAGAATATTGTAAATAGCATAAAATTCTTTATTTTTTTGTCAGCAACAGAATATAACACAAAAAATAATTATCTTAATGTTATCCAAAAGTTGAGGAATAATAAAAATAAAAAGATACGAGTTGCATTTATATGTGAAGAAAATCCAAAATGGGGATACCAATCAATTTACGATGCTATGAAGAATGATGATAATTTTGAAATATTGCCAATTATAAATTATCCCATAATTACGTACCGAAGGCAAGAATTCCTGCAGGGAAAAAATATCAGCTTTTTTAAGTCATTAGGAATTGATTCTCTGGACGGTTTTGATTACAAAAAGAATCAATATAAACATATTGAAGATTTCAAACCTGATATTGTTTTTTATCAGCAGCCTTGGTATATAAAGCATTTTGAGCGGCCTGAATTTGTCAGCAAATACGCATTAACGTGCATCATATCATATGGTTTTACATCTATCGATACACAATCCTGGGGTTCGGAAGATATAAGAAAATTAAGCGGAAATATGTGGAAAATGTTTGCTGAAAGTGATTACCATAACAAATTTTACCAAAAAGCCGCACAACTTAAACATAAAGATATTTTACTAACAAAAGGGTATCCAAAATTGGATTTTTACAAAACCCCGATTGAAAAAAAATATGAACGGCTTTGGAAAGATGAAGGAAAAGAAGTTACTCACAGAATTATCTGGGCCCCTCATCATTCAATTGAAAAGTACGGTTTTGAAATGTCCAATTTTAAAGAACAGTACCTTTATTTTTTAAATTTGGCGAAAAATCATCTTGAATACAATTTTATAGTTAAACCCCACCCATCTCTCAGATATAAATGTATTTCTGAAAAATTTATGACTGCAGAAGAATATGATGCTTATATTGATGAATGGAACTCTCTGGATAATGCTTCTGTGTATACGGATGGAAATTATTTTGATATTTTTAAAACCTCTGATGTACTTATAACCGACAGCTCTTCTTTCTTGGCTGAATACTTTTATTCCGGAAAACCTATTATATTCTTTAAAAGTGCAAACAGAGCCGGTTTTAATGAATTTGGATTAAAACTTATAAACGGGTTTTATATTCCGGCAAAAAAAGAAGAAACAGAAGATCTACTCCATAAACTCTTGATTGAAAAACGAGATCCGCTGAAAAATTTAAGAGAACAAATTATCCAAAAAGAGTTCTACTATCCTAAAAATGGAGTTGGTCAAGAAATTGTAAAATATTTAAAGAAAGAACTTGGAAGATAAAATTTAAGCAATTTCTATATCTTTATACAAAATATAATCGATTGTTTTTTCATGCTCATTTATTTCATATACTTCAAATCCTGATTTATAAAAATATTCAAACAAACTTTTCGTTTCATATTTCGATTTCAGTATATGCATATCTCCGACTGCTACATTAAATAATTTTAGCAAATCCGCATTGTATAAATTCGGCAACACATCATACTCTGCCCCTTCTGCATCAAGTTTCAATATTCTGTGTGCTGATGGATTCTCTTCTATTAACTTCCCAAGAACTTCATCTGCACATCTCAACTCAACTATTTCTTTTTTTGTTTTACCTATCTCTTCCGGCGCATAACTTTTTATAAAATCATAATTAACTGTAGATATCCCATCCCTGTGGGGTAGAAAATATACATCTTCTTGAACGTTTTTGTTTGACAAACCAAACGGAAAAGCATTTATCTTGCTTTTCAGTTTGGGATTCAATGAAATATTTTCCAGCGCATAATTATATGTAGCTTTAAACGGTTCAAATCCGAATATTTTTCTGCATCTGGGATCGAGAGCGAAATATATATCCGTATACGCTCTGTTCATACCTATATCATACAAATCGTAATTTTCAAACTTAAACTTGTCTTTTATGTTGTATATTTTCCAGTAGAATACTTCTTCAATTATTCCGTAATACTCGTCTGCAACTACATCTATATCGTATTCATTCAGATGATAATACATTTTACCATTTTCATATTTCAATAAATTTATATCATATTTAAATAGCGGAGAGATGTTGGTATAAACCGGAACAATCTCTTTGATATACTTGTAAGATGCAAGTTTTAAAGCATTTAAAACCTTATTTGGTTCCACAAGCGTCAGTAAAATTGCATCAGCACTATAATCTCTTAATTCCGACGGTAAAATTACTTTATATCCATTGTATTCGTTCATTTTACCATTTTCAAATTTTTTGTCCGAAATTCCAGCTATATCAAAATATCTTCTTAAATCATAACTATTGTCAATTACATTAAAAAATTCGCCTGCTCCATAAAGTATAATTTTTTTATTTTTAAATTTTTGTATGACTTCAGAAAACTGTTTTTTATATACCTCTGCCTCAATTATACCACTGTAATTGTGTGAATCCATATCATCTCCCATTTACATTTTCAATTATACCAAGACAAATCAATATCTTATTCCATCTTTGCCAATTTTTGTCCAAGATTATAAGCATTTTGTAAATCGTTTGGAAATTGTATTTCCTGAACTTCTGTTTTGTGTTTTTCATCAAACAAATCGCAATTGTATTTTGAAAAATCTGCGAATTGCTTTGTATCGTACGAATACAAGCTTTCTGCATATCCCATAATGTGCTTAAAACTTCTTACATTCTCCTCTAAAATAACATCATATTTCATTTCTTTAGCTAGCTGTTCAGGACAATTCATAGTAAATATGATTCCGGTAGGAATGATTTTATTTAGTCTTCTTTTTAAACCACCCTTTTCTTTATCAATCATATATGTGTGATTGGCAAATAACAATCTTTCGGTAAAGCTTCTGAAAACACCTGTTGGATAAGAAAAGTAAACCGGGCTGCCGATTATAATTGCATCTGCATTTATACATTTTTCGAGGATTGGTTTTATATCATCTTTTACCGCACAAACGCCATCAGTTGTACTACCTTTTCTTTGGCAGGCAAAACAACTTCTGCAGCCTAAAAAATTGTAATCATAAAGATTAAAATACTCTGTTTCCGCACCAACTGCTTCAGCGCCTTTTTGTGCTTCAAGTAATAATTTTGCTGTGTTAAAATTCTTTCTCGGCGAGCCGTTCAAAATAATAACTTTCTTCATTTTTACTCCTTTACTTTCCTTATTAATTAAGATTTGCCATAATCTAATGATATCATAAATAAAGTCTTTAAAATTTCATAATTGTTTGATTCTTTAAAAAAACATAATTTATCTGAATTTGATAAAAAGTTTGAACAAGATATAAATTATTAACTTTATGGCATTAAAATATTAAGTTTTGTAACAAATTAATCCTTTTGTGAAATTGAATATTATTTAAATACTTTATATATATGTAAGATTTATTTAAAGGTATAAAAAGATGGCTAACACAGCAGCATTATTGGTGCACTTATTAACAATTAAACGCAGCATTATTGAAGATACCAATATGCAGGTTTTTTATTCAAATAAATTAGATGCGAATTCAGCTAAGCTTGCTGTGCAGACAAAAGCCGAAACAAAATGGCAAAAAGCTTATGATGATTTTATGGATCCGAGTAAAAAAATAAATAAATACGGATTCAATTATGATAAAGACACAACAAGAACAGAAGCTGTTGCTGAACAATATGCGCAGGCTGCAGCCAAAGAATATGACAAAGAGTTAATGCTTGAGCTTGAAGAGCTTGATATACAATACGATACAATGAAATCATACTACGACACAATGCTTCAAAAAGAAAATGCAGACAAAGATGCTGTAGAACAAGCCGTTGAAAAAGCAGCAAGTGACACAGGCAGACTGGGAAGCTAGTAAATGACTAATACACCTTTGAAGCATTATACATGAGAGAAGCAATGGTCATAGGACCAACCCCGCCTGGTACAGGAGATATATATCCAACAGATTTTGAAACGTAATCAAAATCAACATCACCGGTAAGTTTGCCGTCGGAATCCCTATAAATACCGACGTCAACAACAACAGAATTTTTCTTAACCATCTTACATCTTACAATTTTTTTACCTACCGCAGATACTAAGATATCGGCGGTTTTTATTTTGTCATCAAGGTCTTTGGTATGAGAATGACAAACCGTGACAGTTGCATTTCTTTTCAAAAACATTTGTGCCATTGGTTTTCCCACAATATTGGAGCGTCCGATTATAACAACATTCTTACCCTCAATAGGTATTTTGTATTCATCAAGAAGCATCAAAACCCCTTGCGGTGTTGCAGGGTAAAAATAGGGTTCCATTCCTATTGCAAGTTTTCCTGTATTTTCTGGCGTAAATCCGTCAACATCTTTCATAGGAGATATTGCCTCAATAACTTTGAATTTATCTATGTGCTCCGGTAATGGCAATTGAACCATTATACCGGTAACATCAACTCTGTCATTCAGCTCTTTGATTTTGTCCAGAAGTTCTTCTTCCTCTACTGATTCGGGAAGTTCAATAACCGTAGAACGGATTCCTGCCTGCCAAGCAGCCTTTTGTTTATTTTTTACATATATTTTGCTGGCGGAATCCTCGCCTACAAGAATTACTGCAAGATGCGGTTTTTTATCAGATTTTGAAACAATCTCTCTAACTTCCTGTAAAATCTTTTGTGATACAGATTTCCCGTCAAGTATTATCATAAATCATTCTCCTGAGGAAGATTCAACCTAAAATAAAACTGGTTAACAGCATCCGTTACCAAATCTGATTCTCTGGAAATTGAACCTTCCGACAAATTTGTATCAATAGGTATCGCTCCGAGAATTTCCATATCTGACTCTTTAGCGAGTTTGTAAATATCTGTCATATCCGTATCTTTAGCCTTATTCATAATGATTCCCATTTGACCACCGACCGAATATTTATGAGAATATTCATTAATTCTGCACGCAAGAATAACAGATTCAATCGTAGGATTGGCAACAACAATAGTTTGATCAATATCTGTATCAACAAGTTGAATCAAATATTTTAAATCAAATTCACAATCAAAAATAACGAAATCATATCTTTCTATTAATTTTTGAAGAGCGCTGTTAATCTGCTCTGTAACAGGGCACCTGCAATCTTTTACACCGCAAAGCCAGGATACAATAATATCAACGTTATCTGCTAACGGAACAATGATATCTTCCAGCGCCCAATCGATATATTCCTGTTTTGTCATATGCTGAGGAATACCGGTTTTATATTCATGCTTCCCGCTTCTTATACCATAAATAGTATTTCTTATATCTTTACCAAATGAATGACCAAGTTCACCGGATAAATCATTATCAAATAATAGTATAGATTTATCCGGAAATTTTTGTTTTAATATATTCAAAAAAGCTTTGCAGATTGTAGTTTTTCCACTTCCGCTTTTTCCAGTTACGGCAATTTTTACAGTCAATATCCAATCCTCTCACTGTTATGATAATAACATAAATATCAACAAAATATACATTTTGTTGTATTAAATATTTCTATCTTCCCTAGGAAGAGATGTCCCGAAGGGACAGAGAGGGTAGTATTAATATTCTTTTTTACTTGTACTTTCTCTTTTCTTTATTTCGGAAGCAAAGAAAAGAGAAAGTACGAAAGAGAAAAGAAAACACCGAATTGTTTTCTACATACTCGCTGCGCTCGGCTGTGGCTTTCTTTCGGCTGCGCCGAATCTTTCCTGCTCGATAGAGTGGTTTTTGTTACACATTTGCAATTTATACCGAGTTCGTGCAAACGAAGTTTGCGGTAGAACTCGTAAATGTGTCGGCTATGCCGACAACAGCCATTCAATCCATGCCTGCTTGGCATTGTGATTATCCATTTAATTGCATGTTTTTCTTTTTCTTTCTTCGCCGTTCTTTCCTTTTCTTTTGATTGCAAAAAAGAAAAAGAAAGAACGGTATAGATAAAGTAATAAAAGAACATATAACAAAATGTATATTTTGTTGTATTTGAACAATTATTTCTTGACTTAGTAAAAAAAATTATTATTAATATATCGGACTCCCTCAATCGAATGATTTTACCATAATTTATTAAAGTTAATGAATGAAATTGTCGATTACTATGGGAGAAGTAATGAGGTATAAATCATGCAAATAAACGGCGGCATAAGATATTGTGAACAAGGTATGAAATCTTCAATTCGGGCAATGCACGTACAAAGCGAAATTATCGGAATGATAAACGAAAATGTTGCAGGGTTCGATAAGGTCGGTTTTCAAAGAAGAGAACCTGTCGTATCATCATTCACAGAATACTTGGGTATACATGGTCTTTCTAAGACTATTGATGATCAGGTCGGACGTATAATGGTCTCGAAAAATCCATTAGATATAGCTATGGCAAATAAAGGATATTTTCAGGTTCAGTCACCTGAGGGTGTAAAACTTACCCGTGACGGAAGATTTAAGCTTGATAAATTTGGAAATCTCTTGAATCTGGAAGACTTTCCTGTTCTTTCTGATGCAGGAATACCTATTAAACTTCCTGTTGTCCCGGGAAACGCTTCTGAAGTAGTTGTCAATTCAAAAGGTAAGATCAGCGTTTACGACAAAAACTCAAACGAAATGCTTGAAGCAGGATATTTGGGCATAGTTGATTCTAACGGATTGGCTGTTTTAAATCCTGATGTCAAACAAGGTTATAACGAATATTCTAACGTCCTTATACAGAACGAATTTTTGGCAATAAAACCTGTTGTAAGAAATTTTGAAGCCAACAGACAAATATTTATGATGGAAAGCAGCAAGCTTCAAAAAGTTATTCAACAATTGGGTTCAGGTTCATAGGAGAATTAAATTATGTATAATATGCAGGCAGTAGTAAGAAGAAGTATTAACAATGCAACAATGCAGTTTGAAAAACTTGGCTATATTTCAAATAATATGGCTAATTACAGCACAGTTGCTTATAAAACAAACCGATTTGAACAAATTCTGAGAGAAGACGGATATATAGACGGAGCAATAAGAACAAATGCACTCCAAGGTTCAATCAGAGTAAGTACTAATCCATACGATATTGCTATTAATGGTGAAGGTTACATACCTGTCGTTTCACCGGACGGTGAAATTCAATATACACGTGACGGCTCTTTTAAAAGAGGTGCAAACGGTTATTTAATGACAGTTGATGATTGGCTTGTCGGTGACGGAATCAAAATTCCTGCTAATTCGTACAAATTTGAAATTAAACCGAACGGTGATGTTATGAATTACGATAACGCAGGTTCTCTGCCGGAAAAAATCGGAACTATACCCATTGTTCAATTTGATTCTCCTGAATCACTTGAACAAGGCGTAAATAATAAAATGGTCATTACAGATGATTCCGGAGACCCTAGAATTGTTAAAGGTGAAGATAATATTCGCCAATACGCAGTAGAAGTCTCAAATACAAACATTTATGACGAACTAAATGACTTAATGAGATTAAATACATCCATGATTGCCAGCCTAAACCTCATGAAAGTCGCTGACGATATGTATAACAAATCTATAAATATAGCACAACAAGGATAAGGTGATAAAAAATGACATTTACAAGTTTAGATTCAATGGGTAAAACAACTTTAATGATGGATTTAATATCCCAAAGACAAAGGGCGTTGGGTTCAAATGTTGCTAACGTCGATACTCCGGGGTACGTAAGACGTGATATTGATTTTTCACAATACCTAGGTTCAATGAACAGTCCTATTGAAACTAAGCTGTCTACAGCACTTGGTCCATCCGGTGTTATCGAAGACAGACGAGAAAAAGAAATTGATATTGCAGAGGAATTAGCCGAATTGCAGAAAAATTCTCTAATGTACACAATGGCAACAAGAAGAATGTCAAACATAATCACTCAAATGAAAACTGTTATAAATGTCGGTAAATAAAATTTTATTCCCTCGTTCTGCAGCAGAGGGTCAGGGTAAGGGGGAAACCCCAAACTCAGAAAGGAAATAAAAATGAGTATATTAGAATCAATGAATATAGGCTCAAATGCTTTAAAAGCACATGGCTTAAGGCTTGACATACACGCAAAAAATATTGCAAATATAGACACCCCGAATTATGTAAGGAGAATCCCTGTATTAAATGCTTCTGAGGATATTTCATTTCATGGTTTGATGAATGTAATGAAAAACGATGTATTTGGAACAGGTACTTTGCCGTACCTTCAAGGTGGTGTTGTTTTCAACGGTTGTGTTGAAGACCCGACAATAGGAGAAAGAATATATTCACCGGGACATCCTGATGCAGACGAAAACGGTTACATACGCTCATCTAATGTTAATGCAATGGTTGACATGGCAGATGCAATAATGGCTCAAAGAGCGTATGAAGCCAACTTGGCACTAATCAATATTTCCAGATCAATGGCTTCAAGAGCAACAGAGATAGGAAGATCCTAGTTTTAAGATTCTTTACTTTTGCTCAGTTTCATGCTCTAATTGTTAGTATATACTCAAGTTTTATAATAGGAGGTGTTATGAAGGCAGAGGAAAGAACTTTTGTTGCAATTAAACCTGACGGGGTAAAGAGAGGATTGATAGGCAGAGTTATTGAAAGGTTTGAAGATAAAGGCTTCAAAATCGTGGGAATGAAGCTTTTGCAAGTAACACCGGAACTTGCCGCAAAGCATTATGAAGAGCATCAGGGAAAATCTTTTTATAATAGACTTATATACTACATAACAAGTGCACCGATTGTAGCCATGGTCGTTCAAGGGTATAATGCAGTTGAGTCGGTACGTCATATTGTTGGAGCAACAAGTCCGATGAATGCTGATGTAGGAACAATAAGGGCTGATTTTGCACAAATTATGGAATACAACGTAATTCACGCTTCTGATTCAATTGATAGCGCAAACAGAGAAATTGACATATATTTTAAACCTGAAGAAATCTATGACAACTGGCAATCTATGCAAGAATTAATTGCATATGATGAAGAACGTTATAATCAGCAAGGACTGTAGCATTGTCTCCTCGCCCCTTGAGGGAGAGGGTTAGGGTGAGGGGTAAAGATGAGTGAATTTGATAATTTCAGTTATAAACTTGAACACGTTGACAAAAATACAGGTGCGCGTGCAGGTATCTTACATACTCCTCACGGTGACATTTTAACACCTATTTTTATGCCAGTGGGTACAAATTCTACAGTAAAGCTTGTCACTAACAACAATTTATATGATACCGGCGCACAAATAATTCTTGCAAATTCATACCACTTGTATTTAAGAGCCGGTCATAAATTGATTGAAAAGTTTGGAGGAATTCATGGCTGGATGAACTGGAACAAGCCTGTTTTGACAGATTCCGGAGGGTTTCAGGTATTTTCATTGGCTCATTTAAGAAAAATATCGGAAGAAGGAGTTGAATTCCGTGACCCAAAAGACGGGAAAAAACATTTTATAAGCCCCGAAATTTCAATGGAAATTCAGCAATCAATCGGTGCGGATATTATAATGGCATTTGATTGGTGTGCGCCTTATCCATGCGATTATAATACAGCAAAAGAAGCGATGGAAAGAACTCATCGCTGGCTTGAAAGGTGCGTAAAAGCAAAGACATCAGAAAATCAAGCACTTTTTCCTATATGTCAGGGAGCTTTTTATGATGACTTGAGACGCGAAAGTGCTGCTTTTGTATCATCAATTCCTGCAGTGGGCTATGCAATAGGCGGATTAAGCGTAGGCGAAGATAAAGGAACGATGAACCATTTTGTTGAATTCACAGCTCCTTTATTACCCGATGATAAACCAAGATACTTAATGGGAGTCGGAACACCGGAAGATTTATTGGATGGAATTAAACGTGGTATTGATATGTTTGATTGCGTGCTTCCGACAAGAAACGCTCGGCATGGTTCGTTTTTTACATATAACGGGAAATCTCAAATTAAAAATGCGGCGTATTATGATGACCCCCGTCCGTTAGATGAGGCCTGCGATTGTTATTGCTGTAAAAACCACTCAAAAGCGTATTTGAGGCACTTATACAAATGCGGAGAAGGAACGGCACAAGCTCTAATATCTATCCATAATATTAAGTTTTTAGTTGATTTTTCGCAAAAAGCAAGACAAGCGATTCTGGAAGATAGATTTGAAGAATTTTATAATAAACATTACCCGATGTTTTCGTAAAAGCTTATTACTTTATTAGGTATCATTTCGAGACATTGTTATTGTCATTTTTAAGGCATTGTTTTTCGTCATGCTGAGACATTTTTAGTCATTCTGAGGCGCAAGCCGAAGAATCTATAGATTTTTCAATACCCTCCCATGTGGGGGAGTGGTTGGGTGTGGGCTGATTCCTCAATACCATCCCTGAAAGACAGGAGGGGGACAGTTTATGTGAATAGGGATTCATGAATCGTGAATGGTGAATCGTGAGTCGTGATAAACATCACGTCCTCCCCTTGAGGGAGGACCGAAATCTTTGATTTCGAGGTGGGGTTAAAATAATTGCATATTATACACAAAAACAACATCCTCCCCCATGGGGGAGGAATTGAAGGTGGGGGCTTATTGAAATTATATCAATTGCAATGCAATAGAAGGTGATTGGTTAGCGGGGTAAATGTTACAGAAGTTGTAGAGCAATACTTGGTGATTGGTTAGCGGGGGTAAATGAGTTACAGCAGTTGCAGCGCAATACTTGGTGATTGGTTTGCGGTGGACATCAGGGTTGCGCAGGCTTGCTGGAGAATCTGCTGGCGGATAAACTGTGAAGATACTTTACTCATGTCCGCATCCTGTATTGTAGAACGGCTAGATATAAGGTTATCCATGCTTACATATACGCTTTCCAATGCGGAATCAAGTCTATTGGTAATTGCTCCAAGTTCGGTTTCCTTTTGCCCCAAAGTATTAATAAAATTGTTTATCGCAGTATATGCACTATCACTCGTACAACCCTCTGTCACTATAGCATCTAAATCATAGTTAAACCCTAAGTCAAAACTTATTTGTGATGTATTTTCACTGTACAACCCGGTTTGTAATGTCACTTTTGTTACCGGTACTGTCATAGCAGTAATTCCCCAACCTGAGGTATCATAATCTATGGTTTCTGTGCTTGAAGTGTCAGTGTTGTAACGGCATACTCTACCTACAAAATCATTCCCTACAGCTTTGCAATTTGTTACATTTACAGCCGTAAATGTGCTCCCATTAAGGGTATTTTGTACGCTACCTATAAGACTTCCTCTGTACACTCCTCCCGAAACGTTTCCGTACGCTGTTACATTTTTCAAAGTTATTGCTTTTGAAGCAGATGAAGATGCTGAAGCAACATATCCGAATGCTCCGCCGACAGAACCCGAACCTGCCGATACATTTCCTGTTGCTTGTGCATTGGTAACTGTTGTACCTGCGCCAACTGAACCTACTAATCCTCCGACGGTTCCACCTGTAGCTGTAGCATCACCCGTTGCATAAACCATTGAAAGTGCTACAGTAGAAGGATTTATTATTCCTACTAATCCTCCAACTAAACTCTTACCTTTAACACTGCCGGTTGCATAACAAGATGTAATATCATACGTAGAACTTGAGTTAGCTTGCATTCTGCCGACAAGCCCGCCGACATTACTTCCGGTACTTTCTATATCCGCTGTTGAATAACAATTTTGAACCTTAGATTTTGAATATCCTACCAATCCGCCGACGTTATTAATGCCTTTGATTTTACCTTTTGAATAACAATTTTTTATTGCTTGTCCTTCGCTATATCCTGCAATTCCTCCGATATGACCACCAGCAGTTGTTTCAACATTACCTTCAAAAAAGCATTTTTCAGTTTTACCTAATATGTAACCGACAATTCCACCCGTTGTACTGGCACCTTTTACATCACCAATAAAATAACAATTACTTACCCTATCACAAGTTCCTGCGATTCCACCTGTGTATGCATTATATGTTTCTGTTCCAACAACTGTACCTGTAGCATAACAGTTGTCTATAGTTGCACAAGTTGCAACCCCACCGGCTCTGCCTCCTTTAATATTTACATTTTCTAACCCCAAATTTTTTACAGTGCCGTATCCGATGATAAGAGAGGTATAAAATTTATTGTTATTCATTTTTAAATTAAAAATTTTATGCCCATTTCCGTTAAAAGTACCATTAAAAGCAGTTTCACCCCTATTTATTCCAATCGACGCAAAATTATTGTAAGCAGAAAGATCAATATCTTCCGTAAGAATAATAGTTTTTCCATTACAGTCATTTCCACTGTTTACAATTGTTGCGAGTTTAGCAAGAGTTTCCGCATTAGCAATACCAATTTTTGAGTTAGACGATATCGCATCTGCTAGCTGGGTTGGATCAGTAACAATAACATCAGGAGTTTCTTCAACAACCTCTACAATAAATCCGTTATGCATTGCGGCACATTCTTCTAAAGTTTTGCCGCCAACAGTTCCTGCAGTGTTTTGTACATTTTTTGCCCAGTCAGGAAGTTCCGGCTTGAACTTTTGTATCATTCCGATACCATCATACTCAGCATTTTGATAAGCCCTGTGTATTTCTGCAACAATCGCTGATGCTTCTTTATTAATAGCATCAATTGAACTTTGTCCGTACGTACCGTTACGTGCCTGAGTAACAAGTGAATGTAATTTTCCTGCTTTGTTCTGCATTTGAGAAATAGTTTCCTGTGCAACCGATACCAAATCCATACCCATTGCAATATTGTCTGCTGCGACATTGTATGCACTGATATGTGAGGACATATCTGTTGCTATGCTGTAGTTTGCTGCATTATCAGCAGCGTGATTGATTTTTGAGCCTGTCGATAGTCTCTCAATCGCCTGATTAAGTTTGCTCGTGCTCGTTGTCATACTCCGCTGTGCAACTATGGAGGATATGTTGGTGTTAATGCTTAACATACATACCTCCGTTCCAAATGCGTATACCCGCCCCTTGAGGGAGGGTCAAAATCTTTGATTTTGGGGTGGGGTGTATC
>JAEEGL013072889.1_pt1 | contig 16735 bp, 15 predicted proteins | sample 9134231 | NCBI WGS metagenome assembly JAEEGL01 (sample SAMN16246548, study PRJNA631951) | gut metagenome | biome: gut microbiome; feature: rumen; material: fiber-attached | host: Bos | place: Iran: Karaj | collected 2018-10 | reverse complement strand
ATAAGGGGTTTTTATTCGCCTTTGATCAAGATATGGATGCTATTAAGTATAGTACAGATAGACTTGGTAGTATAAATAATAATTTTGAAATAATAAATAGTAATTTTGTAAATATAAAAAGTGAATTAAATAAAAGAAATATAACTAAAGTAGATGGAATACTATATGATCTTGGAGTATCTAGTCCACAACTAGATGAAAAAGATAGGGGATTTAGTTTCCATCAAGATGCAAAGCTTGATATGCGTATGGATAAAAGTCAAACATTATCTGCATATGAAGTAGTTAATAATTATTCATACCAAGAATTAGTTAATATTTTATATAAATATGGCGAAGAGAAGTATGCAACAAGTATTGCACGTGGTATTGTTAATTCTCGTCCTATAGAGACTACATTAGAACTTACTGAAGTAATTAAAAATAATGTACCAGAAAAATATAGAAGAGAAAAACATCCGGCACGTAAAACTTTTCAAGCTATACGTATTGAAGTAAATGATGAGTTAAATGTATTTGAGAATAGTCTAAAAGATTCGTTAGAACTTCTAAATATAGGCGGAAGAATATGTGTTATAACATTTCACTCATTAGAAGATAAGATTTGTAAAGAAATATTTAAAAGTGTTAGTGAGGTAGATAAAAATTTAAAAAATCTACCAGTAATACCAGAGGAATTTTTGCCCAAATTTAAGGTTATAAAAACAATAGAACCTAACAAAGATGAATTAGAAGAAAATAATAGAGCGAGAAGCGCTAAACTTAGAATAATAGAAAGAATTGGTTGATACTTATGAAAAAAAATACTAGAAAGGTAGTAAGACTTACTCAAGGTGAAAGAATGCTATATACTTTAGGTGCATTATGCTTACTTTTTACTGTTGTAATAAGAGTTTTTGCTAGCGCTAGTATTGGCAATCTAAAAATGGATATAGAAAAAATATCTTATAGAATAGATTCACAAACAAAGAAAAACCAAAGCTTAGTAATGCAAGTAAATGAATTAACATCTTATGAGAATTTAAATGCTATACTTAAAAATATGGGACTTGCATATAACAATAAAAATATAGTAGTAGTTAAATAATCGATTTAATCGATTATTTTTGTATTAAATTATGGTATAATGAGAATAGGTGATACTATGAAAAATACAACCAATAAAAAATGGAACGCACCTGTAATATGCTTTATAGTGTTTACGTTTATAATGATTGGTTTATTTCTTCAATTTTGTTATTTAGGATTATCAAAAGATGTATATGGAATAGATATGCAAGCTTTTGCGTCTAACAGAAATACAGTATCAAGTACTATAGTAGCTAATCGTGGAACTATATATGATGCACATGATAATATACTCGCACGTAATATTTCTACATATACTTTAATTGCTTATCTAGATTCATCAAGAACTAAAGATGATACTAATCCTAAGCATGTAGTAGATAAAGAATATACTGCCCATAAATTATCTGAAATTCTTGGTAAAGAAAACTATGATTATATACTTGAAAGATTAAATAAGAATGCTAAACAAGTTGAATTTGGATTGGTAGGTAAAAATTTAACAGAATTACAAAAAATTGCTATTGAAGAATTAAACTTGCCTGGTATAGATTTTACTGAAACTACTAAAAGATATTATCCTAATGGTAACTTCGCATCATACATAATTGGATATGCTAAACAATATACTAGAATAAATATTAGAGTAGATGAAAAATATGATTTATATGATGATTATAAAACATTTTTCGATACATATGATAATTTAAAAATTGTAGTTGAAAATAAAGATGTTATTGAACTTAAAGATAAAACTGTTACTGGTATAAAACTAGGTACTAGTATAGTATATATAAAACATAATGGTAGATCACTTGCTACTATAGTATTTAATGTAACTAAAAGAGATAATTTTGATAAAAAAGATAGTACTATAGTAGGAGAATTAGGTATAGAAGCTATATTTGATAATAAACTTACAGGTAGTGATGGATATATATCATATCAACAAGATAAATATGGTTACAAAATACCTAATACTCCTGAAACTAAAATAGAAGCAATAGATGGTAATGATATATATTTAACAATAGATTCTAATATACAAAGATTTGCTGAAAATACAGTAACAGAAGTAGTGAATGGATATAATCCAGAATGGACTATAGTAACTGTTATGGATGCTAAAACAGGAGATATACTTGCTTCTGCAACTAATCCTTCTTATAATCCTAATAGTTTACCTAGTGATATGCAATATCAAAATCCACTTGTATCTTATTCGTATGAACCAGGTAGTGTTATGAAAACATATACATATATGTGTGCTATAGAAACAGGTTTATATGATGGATCAAAGACATTTGAAAGTGGTGGATATGAATTTAGTGATGGAACTGTTGTACATGACTGGGACCCAGATGGATGGGGATTTATGAGTTATGATACAGGTTTTAGTTATTCATCTAACGTAGGTATAATTAATATTATTAAAGATTATTTATCTAAAGATAAACTAAGTAATTGTTTTACAAAGTTTGGATTTGGTAAAAAGACAGGAATAGAATTATCTAGTGAACTTGCTGGTGATATTGGATTTAAATACGATATTGAAGTAGGTACTGCTGGTTTTGGACAAGGTATTTCAACAACTCCTGTTCAACAACTTCAAGCTTTATCTATAATTGCAAATAATGGCCATATGGTAAAACCACATATAATTAAAAAAATAGTTAATACAAAAACTAAAGAAGAGGTAGTAACTAAGGTAGAGAAAAGTGGTAAACTAGTTAGTACAAATACAATACATAAAATAAAAGATTTAATGGAATCAGTAATAAATCCTGATAGTCCTACAGGTGGTAGATACTATGTTGAAGGATATGGTTTAATAGGTAAAACTGGTACTGCACAAATTTATCAAAATGGTAAATACTTAACTGGAGAAAATGATTATATAGTTTCTATCGCATTAATGTATCCTAAAGATGATCCAGAAATAATAATATACGCGGCAGCTAAACGTCCAGCGCATAGTGCGAATCGTGCATTCCCAGACGCAACAAGGGAATTAGTACAAAATATTGCTAAATATAGAAATATGTTTGATTCAAACAATAATAACGATGATACTAACATTGTTATAGTAGATAATTATATATCAAATAGTGTAAGTAGTACTAAAGAAATATTAGAAAAAAAGAATATAGATGTAAAAGTAATAGGTAGTGGAGATACTATAATTAATCAATATCCAACTAAAGGAAGTAAAATAATAGAAAAAGATAAAGTATTCTTACTTACAAATGGTAATGAATATAATATGCTTAATTTATATGGATATTCTAGAATAGATGTTATAGAATATTCTAAATTAGTAGGTATTAATCTTAAATTTGAAGGATATGGTTATGTAGTAAGTCAAAGTATAGAAGAAGGTACTATAATAAAGAAAAATTCTACTTTGAATGTAGAACTATCTAATTAGGAGGTATTATGAAAAAAATATTATATGGTATAGTAATGGCTATCATTATAGTAGCAACTGGAATATTAATGGTAAAATTAAATACAAAAAAAGAAGAACCTACAGAAGAAGAAATTTGTCATTCTATTACTGGTGGGGGATATGATATTATTTTTGATACTGATAATAGTAGTATGCACGTATGTATCGCATGTCCTCCTGATACTTATGAAAACTTACCAGTACCAGTAAAAGAAGGCTATATATTTGATGGATGGTATTATGATTCAGATTTAACTGAAAAAGTAGAAGCAACTACAACATTCGATATAGATCCTGTTCCAATATATCAAAAAGAAAACTGTATAACAGGATATAAAAACATAACTTTACACGCTAAATGGAATATTATAGAGAAGAAATAGACAAAAAATAAAAAAGATGTTATAATTAATATGCGATTTAGAGTTATACTCTTTTTTTTGCCAAATTAAATAGAAAGAGGAATATGAAGTGGAGATGTCAGTTACAATGGATAGTGCAAACATTTTATATTTAATAATAAAAAGATTTTGCGATATTATTGTAGGAATACTTGGATTAGCAATACTAATACCACTTACAATAATAGTTAAAATAGCTTATATATTATCAGGTGATTTTTATCCTATATTTTATTCACATAAAAGAATAGGTAAAAATGGTAAAGAATTTAGATTAATTAAATTTAGAACTATGGTACCTAAAGCAGATAAAGTATTAGAAGATTTACTTAAAGATCCTGTATATTCTGAAGAATATAGTAAAAATAAAAAATTAAAAGATGATCCTAGAATTACTAAAGTAGGTAAAGTACTTAGAAAAGCATCACTAGATGAAACACCACAATTTTTAAATATATTAGTAGGACAAATGTCTCTTGTAGGTAATCGTCCATATTTACCTAGAGAAAAAGAAGATATGGGTGAGTACTACGAAGATATAGTAAAGACAAAACCTGGACTTACAGGATACTGGCAAGTAAATGGTAGAAGTGATGTAAGTTTTAAAAAAAGACTTGAACTTGAGAGATATTATTCAAATAATTACAGTTTAATAATGGATATAAAAATCATATTTAAAACAATTGCTGTAGTATTATTTTCTAAAGGAGCAAACTAAACACAATTATTTGTGTTTTTTCTTTATTTTATAACTTATATATGGTATAATTTTATATGGAATATTTAATAAATAAGAAAGAAATGATGCTTTTTGAAAATAGAAAATATTAAGCAAGAAAAAATACTTGGAACAAATGAAAGAATAACTATTTTAAATACAACAATCGATGTTTTAACAAAAAACGAAACTATAGATTTAGTAGAAAAATATGTTGTGACTAAAACCCCATTACACTTAATGGGAGTAAATGCTGATAAAATCAATGAAGTAAATGAAAATCCAATGATGAAGGAGATAGTTAATAAATGCGGCATAATTAATGGTGATGGTGCTTCAGTGGTTTTAGCTAGTAAGTATTTAGGCAAAAAACTTCCTGAGAGAGTTGCTGGAATAGACCTTATGCAAGATTTAATTGATCTAAGTGAAAAGAAAGGCTATAGTATATATTTATTAGGTGCGAAACAAGAAGTTGTAGAAAAAACAAAAGAAGTTTTAATTAAAAGACATCCTAACCTTATTATTAAAGGAATACATAATGGATATTTTAAAGAAGAAGAATGGGATAAAATATCAAAAGAGATAAAAAAAGCTAATGCAGATTTTGTGTTTGTAGGCATTACTTCACCTTTAAAAGAATATATAATAGAATATTTACAAAACGATGGACATAATTGTGTGTTTATGGGTGTTGGTGGTAGCTTTGATGTAATTTCTGGTAACATTAAAAGAGCGCCTAAGTGGGTACAAAGAATCAATATGGAATGGTTTTATAGAATGCTTCAAGAACCAAAAAGACTGTTTAAAAGATACTTTGTTGGAAACAGGAAATTCATAAGAGCAGTAAGGAAAGAAAAGAAGAATAATAAAAAAAATAGAGGTACTGTATGAAAGTATTGATGGTTGGAGTCCATAGGATGACTAAAGGTGGAATGTGGACTGTAGTTGATAATTATTTGAAGGATGAAAAATTCGTAAGTAAATACAATATAAAATATATACCAACTGCAGTTTCTGGTAGTGCAATCAAACGAATAATATATTCTATTTATGGAGTTTTAAAAGTTTTCTTTTATACAATATTTAATAGATACGACATTTTGCACGTTCATATGTCTGAAAGAATGAGTGTTTTTAGAAAAGGTCTAATAATGAAGATTTCTAGAATTAGAAAACCTAAAATTGTAATACATATGCATGGCGCAGAATTTGAAGATTGGTATAAGACGTTATCTGCTAAGAAAAAGAATAAAGTAAAAAGAATTATTAATTCAGCAAATAAAGTTATAATCCTTGGCAAGTATTGGGAAAAATTTGTAAGTTCGTTAATGGATGATAAGACAAAAGTAGAAGTATTATATAATGCTGTACAATGTCCAAACGAGAATTTGTATAACATAAATGCAAAAAACTTATTATTTTTAGGCGCAATAGGTAAAAGAAAAGGTATATATGATTTATTACAAGCAATGAAAATTATAAAGGCTGAGAATATAAAAACGAAACTATTATTATACGGGCCTGATACTACAGATGGAATTGATAAAATTATTGAAGATAATGAATTAATAGATTATGTTGAATATAAAGGTTGGCTTAATTCTGATAAAAAGAAAGAAGTATTTACTAAAGAAATAGCATTGAATATTTTGCCTTCTTATAATGAGGGATTGCCAATGACTATATTGGAGACAATGAGTTATGGTATACCTAATATATCTACTGATGTTGCCGCAATACCTGAAGTCATAAATAAAGATAATGGTTATATAAATAAACCTGGGGATTATAAAAAAGTTGCAGAAGATATTGTTACTTTTTTATCAAATAAAAGTATAAGAGAAGAATTGAGTAATAATAGTTATAAAACAATATATAATGTTTTTTCAATCGAAAAGCATATTCAAAACTTATCCAAGATTTATGAGGAGATGTGAATATGAAAAAAATAGGAATTATTACATACCATAATCCATGCAATTATGGTGCAACTTTGCAATCATTAGCAACTGTTAAGTATCTTAAAAAGAAAAACTTTAATGTGTCAGTAATTAATTATGTTCCATCATCTAGAAAGAACTTTGGAAAACTTAAAGCCACAATAAATACAATAAATGGAAATGTTTTTAAAAAAATCATAATTGGTTTTATAAAAAATTTATCATATATTAAAATGAGAAAAACATTTGATAAATATTCAGTTGGATTATTACCATTAACCAAAGAGTATAAAAATGATGAGGAATTGATTTCTAATCCACCTGTTGCAGATATATATTGTACAGGTAGTGATCAAGTATGGAATAATTATTACACTAAAAAATTTGAAAAACCATTTTTCTTAGATTTTGTTCCTAATGGAAAACCCTGCTTTTCATTTGCTGCAAGTTTTGGAAAATCAAGTTTTAGTGACGGTGAAAAAAAAGAATTAAAGGAATTATTAAAAAAATACGAATTTATTTCAGTAAGGGAAACAGATGGTCTTGGCGTACTTAATGAAATAGGTATTGAAAATGCGTTTCAAATTCTTGATCCTACGTTAATGTTAGATTTTGGGGAATGGGATAAAATCGTATCTAACAATATAAAAGAAAGTGATTATGTTTTAGTTTATCAATTACATGGGGATAGTAAGACATACGAAATAGCTAAAAAATTTGCTAAAGATAATAATCTTAAAATTATAAAAATTAATACAATGTATCATCATTATAAGATAGGTTCTAAGAATATTATGCTTCCAACATTAGAAAAATTTTTAGGATATATAAAAAATGCAAAATATGTATTTACCGACTCATTTCATGGCGTAGCTTTTTCATTAATATTTAATAGGCTAATGGGGGTCACATTACCACATAATTTCAGTAATAGAATAACTTCACTATTAAATCAAATTGATGGAAATAGTTTTATAATTGATAATTATGATGATTGGTACAAAGGAATTAATAATATAGATATTAATAAGATTCAGTTAAATCTAGTAAAATTACAGAGCGTTAAAACAAAAATTATAGATGAATATTTGAACAAAAAGAGGTAGAAAATATGCATAAAATCGGAGAATTATTTAAATACAATTGTTTTTTTTCAACTGCTATTCTATATTTACTTTCAAAAATGAAAATTATTGATAAGAATATTGTTGTTGAATCTATAAGAAGAAAAAAAGCAAAAAAATTATTTAAAAAGTATAAATATGTAATTGACAGAAGCAAAAACAATAATAACTATACAGATTCTTATGAAAAAAAGATTTGGACTTGTTGGTTTCAAGGTGAAGAAAACGCTCCAAAGATTGTTAAAAAATGTTTAAATTCTATTAGAAAAAATGCTAGTGATTGGGAAGTCATTGTAATAACAAAAAGTAATATTAATGAATATGTGGATTTACCCAAGAATTTATTAGATAAGTGGGAAAGTGGTAAAATAAGTAATACTCATTTTTCTGACATACTAAGATGCGCATTATTGATTCAACATGGTGGATTGTGGATGGATTCAACTTGTTATTTAAGTGGTAGTATTCCTAAATATGTTAGTAATGGCGAAATGTTTTGCTTTAAACATAAATATAGAAATGAAGATACTATAGAATTAGCAAGTTGGTTTCTATTTTCTAAAAGAAATAATCCTTTATTAAAAATGGTTTTTGATTTAGAAACTGAGTATTGGGAAAAGAATAATAAATTAGCTGATTATTTCTTATTTCATATTTTTATATATATAGCTAAAGGGTATTATAAAAAAATATGGAATTTTACACCTAATTTAAGCGATGTATATCCGCATGAATTGAATAGATTATTTAATGATAAATTTGATAGAGACTTGTATGATATAACAATTAAAAATTCGTTTGTTCATAAAATGTCATATAAAACTACTATCAAAGAGAAGGGAAGTTTTCACGAATACTTTTTAAAAGAGGAGTTGTAGAATATGAAAATTAATAAATGTGTTTTTTTAATAGCTATTTTTATAATTCTATTTTTTTCAGATGTATTAGCTCAATTTTTTTCTCCGTTTGCATATGTGGATGAATTGTTAGCAATCGCAGCTACTCTTATAATTATTATTAATATAAAAAAACAAGAGAAACCTGAGTTTATCTTGATGATGCTTATTATGATATTAATAGGATTATTATCAAATTTTTGCTCAGGCTTGAAAACAAATACTTTCGCAATTATAGTAGATGCTTTCACTATGTTTAAAGCCTTCATAATTTATATTGGCTTTAATAGTGTGGTTGATAATAAAAAAGATTCAAAAAACTTAATAAAAGTGATGACTATCTTCTGTAAAATATTTTCTATTATTGCATTTTTATTTTTAATTCTTAATTATATATCACTTGTTGATATGACAGAACGTATTAGATATGGATTAAAAGAATATAGATTTATTTTTATAAATGCAGGTAGCTTTGGATATTTTACTATGGCATTATTACCATTCTTAGAGAAAGATAAAAAAAATTGCCTATTCGTAGCACTATTGTTATTATTAATTGCCTCTACTTTAAAGGGACCACAATTAATATTTGTAGCATTATATCTTTATTACAAACTTGTTGATAATATTAAAAATAATAAAAAAGTTATTCGTATATTGCTTTTACCAGTATTAGTTTTAGGCATATTATATATATCAAAATATCAAATTAATAATTATATACTTAATAAATCGTCTGCAAGATATATGTTAACAGAGAATGCATTTAAAACCGCTAATGATTATTTTCCTCTAGGCTCAGGCTTTGCGACTTATGGTTCAGAGATGTCAAGAAGATATTATTCACCTTTATATTATAAGTATCACTTTAATACTATTTATGGTCTTAGCCATTATTCCGGATCATACATAAATGATAATTATTGGCAGATGGTAATGGCACAACTGGGTTATTTTGGTTTTGCTTTAAATATAGTTTTTATGTTTATGATATGTAAAAACATTTTATATAAAATGAAAAATAGTAAGTATTATAGTTGGACAAAAAGTATGCTAATATGCATGTTAATTAGCAGTATAGGATCAGCCTATATTACTGGATGTGTTTTTTGTACTTTTATGTTTGCAATATGTTTACTCAATGGAGAATTAAGCGATGAAAGAGAAAAGCATTAAAAAGAATTATGTATTAAATTTGGCATATGAAATATTCGCATTGTTGGTGCCTGTTTTTGTAATGCCATATGTTTCTAGGGTATTAGGAGCAAATGGTGTTGGAGTATATAGTTATACTTATTCCATAGTCTATTATTTTATGTTGCTTGGAGCATTAGGATTTACTACATATGCAAGAAGAGAATTATCTAAGGTAAGAGATAATAAAGAGGAAAAGTATAAATTATTTTGGGAAGTAACTAAAACAAAAGTTATAACATGTGTTATTAGTGCTATTTTATATGAAATAGTTATTTTGATATTTTTTTTCAGCACATATTATTTTGCCTTTTTACAGTCAATAATTATATACTTATTGGGCACATCATTTGATATCATTTATTATTATCAGGCTCAAGAAGATTTTGAAAGAATTGTGTATAGAAATATACTCATAAAGATTATAGGAGTAATATTAATTTTTGTTTTTGTAAAAAGTTCAAATGATTTATATTTATACATAGTTATACAATCAATTATATTTGTGTTAGGCAATATATTATTATGGTTAACACTACCAAAAGATATTTTTACGATTAAAAGTAAACTTAATCTAAAAAAACATATTAAGCCTGCATTGAAATTATTGATACCAACAGTTGCAAGTTCGATATATACTATTTTAGATAAAACTTTAATAGGAATATTGGTTACAGAAACAACAATTATAAATGATCAAGTAGTCAGAGTATCGGATATTGAAGTTGGTGTATATGAGCAAGTAGAAAAATTAGTAAAGATGGCTGCTACAATATTGACTTCTCTAAGTGTAATTGTGAGTCCAAGAAATTCATATTATTTTGCTAAAAAACAATTTGACAAAATTAAAAATATAACATATAAAACTTATTCATATGTAATGATGATATCATTGCCTATGATTTTTGGGATCTTTACAATATCTAAGTATTTTTGCCCGATGTTTTTAGGGCCAGGATATGATAAGGCACCATATTTGATGAATATACTTGCGGTGCTAATACTGTTTATTGGTGCCAGTTGTGTCTTCGGTATGCAATATCTTACAGCAATAGGAGAAGATACTAAATATATTGTTGCGGTTTCATTAGGTGCTGTAACAAATTTAGTCTTGAATTTTATATTAATTCCGTATCTATATTCTTATGGTGCTGCTATAGCTACTGTATTTGCAGAGTTTATTATTTTAATATTTTTGATGTATTTTGCGCGAAGGATAATAGATATAAAGGTATTTATTAAAACTTTGTTTAAATATTTATTTGGTTCATTATTAATGTATATTGTGGCTATCTTAATAAACTATTCTGATCCAACATTAACTCTTGTTGTTAGAATTTTAGTTTCGATTTCGACTTATGGATTATATTTGATATTAATTAAGGATCATATATTAATAGAAGTAACTAAATCAATTATGAAATTTTTTAAAAAAGGAGATGAGTCATACAATGAATTTTAAAGATAAATTAAAAGAGAATGCTTTTATACGAAAAGTAGTAAAAAAGCATAAAATTAAAAATGAGTACTTACGTGATAGTAAAATTTTTGCTAAGTACTATAATGACTCGTTTAATGAAAGTATACAGACAATTGAATATAAAATATTGCTAATTGTTCATAGTTTAGAAAAGGGAATGTGTAGTAAAAAACTAAGACCTTTTGGACAAAATAAAATAGATGATTTAATAAGTCTTCTAAATCAGTATCTTGTATTTAAAAAGGATTATAGCACTTCATTTTTGATGGGAATTGCTATTATAAAAAAATGGATAAATGTTTATGATGACAATAATTTTGAAAAAAATAATATATATATAAAAGCAAATAATTTTCTGAAAAGCTATGAAGCAAAAATGGCAGATGCAATTAATGTTGGTAAACAGGAATATAAATTTGAAGAAATAGAAGAACATATCAGTATTGACTATTATAGTTTTATTAAAAGTAGACATTCTGTAAGAGAGTTTTCAAACAAACCTATTGCGAAAGAGGATTTAGAGTATTGTGTTAAAGCATCACTATTAACTCCTACTGCTTGTAATCGACAAATGGTAAAAATATATCAGGTAGTAAATAAAGATAAAAAAGAAGAATTAGATAAAATAATAATGGGGTTAAGTGGTTTTGAAAAGGAAAACATTAACTACTTTATTTTTACATTTGACATAAGTGCATTTTCTTTTTCTGGTGAAAGAAATCAAGGATATTTAAATGCAGGGCTAGTTGCAATGAATTTTGTTAATGCACTACATAACAAAAAGATTGGTTCTTGCTTTTTACAATGGGGAAATACAAGTAAAGAAGAGAATAATATAAAAGAAAAGTTTAACATTCCAAAAAACGAAAGAATAGCAATTATAGTTGCATCAGGTTATTATAAAGATAAAACTATAATTCCTTGTAGTACCAGAAAAACTCTTGATGAAGTTTTTAAACAAATATAAAATAGAGATTAATTCTCTTTTTTCTTTAAAAAAGTATATTATATATGGTATAATTAATATGTATGGTGAAACTTGAAGGGAGTTTTTGTATGCCAAAAGTATTAATAGCAGGTCCTATTAAATAAAAGGCAAATATATTAACAGAGTTTTTTAAATCTCTTGAAGAATTAGATAAAAAGCCTAATTTAGTTAAGTTTAATGTGAAAGGAAAGTAGTATGAGTAAAATAAAAGTAATGTCAGTTTTTGGCACTAGACCAGAAGCTATTAAGATGGCTCCTTTAGTTAAAGAATTAGAGAGTAGAGAAGAAATAGAATCAATAGTATGTGTTACTGCACAACATAGAGAAATGCTTGACCAAGTTCTTGAGACATTTAATATTAAACCAGATTATGATTTGAATATTATGCAACAAGGTCAAACATTAGGTGATATTACAACAAGAGCGCTTAATGGTTTGGAAGGTGTTATAAAAGAAGTAAAACCTAATATAGTACTTGTTCATGGAGATACAACTACTACTTTTGCAGGAGCGCTTGCAGCTTTTTATAATCAAGTAGCAATTGGTCATGTGGAAGCTGGTCTTAGAACTTATGATAAGTATTCTCCATATCCAGAAGAAATGAATAGACAAATGGTTGATTGTATGACAGATATGTATTTCGCACCTACCAATTTAAGTAAAGATAATTTACTTAATCAAAATATAGATGAAGATAAAATATATGTTACTGGTAATACAGCCATTGATGCAATGAAGACTACAGTTTTAAAGGATTATAAAAATGAGGTATTGGATTGGGCAAGTGATTCTCGCATGATTTTATTAACTGCCCATAGAAGAGAGAATATTGGAGAACCAATGCATCATATATTTAAAGCAATAAGAAAAATTGTAGAAGAATTTAATGATGTTAAAGTAATATATCCAATTCATTTAAATCCAAAAGTTCGTGAGATTGCAAATGAAGAGTTTGATGGTTGTGATAGAATAAAACTTATTGAACCATTAGAAGTTTTTGATTTTCACAATTTTCAAAATAAATCATATTTAATTTTATCCGATTCTGGTGGAATTCAAGAGGAAGCTCCTAGTTTAGGTAAACCAGTTCTTGTATTAAGAGATACAACCGAAAGACCAGAAGGGATAGATGCTGGGACACTTAAACTTGTTGGAACAGATGAAGATGTTATATATCGTGAAACAAAACTTTTACTTACAAATAATGATGAATATGAAAAAATGAGTAAAGCTTCAAATCCATATGGTGATGGATTCGCTAGTAAAAGAATAGTAGATGCTATAATTGAAAGGTTTTGTTAATGAAAAGTGATGAAATAAAGAATGTGACTGGTTCATTTACTAGTAGTTTCTTTTCTATAGTAGTAGGTTTAATTGCTCAAAAATTATTTCTGCATATACTTGGTACAGAATATTTAGGATTGAATGGATTGTTTGATACTATTTTATCAATGCTATGTATAGTAGAACTTGGTGTTGGGACTGCAATTATTTATAATTTATATAAACCAATTGTTGAAAAAAATACTGAACAAATAAAATCACTTATGCTGTTTTACAGAAAAGCATATAATATTATTACATCAATTATATTTGCACTTGGAATATGTGTTATACCATTTTTAAAATATATAGTTGGAAAAGTAAGTATAGATGTTAACATATCTTTAGTATATTTTTTATTATTACTTAATGTAGTTGCTTCTTATATACTTTCATATTGTTTTAAATTACCATCTTTACCTTCTAGATTAAGTTCTTTATAAATGTAGGACTTTGTATAACAATTCCAAATATATTATTATTTATAATATTTAATAAGACAGATAACTTTAAATACTTTTTGAGTATTGTTAAAGATATTATGAATAAATTTAAAGTAAAGAAGAGTTAATAACTCTTTTTTATTTCAAAAAAAATATTTTTATAGTATAATGATAATGTGGTAATATGAAAAAAATATTAAGTTTAATATTGTTAATAATTTGGATTATTATAATATTTTTACTTTCTAATCAAAGTGGTAGTGTATCTACAAATGAAAGTGATATTATTGTTAATTCAATAAATAATATATTAAATATAAATGAACATTTACTTGTAATTATAGTAAGAAAACTCGCACATATAATAGAGTATTTTATATTATATTTACTTACATATAATTGTTTTAAAGAATATGGTATTAAATATAAATATGCATCTATTATATTTTGTATATTTTGTGGTTTAATTGATGAAGTACATCAATTATTTATAAATGGAAGATCTGGACAAATAATTGATGTATTTGTAGATCTAATAGGAATAATTATAGGTTATATAATTATAGAGGTGATTTATGGCAAAAAGAAGGAGATTAAAGAAAACAGTAGCTCGCAAGCTTAGATTAATAATCGTTGCTTTCTTTTTTACTTTATCATGTATTCTATATAATAGAGTATTTATGTTAAATATAGTACCTAGTAAGTATTTAAAATTATTATTGCTTGGATTACTTTTAATAAATTTTGTTGCTATATTACTTTTTATGTTTAGAAGTAAAATGAGTAAATTTATAGGGTTTTTATTATATGTTATACTTTTTTCTATATGTATAGTAGGTATAAGATATTCTAATGTAACACTTAGATTCTTAAATAAAGCATTTAAAACTAAAAAAGAAATAATTGTATATGACATTATTGTACCTGTAAATTCAACATATAGTGAAATTAAAGATTTAGATAATAAGACTATGGGAATACTTAGTATGGATTCTAATGACTATATGAAAAAAGTAACGGATAAAATTAGTATTAAAACTAAATCATATGATTTATATACTTTCTATAATAATTTTAAAAATAGTAATATAGAAAGTGCGGTAATAAATCATTCATATTTAGAGTTACTTGAACAAGAATATTCAGATTTTAAAGATACATATAAATCTATATATACATTTGATATTGAACTTAAAAGTGAACAAATAGAAGAAAAAGTTAAAAAATTAAAGCCAGTTACAATATATATAACAGGTCTTGATTCAAGAAGTGGAAAAATAGAAGCAATAGGACTTTCAGATGTTAATATGTTAGTTACAATTAATCCACATACTAATACAATCTTGCTTACAGGTATACCTAGAGATTACTATGTACAACTACATAATGTAGATGGACCTAAAGATAAACTTACACATGCTGGAACATATGGCGTTAATATGAGTAAGACAACTATTGAAGATTTATTTGATATTAAAATAGATTATACTGTTAAAGTTGGATTTAATAGTTTAGTAGATATAGTAGACTTAGTAGGCGGTATTGATATAGAGAGTGATACCGATTTTTGGTCATATCACTATGATGGATGGCACGTTAAAAAAGGTATCAATCATATGGATGGAGAACATGCTTTAGCGTACGCTCGTGAACGTTATGCTTATTCTGATGGCGATGAACATCGTGTAAGAAATCAACAACAAGTGTTTACTGCAATATTCAACAAGATGGTAAAAGATAAAAAAATACTTATTAAATATGATACGTTATTAGATGAATTAAGCGATTTATATTCTACAACCATACCAAAGAATTATGTAACACTTTTAATAAAGCAACAATTGGATAATTTTAAGTCTTGGGATATAATCAGTCAATCAGTAACTGGTAATATAATGAATGCTGAATGTTATTCACTACCTGGTATAGAATTAGTTGTACTAAACCCAGATATGGAGTCAGTAAAACAAGCTAAAAGTAAGATAGAAGAAGTACTAAATAAATAAATTTAGTACTTTTTTTATAAAAAAAAGTATTTTTAATTTTTATCGAGTATATTAATAATAGGTGATAATGTGAAAATAATTCTATTATTAATAATATACTTTATAATGTGGTGTGCAATGAGAGTATCTAGTTTAAATTAATTTGCTTTTTTTAAAAAATATGTTATAATACTACTCACTTGTTTGTAAAGGGGAATTATTATGTTTGATGAAAGAAAAAAAGAGCAAATAAAATTTTATAAAAAGATATCACAAACTGTTAAGGAATATGAATCCGCTGTTATTAATACTGCACTTGATTCATTAAAAGAAGATTTATCTAGTAAAATGCCTGAAGTGTCAGAAGCTTTTAACTTAGAATTTGAAAAATTATATGATCTTCGTATAAGAAAAGCAAGATTACAATTCTGGAAAGATTTTAGTTGTTATGACTTTGTACAACCAGCTAAAATATTTAAAATTGCATCTAAACGTGGTTTAGTTTATGAAAAAAAATGTCTTAAATTAGATAAATTACCACCTGCTAAATTATGCGAATCAAAAGAATCAACTTTAATAACAGAAAAATACATGATAGGTTTAAATGATGGGTGTTACTATGAATTTAGTAGATCTGAAAAAGAAAAAGCTATAAAATATTTAAAAGATAATAATATACCTTTAAATCTATTATTATTTAAAGATGTATTAAACTTAGTATTTTAT
>JAEEGL011019357.1_pt1 | contig 16735 bp, 7 predicted proteins | sample 9134231 | NCBI WGS metagenome assembly JAEEGL01 (sample SAMN16246548, study PRJNA631951) | gut metagenome | biome: gut microbiome; feature: rumen; material: fiber-attached | host: Bos | place: Iran: Karaj | collected 2018-10 | reverse complement strand
CTTCGGCCTGGCGTTCTACGGCCACGGCGATGGCTACAAGCTCAAGGTGGGCAACCGCTATCCCTCTTCGGTGGACTACAGCAAGCTGGAGGACATCTTCTTCAAAGGCACCTGCGACGGGATGGACGTCAAGGGTGTGAACTACCGCATCTGGGACGATGTGGCCAAGGTTCCGTACCTGGCCGACGCCCTGGGCAAGATGTACGCCTCCTACGAGGACATCGAGTCCATCAACGCGAAAGTGGAGTACCTCAAGTCCCGCAACATGCTGGGCGCGATGATCTGGGAGTACCGCCATGACAACGACGAGGGCACTCTCCGCCATGCCGTGAAGCACGCGATGGACGGCAACCCCGATGCCCCCGGCAAGTATGAGCGTCCGGACGAGTATGTCCCGCCGACGCCGAAGGATCTGCCGGTGATGGGTAAGCACACCACGTACAAGCTTCAGGCGGGCGGCAAGATGGTGGAAGAACTCTCCGGCCTGTGCCTGAGCAAGGATGGAACCTTCCTCTGGGGCGTGCATGACAAGGGCACCCTGTACCGGATCAACTTCGACGGCACCTTCGAGCAGCAATGGTACCACGAAGCCGATATGGAGGGAATCACCATGGATTCTTCCACCGGCGACCTGTACATCGGCCTGGAGAGCAGTTCCAAGTCGGCCTACAAGGTGCCGGCTCCCGGTTATAACTCCTATACCTCTCTGTTTGCCGTGGAAGGCGTGGCTGATATGGGCAATTCCGGTATTGAAGGGATCACCTGGCACAAGGGGAACCTGTACTTTGGTTCGCAGACGGGCGCCAGGCTGTTCGAGTACACGCTGGACGGCACCCAGCTGTCGAAAAAGAGTCTCCGCGAGGTGACGTCCACCATTTCCGAAGTGGGCGACCTGTGCTACGACCCTGTCAGCGACTACCTCTGGGTGCTGGATTCCAACTCCAACAAGGACAAGCCGCAATACCTGCCGTATACGCTGTACTTGTTCAACGGTGACGCGACCAAGCTTCTGGCCACCTACTATGTGGGCGATTTTGCCAACTGGAACCCGGAGGGCGTATGCGTGGACCGTGCCCATGGCTGCATCTGGATATCGGACGACTGCGACAGCGGCAATCCGTCCCTCCTGCACAAGGTCGAGTTTACGAACCTGTAACGGTTTTTTGACGTGTATGAGATTTCCTCCCTGCCAGCATTGCGGGGAGGATTTCTTTTCTTATCTTTACGCGAACTAACCCATAGCGTATGAGACGTCTTCTCCTTCTCTCCGGCCTCCTCGTCTCCGGCCTCCTGTCTGCTGAAAACAATCCCGTAGCGCGCCCCGGGGCGCAGGTGACCGCGGGGAACGCCCGCTTCACCGTCCTGACGGACCGGCTGGTCCGGATGGAATGGTCCGAAACCGGCGCGTTCGAGGATCACGCCACCCTCGCCATCGTGAACCGCGACCTGCCGGTTCCGAAGTTCACGGTCGTCCGCTCCGGGGACGGGGTCCGCATCAAGACGGAAGCCCTTGAACTGACCTACAAGGGCGGCGGGAAATTCACGGCCGACAACCTGTCGGTCCATTTCCGCATGAACCGGAAATACGTCGCCTGGCGCCCCGGAACGGCCCCGGAAGGGAACCTGATGGGCACGGCCCGCACCCTGGACGGGTGCTCGGGTCCCGACCATATCAACTATAACGACCCGATGGAGCCGGGCATCCTGTCCCGGGACGGCTGGGCCCTCGTGGACGAGAGCAACCGCCATCTGCTGGTGAAGGAAGACTCCGACTGGGGCGAGTGGGTGGCCGCCCGCCCGGAAAGGGAAGTCCAGGACTGGTACCTGTTTGCCTACGGGCACGATTACAAGGCCGCCCTGGCTGATTTCACGAAGGTGGCCGGCAAGATCCCGATGCCGCCGAAATATGTCTTCGGCTACTGGTGGAGCCGCTACTGGGCCTATACCGACGAGGAATTCATCGCCCTCGGCCGCGAGTTCCGGGAAAGGAAACTCCCCATCGACGTCATGATCATCGACATGGACTGGCACGAGACCTGGCCCGATGCAGCCCGGCGCACCCGGGACGACCACGGGGAAGGCCTGGGCTGGACGGGGTATACGTGGAACCAGGACCTGATCGGAGACCCGGAAGGGTTCCTGGGCGAAGTACACGGAATGCATCTCAAGACGGCCTTGAACCTGCATCCCGCCGTGGGAATCATCCCGCGGGAGAAGGTGTATCCCGCTTTTGTGGCGGACTACCTGTCCCGGACCGACGACTACGACGGCCCGGAAGGCTATGTGTACAAGGGCGGAGAAGAGATCTGGAACGGCCCGGCGAAGCCCGGTTATCATGCCTCCGTCCCCTTCCGGATGGACCAGGAGGCCTGGGCCGACGCCTACTTCAACTCCGTGATCCATCCCCTGGAGCGCCAGGGTGTGGATTTCTGGTGGCTGGATTGGCAGCAGTACAAGGAGAGCCGCTACGTCCCCGGCCTTTCCAACACCTTCTGGCTCAATCACACCTTCTTCAACGACAAGGTGCGGGCGAACCGGGGCAAGTCGCCCGACGAGTCGCAGCGGCCGCTGATCTACCACCGCTGGGGCGGCCTGGGCAGCCACCGCTACCAGCTGGGCTTCTCCGGCGACACGGAGATCAAGTGGGAGGTGCTGGGCTACCTGCCCAAGTTCACCGCCACGGCTTCCAACGTGGGTTACGGTTATTGGGGCCACGACCTGGGAGGCCACATGCAGCGGGAGGAAGTCCCCACGGAGCCCGAACTCTATACCCGCTGGCTCCAGTACGGGGTGTTCTCGCCCATTTTCAAGACCCATTGCACCAAGTCCGCCATCCTGGAACGCCGTTTCTGGGCCTTCCCGGACCATTACGGGTACATGAAGGACGCATTGGAGCTCCGCTATGCCCTTTCGCCGTACATCTACGACATGGCGCGGGTAGCGTATGACACCGGCGTGTCCCTGTGCCGGCCGATGTATTACGAGTACCCGGAGGCCGACGAGGCCTACACCTATGACCAGCAGTATTTCTTCGGGGACGCCATCCTTGCCGCCACGGTATGCGAACCTGTCAACCCTGCAACGGGCCTCGCGTCCCGCACGGTCTGGTTCCCCGCCGGAACGGAATGGTATGACATGGCCCATCGGGAAATGGTGAAGGGCGGCGTGAAGACGCTGCAGTATGCCATCGGCCAGAACTGCTGGTTCGTCAGGGCCGGCGCCATCATCCCGCTCGCCCCGGAAGGCATCCAGAACCTGCAGGAAAAGACCGCAGGATTGCGTCTGTACCTTGCTCCCGGCACGGGCAGGATCACGTATGTCCACTACGAGGACGACGAAGTGAGCCAGGCCTATCCCACGCAGTACGCCACGACGGAGATCGTGCGCAACGGCACTGCTTCCGGCTGCACCGTGGAGATCGCGCCCCGCGAAGGTTCCTACAAGGAGATGCCCTCCGGCCGGGAGTGGACCCTTGTCCTGGGCGGTCTGGACCGCAAGCCGTCTGCCACGCTGGACGGGACCGACCTCAAATGCCTCTACGATGCAACAAAAAAGGAAGCCGTCGTCGAACTTCCCTTCCTGCCGGCCTCCCGGGCCGCAAAGGTGGTCGTGAAGTATTAAAGCTGTTCCAGGATCTCCTCCTCGGTGACGAGGTTGAAGTCGCCCACGACGGAGTTCTTCATCATGGCGGCGGCCGTGCAGAAGTCCAGCGCCCGCTGCGGGTCGCCCGGCCACTGTTCCGCCGCGTGGATATAGGCCGCGACGAAGGCGTCGCCCACACCTACCGAATCCACGATGTGCGTGATGTCCCAGATGCGCGTCCGGTAAATCTTCCCTTCGTACCAGAGGAGGGCGGTGAGGGTGTGATGGTTGGTGGTCATCTGGTTCCGCAGGCCCAGCATCATCTCCCGGCAGTGGGGGAACTGGCGGTGCATCTCGTCGAAATAGCGCCGGTAAGCCTCCATGTCCAACTTGGAATCGGCCTTCATCCCTTCTTCCGATATCTTGGGGACACCCGTCGCTACGGCCCATTCGTCCTGGTCGCCGAAGATATAGTCGCTGTACTGCATCAGGTCGTTGAGGGTCTGGTGCGCATCGGCTCCCTCGTACTTCCACAGGTTCTTCCGGTAATTGATGTCACAGGTGATCCTGAGGCCCATTTCCTTCGCCGTCCGGACCGCCTCGAAAGTCGCTTCCTTGGCCGACTCCGATACGGCGCAGGTGATGCCGGAGCAGTGGAAAATGTCGGTCCGGGAGAAGATGTCCTTCCAAGGGAACATTCCCGGAGACGTGGAATAGAAGGAGGAGCCGTTCCGGTCGTAGATGACCAGCGACCTGCGTACGTCGGCAGCCTTCTCGAAGAAATAGGTGCCCATCCGGTCGCCGCCCCGCACGACATCGTTCACGTCGATGCCATAATACCGGAGTCTCTTCAGGCAGGCGTCGCCGATGGCGCTTTGCGGGATGCGTGAAACATAGCCCACCCGGTTGCCCAGGATGGCGAGGGACACGGCCACGTTGGCTTCGGAGCCGCCGAACTGGCCTTCCCACGCGTCGCTCTGGCCCAGGCGCAGGGCACCGCCCTTGGACCAGCGCAGGAGGATTTCACCGAAAGTAACGATTCTTTTCATAGTCGCTCGTTTGCGGGTATAAAAGTAGCGATTTCCCGCCGAAAATCATAATATCCCGGAAAAATGCTTATCTTTAGGCCCATGGAAAAACTAGTCGGAACCCTGAATGACATCGTGTGGAACCCGGGCCTGGTGGTGCTTCTGCTGCTGGCCGGGTTGTATTTTTCACTCCGGACACGCCTGGTTCAGGTCCGCCGTTTCGGCCTGATGTTCCGTTCGCTCTTCGGCAAAAAGAAGGGCGAGGGGAACGGCATCTCGTCGTTCGAGGCGTTCTGTATCGCCCTTTCCGGGCGTGTGGGTACCGGTAACATCGTGGGTGTCGCCACGGCCATTGCCTACGGAGGCCCCGGCGCCGTGTTCTGGATGTGGGTCGTAGCGTTTTTCGGCGCCTCCACGGCCTTTGTGGAGTCCACCCTCGCGCAGATGTTCAAGTTTCCCCATGAAAGCGGCTGGCGGGGCGGTCCCTTCAGCTTCATAGAAAAGGGCCTGGGCAAGCGCGTGCTGGGCATCGTCTTTGCCGTCGTCACCATCGTCAGCTGCGGCTTCTTCCTGACGACGGTACAGGCCAACGGGGTTTCGATGGCCATGCAGAACTCCTTCCCCGTACCGCCGCTGGCGACCGGTATCGCCATGGCGCTCGTGCTGGGCATCGTCATCATCGGCGGGGTCAAGCGCATCGCCAAGGTGGCTTCGATCATCACGCCTTTCATGGCCTTCGGCTATATCATCCTTTCCATCGTCGTGGTCGCCTTCCATATCCACGACGTCCCGGCCGTGCTGGAGGCCATCGTCAAGGGGGCCTTCGGCATCAATCCGGTGTGCGGCGGCATTCTGGGGAGCACGATCGCGATGGGAGTGAAGCGGGGTATCTTCTCCAATGAAGCGGGACAGGGCACCGGCGCCATCGTGTCGGCGGCGGCCGATGTGGAGCATCCGGCCCAACAAGGCCTGGCGCAGGCCTTCTCCGTGTATGTGGACACCCTGCTGGTGTGCACCGCCACGGCCTTGATGATCCTTACCTCCGGCACTTATAACATCATCGACCAGTCCACGGGCGCGATGCTCCTGGAGAACGTCCCTGAACTCGGTAACAACTATGCCGGATTCACCCAGAGCGCGGTGGATACCGTGTTCGCGGGCTTCGGCAGCCAGTTCGTGTCCATCGCGATGATCTTCTTCGCCTTCAGCACCATCATGGCATATTACTTTTACGCGGAAACAGGCATCATCTACCTGTGCCGGAACGGCAAATCGAAGACCGAGCGCCGGATTGTCCGTGCCTTCCAGGCGCTGATGCTTGCCGCCGTCGTCTTCGGCGCCGTCCGCGAGGCGGACCTGGTGTGGCAGCTCGGTGACATCGGCGTGGGCCTGATGGCCTGGGGCACCGTCGTCGCCATTATCATCCTGTGTCCAAAGGCTTTGAAAGCCCTGAAGGAGTTTGAATCCCAGGCCCTGGAAAATTAGGATTTCTCCGTTTTTCTTTTTGCGATTAGATTTTTTTATTATCTTCGCAAGCTAGTACTAATCAGCCAATTAGAAAAGCAGATGTTTTTGTTGTCTTTACAACATGAATGAACAACCAACCAACACCAATTTTATAACCAACTAATTGAACCCGAAAATCATGAAAATGAGAAGACTATCTCATCTGTTCGGACTGCTGGCGCTCCTGCTCCTGCTGCCCGGACAAGCCGTGGCCCAGAACCTTCGCGTAGAGGGTCGGGTCCTGGATGAGCTGGGAGAAGGGTTGATCGGAGCCGGTGTCCTCATACAGGGGACAAACATCGGAACCATCACCGACATGGACGGTAATTTCTCGATTTCCGTTCCAAGTGGCACCACGCTCGAATTCTCCTGTGTCGGTTACGCGACGCAGGTGGTCCAGGTGACCGGGCAGCGCATGACCGTCCAGATGCAGCTTGACGCGCATTCTCTGGACGAGTCCGTCGTCGTTGCGTATGGTCAGCAAAAGAAGGTAACCATCACGGGTGCCGTTTCGCAGGTCAGCGGTGAAGGCCTGATGAAGGCTCCGGTCGCGAACGTCGCGAACGCCCTCCAGGGTAACCTTCCCGGCGTTTCCGCCGTGCAGCCCTCCGGTATGCCGGGCGACGACTCGCCGACCATCCGAATCCGTGGTGTCGGATCCCTGAACGACTCTACCCCGCTGGTCCTCGTGGACGGCGTCGAGCGTCCGTTCAACCAGCTCGACCCCAATGAAATCGAGAGCATTTCCGTCCTGAAGGACGCCTCCGCCACGGCGGTCTTCGGTGTCCGCGGTGCGAACGGCGTCATCCTCGTCACCACCAAGCGTGGTTCCGTTGGAAAGGCTTCGGTGACTGCGTCCGCCAGCGCTGCGGTGCAGACGATTTCCAAGTTCGTGGACTTTGCCGACTCCTACACCTACGGCAAGATGTGGAACTACACCTCCATCACCGACGCTCTCCCGATGAGCGAGTGGCCCGGTACCGCGACCATTTCCGACTACACCAAGTATGCCGGCACCGGTATCCGCTTCACCCAGGAAGTAATGGAGCACTTCCGTACCGGCGACATGCCCCGGACCTTCCCGAATACGGACTGGATCAAGTATGTCATGAACAATTCCGCCTGGCAGGAACAGGCCAATGTGAACGTGAACGGCGGTACCGAACGGGTCCGCTACTTCGTTTCCGCCGGTTTCCTGAACCAGGATTCCCTGTTCAAGACCTTCTCTTCCAACAAGCGGGAAACCTTTGATTTCCAGCGTCTTAACTATCGCGCGAACCTTGACATCGACGTCTCGAAGCGAAGCCAGCTCTCCCTCACCCTGGGCGGCCGCATGCAGAACCGCACCACCATGGGCGGCGGTGAAGGCTTCCTGTTCCGTTACCTGCAGGGCGCCACGCCCTATGCCGGTATCGGTATCGATGAGGAAGGACGCCATGTCATTGCGGACGAGACCATCGTCGGTCCCTTCGACCGCGACGCGCTCTCGAACTACTATGACCTCGGTTATGTGAACCAGAGCACCAACGTCCTCAACTTCGATATCCAGTACAAGCTGGACCTGGGCTTCATCACCGAAGGTCTCGATTTCAAGACGAAAGTTTCCTATAACTCCGATTATACCGCCTCGAAGAACCGTCAGAACGGTTATGGCACGGGCGTGACCTATGTGGCCACCCTCGTGGACGGTAAGGAAGTCCTTAAGAAAGAAAACGTGACCTGGCCCCTTCCTTACAGTGAAGGAAGGTCGGGAAACCGTAACTGGTATGCGGAGGCGAGCTTCAACTATGCCCGCCATTTCGGCAAGCACAACATCGGCGCGCTCCTCCTGTACAACCAGAGCAAGACCTATTATCCTTGGGACAGCAACGGCAACATCTACCGCTCCATCCCGAAGGGTTACGTGGGCCTGGTGGGCCGTATCACCTACGACTACGCCACCAAGTACATGTTCGACTTCAACATCGGCCGCAACGGATCCGAGAACTTCGCTCCCGGCAAGCGTTACGGAACCTTCCCGTCCCTTTCCGTGGGTTGGATCCCTTCCCAGGAAACCTGGTGGGAGCCGGTCAAGCCCTTCATGGGCTATCTGAAACTCCGTGCCTCCTGGGGTCTCGTGGGTAACGACAACACCAACGGCGCCCGCTTCCTCTATCTCCCCGGAGCCTGGCAGTTCTTCAACGGAACCATGACGGTGAACCCGCAGCAGCGCGGCACCAACTTCGGTATCCAGGGCAACTGGCTGCCGGCCGTCAGGGAACTCACCTCCGGTAACCCCAACGTTACCTGGGAAACCGCCAGCAAGGTGAACCTGGGTGTCGACGCCGCCTTCTTCAAGGACCGTCTCCATGTGTATGCGGATGTGTTCTGGGAGGACCGCAACCACATCCTCGTGTCCAACGAATCCACGCTGCCGGCCGTTACGTCCCTGCCTTCCAGCTATGTGAACGAGGGCCGCGTGAAGAATCACGGTTATGAGATCGTCCTGAACTGGGAAGACCGCATCGGCAATGTCCGCTATAACATTTCCCCCAGCTTCGCCTTCGTCCGGAACAAGGTCATCGAGATGCTGGAGGTTGAACCCTTGTACGAAAACCTCAAGCGCACCGGACTCCCGGTGGGTCAGCCTTTCGGTTATGACCTCTTCGAGTTCTACCAGGAAGGTACGGAGGAGCGCTATAAGGAAGCCTATGGCGTGGACATGCCGGACCAGCTGATCGATCTCAAGTACGGTGACGCCGTCTATGTGGACCATACCGGTGACGGAACGGTCGACCAGAACGACATGATTCCGATGGGATACAACGACCAGAACCCGGAAATCACGTTCTCCCTGAACACGGGAATCCATTGGAAAGGCCTGGATTTCTCCATGCTGTGGACAGGCGCCGACCATACGACCCGTTCGCTGAGAGGTTACTTCCGCGACCAGTTCGGTTCCACGAACACGTCGGCCCTCACCCAGTGGGTCGCGGACAATTCCTGGACGGAAGACAATCGTGATGCCATCCTGCCGCGTATTTCCTTCACGAACCGTGTGCACAACAACCGCGATTCCCAGGCCTGGATGGTCAACTCCCGTTACCTCCGTCTGAAGAACGTCGAACTCGGCTACACCTTCAACAAGCCCAAGGCGATGCCGTTCTTCAATTACATCCGGCTGTATGTTTCCGGACAGAATCTGCTTACTTTCGCCAAGTTTGACGGCAATGACCCTGAGGCTCCGGGCTCCGGTCTGGATTTCGGCGTGCGTTACCCGATGACCCGCGTCATGAACTTCGGCGTCCAGGTTAACTTCTAATGCAGACACGAATATGAAAAAGATACTGAATATATTACTGGTTCTGGGTCTCAGCTCCGCCCTCTTCTCGGCCTGCGTCGACAAATTCGCTGTCGGTGACGCTTTCCTGGAGAAGGCGCCGGGCGTGGACGTGAACATCGACACGGTCTTCACGAGTGCGGAATACACCCGCAACTTCCTGTGGAGCGCCTACGGACAGATCTATTGCATCTATACGGGCGGAAACATGATGAACGGCGCTCCGATCGACGCGCTGTCAGACTCCTATCATTGCTATGTTTCCTGGGGCGGTCCCAAGCAGAGCTATTATGGCGGTGCCATGACCGAAGACGCCCAGGATACCGACGACGGTAACTTCCAGGGGAAATTCTCCTATTCCACGAAGGAAAGCGGCCTGTACGACGAGGCCGGATCCGGAGGTCGTGTCTCCATCTATGAGACCGTGCGCAAATGCTGGCAGCTGATCGACAACATCGAGCGGGTGCCCGACATGAACGACGAGGAAAAGAGCCGCCTGCGCGGCGAGGCCTATACCATCATGGCCAGCCGTTATTTCGACGCTTTCCGCAATTTCGGCGGGCTTTGCCTGGCCAGGAAAGCCTATGAAGTGGGCGAGCATTTCACCGATGGCCGTGCAACGGCCATGCAGACCGTGGAGTTCATCGACTCCCTGATCGTGTGCGCCATCAACGAACCCGGCTTCATCTGGAGCATTCCCGATTCCGACATCGGCCGCTGGTCCGGACGCCTCACGCGCGCTTCCGCACGCGCCCTTCGCGCCAAAGTATGGATGTTTGCCGCTTCTCCGTTGTTCAACAACAAGGAGCCGTACATGACCTACACCAGCCGGCCGACCGGTCTGGAGAATGAGGAGCATGTCTGGTTCGGGAAGGAGGATCCCTCCCTCTGGAACCGCTGCCTGGAGTATTGCAACGATTTCTTCGATGACAATGCGAGGAACGGGAACTATTATGCGCTGATCCTGCCCGACTCGCAGGATGAGGCCGGATACCGGACGGCCTATCGCAGGGCATATCGTTACCGGAATGATGCGACGCATCATGAGAAGCTGTTCGACGCCCACCCGACCCAGTTGATGACCGACCGCGTCCAGGACGGACAGGTGGTCGAGAACCGTTGGGGATGGGGCTGGCCCGGTTTCGCCATGGACTGCCTCCGTCAGGGAGGTGCCGTTCCTACCAATGAGCTGATGGAGTGCTTCGGCATGCAGGACGGCCGCAACTACCCGTATGCGAACCTGTATGGTGCCGGCAAGAACCCGCAGGGCATCGACATCTTCGCCGACCGCGATCCCCGTCTGTACGAGACCATGCTGGTTCCCAGGCAGTCGCTGCCGGCCGGATTCGATTATGCGGGTTATAGCTATGTGGACACCTGGATCAATGGTGCCATGGAGAACGACGCGAATAATTTCGCGACCGCTGCTCCGGATGAGGTGGCTACCGGCTACCGCAAGTTCAAGTGGTTGCTCGATTACCAGAATGACAAGATGAACGACGAGTTTATCGGTGTTCCTTACATCCGGATGGCCGAGATGTATCTGATCCGTGCGGAAGCCAAGGCTGAGACCGGCGATCTCGCCGGCGCCCTGGACGACCTGCATGTCGTCCGCAGCCGCGTGGGCCTGGGCCGTATCGAAAAGATGAATCCGAGCCTGAACCTGACCTCCAACAAGGAGAACCTGATCAATGAGATCCTCCGCGAACGCAACTGCGAAATCGGCGCCGAAGCCGGCGACCGTGTCTATGACATGATCCGCCGCAAACGTCAGGACCTCTTCACCAAGCCGCTCCATGAAATCAAGATCTATCGCATGGACGACAACGGCAAGCGCATGCCTCTGAAGGGTGACGACGGCAATCTCACGAACCTCCGCTGGGATCCTTCCACTCCTTGGCCCAAGATGGAGTACGAGACCGTGGTCATCGTCAACGGCGCCCGCCGCTGGTGGGAGCCGGGCTTCTGGACCAACAAGTGGTATCTGGATCCGGTTTCCCGCATCGAGGTCCAGAAGAAATATGGACTTACGCAGAATCCTGGTTGGTAATCTATAGAAACTCACGATTATGAAATTACGTAATATACTTATATTCAGCCTATTGGGATTCTGTGCGGTTCCTATTTCCGCCCAAGCCCAAGTCGAGCTGCCCGACAAGAAGGCGCAGACGGTGGATTTGGGTTATGGCGTAGAGCAGTCGGAATTCCTGACAACGGCGGCGACCTACACCATCACCGCCGAAGAACTGCGCCGCACCTCGGCCATCAGCCTGGCCGACGCCCTCTACGGCAAGCTTCTCGGCCTGACCGCTGTCCAGAACACCGGTTTCAAGGGCGAGGAGAACCGGGGCGCCTCCTTCAACATCCGGGGCATCCAGACCACCGGTGAGAACGACATCCTCATCCTGGTGGACGGCCTGGAGCGCCCGATCGACCGCCTTTCGGTGGAAGAGGTGGAAAGCGTGACCGTCCTGCGGGACGCCGCCGCCGTGGCCATGTATGGACACGAAGGCATCAACGGCGTCCTCCTTGTCAAGACCAAGCGCGGCCAGGCCAACAGTGGCTTCCACATCAAGGCCGGCGCCTCCCGCAAGCTTCAGTTCGACCCCAAGTCCGCGGAAATGGTGGATGCGTACACGTATGCCAATGCCTTGAACACGGCCCGGTATAATGATGGTCTCAACCCTGCTTACACAGCGGCGGAACTGAGGAAATTCGAAAAGGGTACCGACCAGTATGTCTATCCCAACGTGAACTGGAAGGACGAGGTGTTCAAGAAGACCGCCAACGAGACGAACGCGTTTGTTTCCATGTACGGCGGTTCCGACAACGTGGAATACTACACGCAACTGGATTACACCGACGCCCGGGGCCTGTTCAAGAATGCCGATCAGGCCGACTGGACTTCCCAGCTCAAGTATTCCAAGATGAACATCCGAACCAACGTGGATTTCCAGGTAACCCAGACGACCCGGGTCAAGACGAACATCCTTGCAATCTTCATGGAGACCAACGGGGTTCCGAACATGAATTCCAACGACGCCTGGTGGCATCTGTACAAGGTGCCGGCCCTGGCCTTCCCGATCAAGACCGTGGATGGCGTATGGGGTGGCAGCCAGGCTTACGGCAACTTCAACCTGGTGGCCAAGGTGGAAGGTCAGGGCTATGCCAAGACCCACCAGCGCCAGATCTGGGCGGACGTGACCCTGGAACAAGACCTTGATTTCATCTTCGAGGGACTGAAGTTCTATGTCGGCGGTTCCTATGACAACGCTTCCAATACCGTCGAAAACCGGGTGAAGGGTTACCAGTATGGCTGGAACTATTATGACGCGAACGGCGTCATGCAGGAAACGGTGATGGGTACGGTGGAAGACAAGCTTACGTTCAGCAACTGGGTGGATTTCCAGTGGCGTGTCGGAACGGTGAACGCCGGCTTCAAATATGCCACTACGCTGGGCAACGGGGACAACTTCTCCTGGAATGCCAACTACAACATGAAGAGCGAGGTCCGTGATGAACGGAGCAATACCTGGTACCGTGAGAACTGGCAGCTGGCCACGCACTATGACCACGCTGAAAAGTTCATGGCGGACCTGGTGCTCGCTGCGAACGGCTCCAACCGCTCCTACCCTGCGAAATGGGCCTTCTCGCCCACGCTGGGCCTGGGCTGGATCTATGCCAATAACCCCTCTGCCGAGGTTTTCAATTACGGAAAACTCCGTCTCTCGGGTGGTATCCAGCACACCGATTACGTCCCTCAGCCCGGCCTGTGGCTCGCCTCCTGGGATAACGGTCACGGCCAGTTCTGGTATGGTAAGAACTTTACCAGTTCATGGGGTTCTTTCATGGGCCAGTTCCCGACGAGTGATTTCCGCCAGGAGGCCGCCTACAAGGCCAACCTCGGAACGGACCTCCGGATTGCCAACTGCTTGGATTACACCTTCGACGTGTTCTACCAGCAGCGCCGCAACATCCTTGTGAGCGCCGGCTCCCTGAACTCGGAGGTAGTGGGTATCCAGTCCTCCTATGACGACCTGGGACGCGTGGCCAGCTATGGCCTCGAGACCAGCGTCCGCTTTGCAAAGACCTATTCCAACGGTTTCCACCTGGACTTCGGCAGAAGGCTTTCCTTCGTGAAGAACCAGATCCTGGAATGGATCGAGAACCCGGCTTACCCGAACCTCTCCGTGATCGGCGGTCCCGCCGATGCCGAGCGCGGGCTCATCGCTCTCGGGTTCTTCCAGAACCAGGAAGAAATCGACAACAGCCCCCTGCAGGAGTTCGGACAGGTCAAGGTCGGTGACATCAAATACAAGGATGTCAACGAGGATGGCGTCGTCAACGAGAACGACTATGTGACGATGAAGCACGGCAATGCCTTCCCTGCCCTGAACTTCGCGTTCAACTTCGGAATGGAATACAGGGGATGGGGCGTCGACGCCTACATCCAGGGTGCCGCTTTCCAGACCAAGAATCTCCGCTATAACGACGGTGTCGGAGGTGCTCTCTCGGACAACCGGAATCTCTATAAGGGTTATTACCAGTATTGTTTCGAAGTTGCCGGCGAGAATGCCCGCTTCCCGCGCCTGTCGACGACGAATGTCGCCAACAATGCCCAGAACTCCACCATCTGGTATCGCGACGTGAGATGGATCAAGCTGCGCGATTGCGAGATATACTATAAGCTTCCCGCTTCGGTGCTCAACCGTATGAACGTGGAGAGCGCCAAGCTGTTCCTCCAGGGACAGAACCTGCTGGCCTTCGGCAATACCGCCGAGCTGGATGCAGAAAACTTCAACACGGGCTATCCTGTGCTGAAAGCGGTGACTTTGGGCCTTTCTGTTATCTTCTAAAATGGATTGCATTATGAAACTTGATAGAAACGCTTTGCTCCTTCTCGCCTGCCTGATCCCGGTTTCCTGCGTGGACCTCAACTATACGGAAGAGACCCGTCGTGACGAGGCTTGGGCCTACGAATATTATGGAGAGGGCCTCAAGCCCATGATCTATGATGTTTACGCGCAGATCTACAACAATGAATTCGAGAACAACAGCGCCTATTTCCTGGCCGGTGCCACCGACGAGGCCCAGTATGCGCTGGAGACCGGTGCGATAAACAACTACACCAACGGCGGCTGGACCGCTGCCAATCCCTATTCCAATATCTGGACGAAGTCCTATCGGGCCATCGCGGAGGTCAACATGTACCTGGAGAAAATGGATGAGGCGGACCTCTCCGACTGGCAGTACAATTCCGAATACAACAACTGGATCGCCCAGATGGAGCTGTTCCCCTTCGAACTCCGTTTCCTCAGGGCCTATTTCTACTTCGAACTGGTCCGGGCTTACGGCGACGTCCCGCTGGTGACGACCACGCTCACCAATGCGCAGGCCAACAGCATCGCCCGTGCCCCTGCGGCCGATGTCCTGAAGTTCATCGTGGATGAGATCGACGCCGTCGCCCCCTGTCTGCCGGTCAGTTACCTCACCGAGGTGGAATCCGAGATCGGACGGGCCACCCGCATCGCTGCGTTCGCCCTCAAGGCCCGGACGCTCCTGTATGCGGCTTCCCCCCTGTTCAATCCGACGAACGACAAGGGAAAGTGGGAAAAGGCCGCCGAAGCCTGCAAGTTCATCCTGGACAATGCCTCTACCTGGGGGCTGAAGCTCAGTTCCTACAGCGCCCTTTGGGGCCAGGATGCCTTCTTCAACCAGGAACTCATCTTCGGACTGGGACGTGGCGCCAGCAACACCTTTGAGATGGCCAACTTCCCCGTCGGCGTTGAGAACGGCTCCTCCGGCAACTGCCCGACCCAGAGTTTCGTGGACCAGTATGAATACCAGGACAACGGCCAGACCTTCGTTCAGCGCTATCCCGGCAGCATCGACCTGACCAAGGTCAATCCTTACGAGGGCCTGGATCCGCGCTTTGCGCTCACCGTCGTCAAGAACGGCGATGAATGGCCCTCCAACGGAGCCCAGAAGAAAGTCATGGAGATCTTCGACGGAGGTTTCAATGCTTCTCCGAAATATGGCGCCACGCCTACGGGTTATTACCTGCGCAAGTATGTCGACGGTTCCTGCGTCACTTTGGCTGACAACCAGGACACGCGCCGTCATACCTGGATCATCTTCCGCCTGGGTGAGTTCTACCTGGACTATGCCGAGGCCGTGTTCAATGCTACGGGCAGCGCCAATGACGCCACCTACGGGATGACCGCGAACGAAGCCGTCAACAAGCTCCGCCAGCGTCCCGACATCCAGATGCCCGAATTCACCGAGGACGGTGATGCGTGGGTGGCCCGCTACGAGCGGGAGCGCCTCGTGGAGCTCGCCTTCGAGAACCACCGCTTCTGGGATGTGCGCCGCTGGAAGAAGGGTCCGCAGTATTTCCGGACCATCCAGGTCGCCAACATCAGCAGCAGCCTGCAGCTGACGCGCTCTACCGTGAACCGCCAGTGGGACGACAAGTACTATTTCTACCCGATCCCGCAGTCGGAACTGAAGAAGAACCCCAACCTCACCCAGAATCAGGGATGGTAGTATTGACATAAAAGGAGTTCAATTATGAAAAAGATATTTGCTTATTTCGGATTGGTTCTGGCTGTGGCCCTTACGGGGATTTTCTCGGCCTGTAACCCGAAAGAAATCGATGACCTGAGCGACGAAGGCCTGACCATCAAGGTGTTCTTCCCGACGAAGGTTGTGGCCGGCCAGCCGATGACCATCAATGGTCAGGGCTTCTCGGAGGTCAAGGAGGTCATCTTCCCTGACGGAGTCACCGTCACCGACTTCGAGATCGTCAGCGATGATATGATCCGGGTGGTCGCTCCGCGCGGCATCTCCGCAGAAGGCGGCAAACTCATGGTCCGTACGACCGGGGAGCAGGCGGAATCCCGCGTGTCCCTCACCCTTGGAAAGACTGTCGTCGCCGGTTTCTCCAAACAGGACGGCGAAGAGATCGAGGGCGGCGAGAAACTGACCGTCTTCGGCACCGACCTGGAGTTCATCTGCCGGGCCGAACTGTTCGACCCGGACGGCAATCCGCTGATCCTCGAGGATGAGCTCTTCTACCGCAAGGGCACGAGCTCGGTGGAGATCACGATCCCGAGAAAGATCCTCGAAGGGACCTGGACGGGCAAACTCTACACCTTTGACGGCCAGGAGATCCTCCTTCCGGAACTCACCTACAAGCAGCCGACCGACGGCGGCCACTGGGAGACGGTCAAGAAAGTCTTCTGGACGAATGATGATCCCGAAGGACACGGCCCGGCCAACTGGAACGGCACGTACCGCT